>OCHJ01002319.1_pt1 | contig 10703 bp, 8 predicted proteins | sample 1538381 | NCBI WGS metagenome assembly OCHJ01 (sample SAMN04571688, study PRJEB22368) | human gut metagenome | biome: human gut; material: stool | host: Homo sapiens | place: Luxembourg | collected 2012-06-29 | reverse complement strand
GGGAAAAAATATAAAATATATTTGAGCTGTGACAGTATAGAAGAAGAATGGTATGAAAAAGGTGTTTTTATAAAAATGTCTTTTTATGCATCTTATAATATTGTTATAACATGCAATTTTAGCTTAGTAATCTCTACTGGTTTTGAAAATGAAAAATGTATCTATGAAGATGTCTATTATTTATATGACTTTAAAGAGTCTGAAACAGAGCCAAGAGTTTATTTACTACAACCATTTGCTGAAGCAGAACTCTGTACTCGAAGCGACTGTGAGTTTTCTACAGTTTGTATAAGAAAGAGAAGTTCAAATATTCAGTTTGCATTGGAATTTGACTCTAAGGATTATGCAGTACATGCTACAATTAGACAAAGAGAAAACTTACAAAAGATGGAACAAAAACTAAGAGCTGAAGAAGAAAGGTTGATGCAACAGGTTGATACTCAATGTTTACCGTCTAATTTACAAGAAGATGAGGTATTAAATTCTGAAAAACAGGTTGAACAAACAAAGCTATCAGAAACTGAAAGGCAGGTTGAGCAGGAGAAAACTCTGGAATCAGATATTAAAACAAGAAAAACACAAGAAATGTTATCCAAAGAAAAGGAGGACATTATATTTTCAAAAGAGGATTGAATGATGAAAATATTACATGAAAATGTTTTTAAGAGCTTAGATTTTGTGGGTTTTCAGTGTCCGTATTGCGGAAAGAAACATTGCTTTGAAAAAAGACGTAATTGGCATGATACACAAAAAAGCCATGAATCCTTAGAATTGCACTGTACAGAATTTAATGTTAGTGCTCAGATTTTAATTGTTAATCAGGGTAATTGTAAGTTTAAAACTACTATACCGGGATTATGTGGAAGGTGGTATGAGTTAAAAGTTGAGACTGATATATTTGGTGAATGTGGTTGTTTTGATACACTAACATTTGATTTTAAGAATAAAAATTTTATGTTATGTGTGATGAATCAAGATGTCATATATTCTGCAATTCAAAAATTTCAAAAATACGAAGATGTTGGATGTGATAAGCAATATTATGACAGAAAATGCAAAGGAACAGAAAACTGCTGGTATGCTCGTATAAACAGAAATGATGAGAACCAATACGACGACTACAGAGGTATGGTTCCTTTGGAGGTATTCTTGTATGCTGAAAAAAGTGCAGAGTATGAGCAAATTAAGGATGAAACCTTGATTCAACTTGAAGTGGTTGCTTTGAAGAAAGAAATTGAAAAGCATCAAAAAACAATAGAAAGATTGAAAAAATTTCTATAACAAAGAGCAGGTGTGTTAAAATACATGCCTGTTCTTTAATTGACATAATTAGTGCAAAATGGTATAATAAATTTTGTTAGCAATACACCCCAGTACTCTCTGCACAAGAGTACGCAATCTACGTAACCAAAGTGGTATGTAGAAAAAGAAAGGAGAGTCAATATGACTCTGAAAAAAACGATAGCAAAGGCATTGCTAGCTTTTGCAATAAGCCTGACCACACTTGCGTTATTTTGCATAAATGCAAGTGCGGCGGCAAAAACAACAGTTGTATTGGTTGACGAGACCTATTCGTCGCGGTACTTTAGCTATGAGCCGACTGTCTCGGAGTACTTGAATAACACATCTGCTGACATTGTTCGGTTTGGAAAAAATGGCAAGACTGCACTCTATGATGAAGTGCAGAAAGCTATTGACGACGGCTATGTTAACATATACGTCATCAGTGACTGCTGGAATACTACAGGCAGAGAAAGCGTAGAGGCAAACAATGCTCAGATAATATTGCTTACTCCGTATTTCGAGTCAAAGGATGTTGATAAGCATCTCTCTGATGTGGTTGAAAAACTCACCACTACTTCTACAGTAAATGTGGAATATTGGGGCAAGTGGCCTAAGGTAAAGAGCGTGCCAACTCTTGAACCTGAAACAGACCCTGATGAGGACCTGATGTATCGTACTACTGAAGTAGATGAAGACATGTTGGAAAATTTGGAGACTCTTTCTGATGAAAAAGATGTTGCTAAGACTGCTAATACCTTAAACAATGCAATTCTCGAAGATATGGAGATTCCTCGCGAATCATATATCTTGGGAGACTGTTCTGGTAGTATGGCTGCATTTCAAGAAGATGTGCTTCAAAAGGTACAAGTCTCTGAAGGCAAGAAGTATGTGTTTGCAGAGAAAAGCGAAGAGTTCTCTGAAAATAGGAGTATCTTGGATTATGATATTGGAGGTGCAACTGATATTGTTGAAGCAATCAATGTCGCTCTGAAAGAAGCACCTAAAGATGCACACATCTATTTGTTGTCTGACCTCGGAAATAATTGCGAAAGCGTTTTTGATGAAGATGCTTGCAGCAGTTTCGAAGGAATTGTAACCATTGTGTACTATCCTAGTGAGTACGAATATTCCGTTAGAAAGTTCATCGAAAGAATGCAAGCACAAATGCCTAAGGCAACCTTTGAAATCTGCTAACAAGATTTTGAAAGCTAAAACCTAATTCCCCCTATATAGTGTGCAGACTATGTAGGAGGGCTTTTATAATATAGTAAGAAAAATGTCGAACGATTATAATAAAATTTTTGCCAAAGACATTGAAAAAATTTAAAAATATAGTATAATAATACTTGAAACTCTTGTTTTTCAAGTAACTGAATTTCAGTGCGAGATGTTAGTAATCAAAGATTACTAAAAAAACTAGGTATGTTAACGGCATACCTAGTTTTTTTGTCAATATGATTGACGTAAACTGCTCAAAATAGTATAATTATAGGTAGATTTTTAGAAAAGGAACGAAAATGTTTACTGTTAGATTAGAAAATATAAAAATTAGGCAAGATTTATCGAATGATGAGGTTGCAAAAATTGCCTATACAAAATTTAATATTCCGCAAGAAAGTGTAACAGACTATAAAATTGTAAAAAAGTCGATTGATGCAAGGGATAAGAATGATATTTTTTACAATTATTCTATTGTTATTCTCTTGAAGGAAAATTTTAAAGTTAGCAAGTTATTGAAAAACAAAAATGCTAGCTTAATTGAGCAAGAACAAAAACAGAAAACAGTATTGCACAATGCTTTAAAAGCCTATAATAGACCAGTTATAATTGGAGCCGGTCCTGCAGGGCTATTTTGTGCACTTACTCTTATTGAGAATGGAATTAAGCCGATAATTGTAGAGCAAGGTAAAACTGTAGAAGAAAGACAGAAAGATGTTGAATTATTTTTGAAAGAGCGCATGTTGAACACTTTTTCGAATGTGCAGTTTGGCGAAGGTGGAGCAGGAACTTTTTCTGATGGAAAGCTTACGACAAATTTGCACAGCCCATTATGTAGAGATGTAATAGATACATTTGTTAAGTTTGGAGCACCAGAAGAGATTTCATATATAAATAAGCCACATATAGGAACAGATAATTTAGTAAAAATAGTTGCAAACATTAGAAAATATATAGAAAATAATGGTGGCGAATTTATGTTTGGTGCCAAAGCTGTAGATTTTGAAATTGAGAATAATCAAGTAAAATCTGTTATAGTTAGTAGAATACAAGAAAGTACAACTATTGATAAAATTGAAACTTACACAGTAGTTCTTGCAATAGGTCATAGTTCAAGAGATATGTTCAAGAAGCTATATGAAAAACATGTAGAAATGGAGAAAAAGAATTTCTCTGTTGGTGTTAGAATAGAGCACAAGCAACAGATGATAAATGAGTCTCAATATGGGAAAAATCCTAAATTAAAGTTACCACCTGCAGAATATAAGCTTGCATACCACGGAGAAGATAGATCGTGCTATACGTTTTGTATGTGTCCAGGTGGAACAGTAATGGCTTCTTCTAGTGAAGAAGGTACTATTGTAACAAATGGAATGAGTACATTTGCAAGAGATGGAGAAAATGCTAACAGTGCAGTCTTGGTAAATATTACACCAGAAGATTTTAAGGGAGATTCTCCTTTAGAAGGAATGTACTTTCAACAAGAACTTGAAGAAAAAGCATTCAAACTTGGCGGAAGCAATTACAATGCTCCAATACAGAGAGTAGCAGACTTCTTAAATGATAAGAAATCTACTTTTATAGGAGAAGTTAAGCCAACATATAAACCAGGCGTGACTCTTGCAAATTTACAAGAAATCTTACCAGATTTTGTGACTAAGACTTTAAAAGAAGGATTAATATATTTTGATAAGAAAATAGCAGGTTTTGCAAGTGCTGATGCAATATTGACAGGAGTAGAAACAAGAAGTTCATCTCCTGTTACGATAAAAAGGAATGAACAAAAGATGGCAAGTGTGCAAGGTATATACCCTTGTGGAGAAGGTGCTGGATATGCAGGCGGAATAATGTCTGCAGCAGTAGACGGAATAAAAGTAGCAAATGCAATTCTCGCCCAATAGAGACGCCCCTTTTGGGGCGAACTTATAGAAAATACAATTTTATTTTATAAAATTTCGGTATGTATTATTAGCAGTAGCTCATTCGAACTACTCAAAAAGCGAATTTGGCAATGATTTTAAAGTTGGTATTATATTACGAAAGGATGAAAATATGAAAAAAGTTTTACTAGGTATGAGTGGTGGTGTTGATAGTAGTGTTTCTGCCATTCTATTAAAAGAGCAAGGATATGATGTAATTGGAATAACTTTAGAACTATTTGGCGGTACTTGTTGCAATACTGATGCGATTGTTGGTGCTAAGCAAATATGCAATTCTATTGGAATACCACATATAACATATAATTTAAAGGAAGAGTTTCAGTGCAAAGTTATTAATAATTTTATAGATGAATATTCTAACCAGAGAACTCCAAACCCATGTATAGAATGTAATAAATATATGAAGTTTGGAGCAATGTATGAAAAGGCGAAAGAGCTTGGCTGTGATTATATTGCAACAGGGCACTATGCCAAAATGGAATATTCTGACGAATATGGAAAGTATGTTTTAAGAAAAGCCAAAAATTTAAGTAAGGATCAAAGCTATGTTTTGTATAATATGCCAAAACAGTTGCTTGGAAAAGTATTATTCCCATTAGGCGATTTCAAGTCTAAAGAAGATGTAAGAAAAATTGCAAAAGAGCATAATTTATCTGTTGCAAGTAAACCTGATAGTGAGGATATCTGCTTTATTCCAGACGGAAATTATAAAAAATTTTTAGAGCAAAATTCTAGTATAGTTCCTAAAGAAGGGAATATTGTAAATAGAAAAGGCGAAATTTTAGGAAGACATACTGGACTTTACAATTATACAATAGGACAAAGAAAAGGACTTGGCATTTCATATAAGGCTCCACTATTTGTAATAGGATTTAACAAAGAAAGAAATGAAGTAATAGTTGGCGAGCAACAAGAACTTTACAGAAAAGAAATGAAGGTAAACGAAGTAAACTTATTGCTTATGGATAAAATAGAAAGGACTCTAGACGTAACAGTAAAAATAAGATATGCTAGCAAGCCTGCTGAAGCAATAATAAATCAGACAGAATCTGGAAATATACAGGTTATATTTAAAGAACCACAACGTGGAATTACACCTGGCCAATCTGCTGTATTCTACATAGGAGACGTAGTTGTTGGCGGAGGAAAAATTCAAGACTAGATTTTACCGACTAAACACAGAAAAGACATACATTTGCTATATATTAGATTTATTCAGAAAACAAGTAATATAATTTTATTTGATATATGTCCATTTTGGAAAATATGTTTATAGCTTTTTCGCCCCAAAAGGGGCGTCCCTAATGGGCGAAGATTATTGGAAAAATGAGAAAGGAATGAATTTATTATAAGAATAGCAGAGTATGAGGAGCTAGAAGCGAGAATTAATATAAATAATGAAAAATTTAAAGATTTAATGTATATATATGGCTTAGCTCTAAAAGAGGTTGAAAAGAAAATAGATATAATTCGTTATGATTATGAGTATTTTAATAAATATGATTCGATTGATCATGTTATGACGAGAATAAAATCGCCAGAAAGTATATTAAATAAGCTGAAAAAAGATGAAATGGAACCAACTTATAAAAACTTAGTAAGTGATATAAATGATGTAGCTGGAATACGTATTATATGTCCACTTAAAAGTGATATATTTACTATTAGAAAGTATATTCGAGAATTTAATGATATAAATGTAATAAAAGAAAAAGATTTTGTAACACACCCAAAAGAAAGTGGATATACAAGCTATCACATGGTTGTTAAGGTTCCAGTAGCAATAGACAATGATATTAGTATGGTAAAAGTAGAAATACAAATTAGAAGTTTAGCAATGGATTTCTGGGCAAGTTTAGAACACAAAATAAAATACAAACCAAATGGAGAAATAAACGAAGATGTATCTAAAGAACTGGTAAAATGTGCTAGAGACATAAACAAATTAGACAACAAAATGATAAAATTATTCAAAAAATAAATACAAGTATTGACAAAGACTTAAAAAACTAGTATAATTTGAAGGTACGAAAAAAGTAAATATATTAATAATATATACATAAGCAAAGCGTGTGAGGAGGGAATAGAAATGGCACAACCAAAAAGAAGATGGTCAAAAGCTAGAACAGGCTTAAGAAGATCAACATGGAAACTAGAAAATAAGAACTTAGTAGAATGTCCACATTGCCACGAAAAAATGATGCAACATAGAGTTTGCCCAAGCTGTGGTTACTATGATGGAAAAAAGGTTATCTCAACAGAAACAGCTGAAAACTAATTAAAAAATTATATTTTTTGTAACAATATCATTTAGGTATTGTTATTTTTTTGTGTTATTGATATACTGTGCATTAACAAAATATAAGAAATACGAGATATAATCCAGCACTAATGTAGAAAATTAAAATATGTATTAATTGTATTGGAACTGTATGAAAGGAAAGCTAATTAATGAAAAAAATTATAGAAAATATACGAAAAGATAAAGTAATACATTATATAATAATAATTGCAGCAAGCTTAATTGCAGCTATTCCATTAATTAATTTAAGAATATATGGCACGGATGATGGATATGTACATATGCTTAGAATTTTTGGAATGGAACAAATTTTAAAAGAACAAAATTTTCCTCCTTTTATATATAGCAAATTTGCAAACGGGTTTGGATATGCAATAAATCTATTTTATAGTCCAATTGTTACATATGGGCCATTATTTTTTAGAATATTTGGATTACACTATTATACATGTTTAAAATTATTTGCATATAGCACAATATTAATATCTTGTTTTACGATGTATAATTTTCTATATGAAGTATCAAAAAAACGTGAAATTGCCACTCTAGGAGCCGTAATTTATGCTTTTATACCATATAGATTAGAAACTATATTTAACAGATTTGCAATAGGAGAATTTACCGCCTATATATTCTTTCCAATGTTATTCCATGGATTATTTAATTTACTAAAAGGTGATGGAAAGAAACACTATTATATTGCAATAGCAGCAATAGGACTTATATTAACACATACAATTTCAACAGAATATTCTGCAATATTTGCACTATTATACATAGTATTTAATTTTAAACAATTAAAAAATAAAGGTGTAATCAGAAAAATAGCAATAAATGTAATCTTTATTTTGGCTATTACTGCATTCTTTACTGTACCATTAATGGAACACAAGATATTAGGAAACTATGTGATATTTAATTCGACATCTATGAAATCGCTTCCAAGTGATGTGCAAAATTCTGCAATAAAAATATCACAATTATTTAAAGATATTGGCGAAGTAAATGGTGTTAGTTTTAAAATTGGAATTCCATTAATTATATTAACGCTATTGGGAATTGTTTCATATAAAAAGGTGGACAAAAATATAAGAAGTGAATATATTACTTTTGCTGTAATAGCTATGATATCATTAGCAATGGTAACAAAATTATTTCCATGGATAATAATGCCTAAGATACTTACAACACTTCAATTTGCATGGAGAATGCTGGCTTTCCTTGAATTTGCACTTTCAATTATATGTGCGATAAATCTATATTACTTTGTAGAGATGATTGCAAAAGATAAAGAAAACCTATACAATGTTTTATTTGCTATTTCGATAGCACTAATTATAGTTTCGATGGTGAAAATAGATTATAATTATAGTTATGAGGATGAAAAAAATCTGACTGATGAAGAATATGAAGCACAAATAGCTGAAAAAACTTCTATATGGTCAATAAATAGAGATTATTTACCCAAAAAAGTAGATACCAAGGCTCTAGGAAAGAGTTATTTAGATTATAGAGAAAATAAAGTATATGTATTAGATGGAAATGCAACTATTATAAATGAAAAAAAGGAAGATTTACGATTAGAATTTGATATAGAAAATTATAAAGCAAACACAATTTTGGAATTACCTTACATATACTATTTAGGCTATACAGTTACAACAGAGCAAAATGAAAAGATACAAGTGTTTGAATCTGATAATGGAATGCTAGCAATAAAGCTAGATGAAAATATAGAAAGTGCACATATAACTGTTAAATATACGGGGACTATAATAGAGAAAGTATCATATTTGATATCAGCTATTTCAATAATAACTTTTATAGGATATGTAATTTACAGCAAGAAACAAGATATATAATTATTAAAAAGTGTTAAAATAATATAGCTGAAGAAAATCATATATATTTCTATTAGCAAATGTAGCAAAATGAGAAAGGAATGGAAGTTGAAATGATTAAACTTCTAAACAAAATAAAAGATAACAAGGAATATTTATACATACTATTAATTAGCATAATAGTATGTATTCCTTTGATGAATAAGAATATAAACATATATAGAGATGACGGCATCCAACATGTATGCAGATTAATTGGAACATATCAAACTATCAGAAGCGGAGAAATGCTTCCAATGATAATGGCTAGTTTCTGCAATAATTTTGGATATTCATGGAACATATTTTATAGTCCATTAACAGCATATGCTCCATTAATCTTTAAGATATTCAATTTTACATTTACGAATTGTTTAAAAATATTTATGTTTGCAATAACATTATTATCTGGAATTACTATGTATACATTTATGATGAATGTAACCAAAAATAAAAATGTTTCACTGTTATCATCAATTCTATATGTACTTGCACCATACAGGATAACAGACATGTACATAAGAATAGCGGTAGCAGAACTTGCATCTTTTATGTTTATACCGATAATATTTGATGGCTTGTATTCTGTACTAAAAGAAGAAAAGTTATCGTTTAAGCTAATCTGGGGAACGGTAGGACTAATACTAACACATACGGTTATTACTATGTACATGGCAATAATATGCCTATTATATTTGGTATTTAATATTAAAAAATTAAAAAGCGTTAAGGTCATACGTATATTAGTAATAAGCCTAGTATGTATTTTACTAATAACAAGCTTCTATTGGGTAGGACTGCTACAACATCATAATGCTACAAGCTATGAGGTATTCGTTCCAGGACGTATGGAAGTAGGAAACAAGCTAGAATACTATAAAACAGAATTTTATCAGTTGTTCTATACTAGTAAAGACCAACAAATGATTTATGCTATAGGCCTGGTTACAGTCTTAGGACTTGTTTTAACACCAATAGTGTGGAAGAGGATAGAAAAAGAGTATAAGAGAACATATGTACTGTTTTTGACATTTGGAATTATTTTAATCATAATGACATTAACATTCTTTCCATTCGAAAAGTTACCAAGCGTATTTAAAATGATACAATTTACATTTAGGCTATATGAATTTACGGCGTTTTTCTTTGCTTTTGTAGCTGGAATAAATTATGGGATTATAATAAAGAACTTTAAGATATTCGATGTAATTGTGCTAACTATTATTTCAACATTATTGTTGATTCCGTATAATAGCAAATTGGAGTATGGATTGTCTACTAATGAAGAGAGATTGATAGAAGGAGTACGAGTAACTGAAAATACTGGAAGAGTTCATGCTGGAATGGCAAGCATGGAATATTTACCAAGTAAGGCATTTAAAGTATTAAATACTTATATTGCAAATAGAAAAGATGAACCAATAATAATGAGCGGAGAAGCGGAAATATTAAATTACAACAAAAATGGGACAAACTTAGAATTTGAATTGACAAACATGAAAAATGAGCAAGAAGCGGAACTTACAATAGAACTACCATATATTTATTATTTAGGATATAGAGTGTATGCAAATGGCAGTGAAATTGAATATAAAGAATCAGACAATGGATTTGTACAAATAAAAATTAATCCAGCATTGTATGAACAAAATGTAAAAATAAATGTGAGATATACTGGAACAAATGAGATGATTGTGGCAAGTGCTATTTCTATAATAAGTGCAATGATAATAGTGATAAGTGAAATAATATTAAATATGAAAAATCTAAAGTTAAAACGGGGTATAAAGATATATCTCGTTTTAATTTTATTTAAAACAAAAGCTTGTCATTTTATGTATTTTATAGTAAAATACATAATGTAATTTGAAAAATTAATTTTATAAGAAGGTGAAAAAATGTCAAAACCAATGGTTGCAATTGTTGGTAGACCAAATGTAGGAAAATCAACATTTTTTAATTATATAGTTGGAAAAAGAATTTCAATAGTAGAAGACACTCCAGGTGTTACAAGAGACAGAGTCTACGGCGAAGCTAACTGGAGAGGTAGAAGTTTTACATTAATAGATACAGGTGGAA
>OCHJ01002317.1_pt1 | contig 10717 bp, 6 predicted proteins | sample 1538381 | NCBI WGS metagenome assembly OCHJ01 (sample SAMN04571688, study PRJEB22368) | human gut metagenome | biome: human gut; material: stool | host: Homo sapiens | place: Luxembourg | collected 2012-06-29 | reverse complement strand
ATGAGGGTGTGCCGCAGTATGACCTCCCACTGAACCTTTTCATCGGTGACAAACGTGAAGTTCCATTGGTCGATGTGGTGGTTTGGGCAAAGAAACGAATCTTTCCGAAAAATCGGATGGACTGCAAGGAAATTCTGAAAATGATGGGTCTGCCGGACTACAATGCATGGGAAATCGTCAAACGCACCAACGCCTGCCTGATGGAAGACCCCTATTGGCTGCGATTCAGCGAGGATGAAACCTTTGAGGACACCACGCGCGGACGAGCCAGAAGAATTATGAACGAAAATCAAAAGAGCAGCTGATACCAAAAAGCCAAACCTCACCGTACATCCTGTACAGCTTGAGGTTTGGCTTTTCTCTTATCATCCTTCACCAGCGCGAGCGATGGTTGATTATTTTATCAGCTTAATCCAGAGAGTGACCGCATTACAAGGTCGATGTCCTGATTTTCCAGTTCCTGAATGATGTGCAGGTAGGTTTTCTGCGTGGTTGTCATGCTGGAATGCCCCAGCCTCCTTGCTACGCTTGCAATGGATACCCCTGCAAACAAAAGCACCGAAGCGTGGGTATGCCGCAGACCATGTACCGAGATGACCGGGATCTTGGCCCGGTCGCAGTGCCGTTCCAGAACATCGTTAACAGTGGAATTGTAGGCGTGTTCCTTGAACACGAAAATCGGCTTATCTTCAGGAACGTCTTTTACCAGTGCTGCGAACTGAATCACCGTCTGCCAGTCAATTTGAATTTTACGGACAGACGATTTATTTTTTGTCGGCAGAAATCCGCCGTTCCCCTTATAATCCCATGTTTTATTGATGGAAAGCATCTGGTGCGAAAAGTCAAAATCCGCAGGAGTGATCGCCAAAGCTTCGGAAAAGCGGATGCCGGTTTTGGCAATCAGCAAAATCATCCAGTCCCAGTTGAGTTTTCCTTGTAGATCCAAGTCGCTCAACAAAAGATGCAGTTCAAACTGGTTCAGATATTTCACCTTTTTAGGCACCGGGGGCTTGCCTTTGATGATCGCTTTCCGGGTCGGGTCTTTCACAATCAGACCATCATCCACGGCATCCATGATAGCCCCTTTCAGCTGATGGTGGAAATCCATCGTGGTCTGACGCTCATGGCCTACGGCATAATCGTTCAAAAGCTGCTGATAGGTCACTCTGGAAACCTCACAGAGTTTCAAAGTAGGAGCGAGTTTTTTTACCCAAGAAAGGGTCATTTTGTACTTATCCAATGTAACCGGGCGAACTGCACCCTCTTTGTATACAGCAACCCACTGCTCATAATAATCGCAGAACAGGTTGTTTTCATTCATTTCGTTTAACACGTTTTACCTCCAAAATCGGTTTTATATGCTCACGCTGATGAAGGGTGATAAGGGTGTCAATACGTCTAAGGCAATCTGCAATTTTTTGTTGCTCTGCTTTATCTTTCGGGTATTTCACTGTTGTTTTTTGAACATTGGTTTTACTAAGGGATAGAACTTTAATGCCCTGCATCAACGGTAAAAGCTGGTGATGATAGGAGCTTGAATTCATGTAGTAGCCGAAATAGCCTTCTGCTGTTTTATTTTTGGGACGACACACCATCGTATGAAGTCCTGCCACAACATCTTTATCCTGAATATTGACGATTTCACAGACTTTTCCGGTCGTTTCATCTTCAGCAGTATCAGCAATGATGATATCTCCGTTTTGCAGAAGTGCACCTTTGAAATCGTCTTTGCTTCTCCCGGTTATAAACGGAAGTTCATCGTTCTGAGCGTCTAACACAGAGCCATATTTTATCAGGACATCGCCATAGTGGACATTCCGAACAGAACCACTTTCTTGGTTTAGTTCAGCACGGGAAAGCGTATTATTTGGAACTGTAAAATCAAACGCTTCATCCAGCTTACGCTGTTCCCAAGTAGGTGTGTTTTGGGATTTTGGCGCGAAAAAAGAGCCGAGGACGCGCCTCGGCTCTTGGTCAGCAGGGTGATTTTGCACCCATTTTATGATTCTTTTGGCATTTTCAAATCAAATCCGCCACTTACGATGAACTCGCGCAAGAGTTTATCATACTTGACAGGCACCTTGGGCGGAATAAGCTTTGTGCCCTCGATTGCTTCAAAATATGCCTTTGCTTTTGCCTTATCTACGGTAGCTTTCAGGTCATCGAAACGGCCAAATTCGTTAATGTTGGCTTCGGTAATGTTTGCACGCATGAATGCCCGCAGCTTCTTTTCGTCCAAGCCGAAAACTTCAGCTACTTTGTGGATCTGGTCGTTCTGCTTTTGGGCGATGTACTCGGCAATGTACTCCCGCAAGGTCTTTCCCGGCTGCGGAACCACTGCGCCGCTTTGAATGTCGTGCAGGAAAATATTAGCGTACTTCTGCTCTTCCTGCGAGAGGGTGGCAAAGGTCTTGTGCAGCTCCGTTTCGGCCTGATGGATGGCTTCCGCTTCTGCACCCTCCTGATAGAAAATTTTCAGGTACTTTTCAAAGCGGGAGTTCATATAGTCCGTGTCGATGTCAGCAGTATCAATGGTGGTCAGATAGCTGTTCACCGCATAGGGAACGTCATCGTCCGGGTCATTTTCACCGCCATCTGGATTCGGCGTGAACAGCTCTTTATAGCGGAGTGCCAAAACTTTGAACGCTCTCTCGTCAAAGTCTGCATGAAGTTCTGTTTTCTCATCTGTATCCTCGTTGACGATCACAATGGGCTTATCCCACTCGAAGCCCTGCACCTTAGCTGCTTCCAGATTTTCGTTGAAGGACTGGAACAGGTCGGCAAACTTTTTGCGCTCTGCCATATCCGCAGGGATCTGCGAAAACTCTTCAATGCCCGCCGACACAAACAGATCTTTGATCTCCGCATAGAGGGCATTCAGTTTTTCCACGTTCTTGTCCAGTTTATCTACAAACAGGCCAAACGGTTTATCGCCGGAATACTCTTTTACCGCATCTGCGATGTTTTTCTCCATCGTGTGCGGACGGCGGTAATACTTGATGGTGCCAAACTGTTTGTCATCGCCAAACAGTCGGTTGGTGCGGGAGAACGCCTGAATCAGATTTTCGTATTGCAGCACCTTATCCAGATACAGTGTATTGATCCACTTGGAGTCAAAGCCTGTCAGCATCTGATCCACCACGATCAGCAGATCAAGCTGTTTTTCCGGGGTGCGCTCGATGCGCTGGTAGGGCAATTTGTGCGCCAGCCGTGCCGCAATGTCCTTTTTCATCTTGGCAAAGGTCGGAATGCCGAAGTCCTGTCCATAGCGGGCGTTATAGTCTTCTACGATCTCTTTTAGCCCTTCTTCTTTGGTGATACCTTTGCCGTTGTTGTCAATGTTGGGGTCAAATAGTGCGGTGACTTTCAGCCATGGTGCAGCTTCTCTGAACCTCTTGTAATATTGGATGGCTTCCGGGATGCTAGAGGTTGCAAAAATGGCATGAAATTTGCTGTTGCGGCTCTGGGTCTGCCAGTTCTCGCAAATGTCCTCCACCACGGCTTTTTGGTGTTCTTCGCCCTCATACTGGGTGTTGGGAATATAATCCTCGATGCCCTTTATCTCCTCACCGAGCGCATCTTTTCCGCCTGCCATCGGCAGATTCAGATACTTATAAAACACCTTGCTCTTCTGTGGGTCGGCCAGAGCTTCGTCCACAGAATATGCCTTTGCTTTTTCCAGTGCGACCGCTTTCCGCAAGTCGCTGTCCTTGAAGGTCAGCACCTTGTAAGGGTCAAAGCCCAGCACGTTGTGATCACGGATGCCGTCTGCAATGCTGTACCGATGCAGTTCGTTGCCGAAAACGGTGGCGGTGGTGCTCATTTTCTTCTGGTTTTCGCCTTGGATCGGCGTACCGGTAAAACCAAAGAACAGTGCTTTCGGGAATGTATGCTTGATGGTCTGCATCATATCGCCAAAGGTGGAACGGTGGCACTCGTCCACGATAAAAACCAACCGCTTTGCGTTGATCAGCGCAATGTCGTTGGGGTTCAGCTTGTTTTGTGCATCATCCTTGATATTGCTCATCTTCTGGATGGAAGTCACGATGAGCGTATCGGACGGCGAAGTACTTTTCAGCTTGTCCACAAGAACATCCGTGTTCTCGGTAGCCTGCACCTCCTCGTTTTCCTCTGCAAAGTTGCGGTATTCTTTCAGGCTCTGAGTGCCCAACTCGATTCGGTCCATCAGAAAAATCACTTTGTCCGCATCCTTGGAAGATGCAATCAGTTGAGCGGACTTGAAAGAAGTCATGGTCTTGCCGGAACCTGTGGTGTGCCAGATGTAGCCGCCGCGCTGCTGGTCATTCTCCCATTTCGCCTTGGAAACGGCATCCGAAATTTTGCTGGCAGCGTAGTACTGATAGCTGCGCATCACCTTCAAAATGCCATCGGAACCATCGGCAACGGTATAAAAGCCCACCAACATATGCGCCATCGGGATAGACAAAAGTGCCGTTGTAACGTCTTTCCAGTCGTTCATCGGCTCGTTGTAGAAGTCCGCCCAATGGAAATAGTAGCTGGGGTTGAATTGTCCTTCCGGGCCGGGATTGGCAAAGTAGACCGTTTCTTCCGGGTTCATGGCCACAAAAATCTGCACCAGCGAGAACAGTCCCGTAAAAATGCCCTCTGCCGCGTATTTTTCAATCTGGTTGCAAGCCTGTTTGATGGAAACACCGCTCTTTTTCAGTTCCATGTGAATGACCGGCATACCATTGATGAGCAGCATCAAATCGCCGCGGCGGTCATTCAAAATTTTGGACTTGGTGGGGAACTTTGGCTGCTCTGCAATCTGGTAGCGGCTGAGTCCGGCTGCAATTTCCAGACGGTCATAGATTTTCAGGGACACTTCTTTGCCGAAATTCAGCTTATCGTCAGGATTGTCACGCTTGATGAGCACACTTTTGCCGTTGATAAATTTATTCAGCTTCATCGGCGTTTTCGCGTTCATGACCTGTTCCATGATCTGCTGCATCTCGCCATCCGTCAGCGGATAATCGTTCAGTCGGTCAATGCCACGGTTGTTTTCAAAAAGGATGTTCGCCCAGTTCTGGATCAGCTGCTGTTCGGTGTAGTTCTTCAGCACACCATCTTTCCAGCCGCGTTCTATCAGGAGCTTTACCACCGCCTCTTCAAAATCGGCTTCTTTTGTAAACGCCATAACGAACTCCTTTCGACTTTGCAAAAAGCACCTCTCTGCGAAGGCTTTTCTAATTTGTACAAGCTTTTTCAGCTTACGCTGATGAAGGGTGATAAGGGTATCAAGTTGTGTCAAAAACTCGCCAATCTTCTTTTGCTCTTCTATATCTGGTGTTGGAATCGGCATTTCAAAGAACACACTATCCTTGATGGAAAAACGGTCAGACCTCGCACCGGAATCGCCGTTGAAATTCATGAAGGAATGCCAATATCCACTTTTGAAAAAGTGTTCGAGGTAGGTCGTATCAATGTCATGCGGTCGAAATACAGTATAAAGCGGCGACATTACGCCAGTTCGTCCCAGTTTATTGCGGTTAATTGGGCCGACTGGCGCGGTAACAGAAATTCGTGGATTATAAACAAAATCCTCATTATGAACAACATAATAGCCATCCAAACTTCCTATTTTTGAAATATCATGGTCAAAGAAATCGCGCTGGCTGATAATTCCAAATTCAGCAGAGTTTGTGAATGTCTCTATATATTGCAACCCTGCGTTTTTCTCTGTAACCTTTTCAACAATATCTGACAGCTTACGCTGTTCCCAAGTAGGAGCAAATGCACACTTTCAGCAGCTATTTTCCACCGCCTACCGAATGTTCGCTGAAAATTTCACTCTCGGTTTTGCGTATTCGGTTCAAATTTTGATTTTTGACTCCCGATAGCTTTAAAACGCAGCAGTTCCAAGCGTTTGACGTTGCCTTGATTTTTATTCATCAGCCTGTTTTGCATATTCTGAACGGGCAAGAGAAATTGCGTTGCTCCCTTAGCCAAACAACAAACGCCGATACGTCCATCTTCTGATTATGGGCAAATTGCACCACTTATTTTTATACAAACATCTTTTCAAGACAGGATTTCTTGATGTTTTGCAGCTTTTCCAACTTACGTTGATGAAGGGTGATAAGGGTATCCAACTCTTCGAGAATTGTTCCAATTTTTTCTTGTTCGGATTGAGATGGAACGTCAACCACCATATTTTTGAACTTTGCATGTGCAAGAACTTTTTGACCGGTACCTTCTGCCGCCATTGAAAGCTGCTTTTTTATTCCGTGATTCAAGCGCCTTAGAAGAAAGTTTGAATCACAAGATTTAGGAGCAAAAACCGGATAGTAATAGCTAATAATCCCCTTGTCTACGATGTTATTTCGGTTGAAAACAAATACATCCGTATCGCTTCTGCTTCGATAAGTAAAATAGCCCTTAGGTAGTACATAGTAGCCAACATTATTATCCGTTGTTACCTGTCGATCTGCAAAATAATCTTCTTGAAGGACAATTCCCTGTTGCTGGGATGATGTCAAAACCGGATATTGATTCTGAGTCACAGTTTTTTCAGTATAATCTTCAATCAGCGTTCCGACCTTACGCTGTTCCCAAGGGTCAGTAAAACCCTTGAAGCGAATTTCCGGTACAGATGCCCCATTTTGGGGGAACATCTTGTCCAGCATGGACTTTTTGATATTCACTAGCTTCTCATACTTACGCTGATGAAGGGTGATAAGGGTATCTAATGCCGTTAGAACCCCGGAAATCTTCTCTTGTTCTTGTTTATCCGGCAAAGTGCTTTTTAACTCAACAAGATTTCCAACTGCCAATCCCGGTTGAGCAGATTGTCCAGAATACTGCCCCAAATCCATCGTTGAAAACAGATAGTACAGAAAGCGAGTTTGGTTTTTTTTATCTGCTCTTACAGCGATAGCGTGTTCAGTGAAATATGATTTTCCTACGGCAAAATTCACGTTCCCACAAAGAGCCCCTTGACGACCAATCAAAGTATATTCTCCATCATGGTTAAAGCGATCTGTAAAACCGCGCAATCCGTTTCCTCCAAAAACAGGGTATTCTCCAGTCTCTGTAATATCTGATGCACTAATAAACTCACCGCTTCTGAATTCTACACATAAATCTCCTAACTTACGCTGTTCCCAAGGGTCAGTGAAGCCCTTGAACCGGAGGGCAGGTTTCTTCCCGTTATCCTGCATAATCATTCACCTCCCAGCAACTTTTTGAGTTCTGCAATGCCCTTCATGTCAAATTCATTTCCCTGCAAATCGTCCAGCAGCCCCAGCAATTCGTGCTCGGTATCGGCAATCTGGCTCTCTACGTCCTCAAAGGTGGTTTCGTATTTCTTGCAGACGGCATCCAACTGCTTCACAAAATCGTCCAGAACGGCATCCGGCAGGCTGTTCAGATTTTCCATCAGGGGCAAGATCCACTTGCGGTGCAGCAGGTCACACACTTCTTCATCGGTCAGGTGCTCGATCACGCTCTTGGTGCGCTGATGGAGTGCCGCACTGTCGTCCTTGACTTTCTTTTTCAGGGTCTTTTCCTCGGCAAACAGCGCGTCCACATCTTTCAGGATGCTCAAAGTGGCAGGCTCTACTTCCCGCGCCTTGATGGCCTTTTTGACCTCAGCGGCAACAAAGGCGTCCTTTGCGTCATTCACAAAGTTCTGCTCCTTGTCCTCCTCGCTCAGTTCGTCCAGATGGCTTTCATATTCTCCGGCGATTTCGGAGAGTCTGGTTTCCTTTGCCCGCAGCGCTGCTACTTCCTCGTGCATTTTAACGTTCTGCACCAACTCAAAGGGCAGCACATGACCCACCCAGCCGTCCTGTACTTCGGCATCCTTTTTCAGCACCATGTTGGGGTCTACCTGCTTGGTTGCGGCAAAACCCTCGGTCTGGATGATTTCAAGGTCAATGGCGATTTTCTTCCAGTCATCGTCCAAAAGCTGGTATGCTGCATAGCGGTCAACCAGCGGAATTCCTGCCAGCCGTGCAAAGATCTCCCGGCTCAGGCGTTCTTCCTCGCCGGCAGCATTCAGCTGCGTCATGCCGTCGATGAGTGCGGACTTCAAGTAGGCATCAAAGTCACCGAAAGCATTCTGGAAAGCGGTCTTGAACGCCACCACATCCGGGTGGTTCAGAACTGCGTTTTTCAGGTTTTGCACATTCAGATGGCAATACGCTTCGTTGTCCGGGCTGAACAGAGCCGCTTTCAAGTGCGGGAATGCAGTCCAGTATGCAGATAGGTCTTGCAGTTCGGCCTCGGGAATGCCGCCAAACATGGAAGCGTAAATATCCCAGCTCTCAGCCTTTTCCGAGGAATCCACATACCGGGGGATGTTCAGGTTGTAATCATTCTGGATAATCTCTGCGCGGGATACTCTGCGTGCGAACTTTTCGATTTTCTCCGGGCGTTCCTTGTAAGCATCCACAATGCGTTTGATGTCACAGGCACGCAGCTTGTTGTTTTTGCCGTCCTTCTCAAAGCCCTTAGACGCATCAATAATCAGAACGTCCGAATCCTTTTTATTCTTCCGCAGCACCATGATGATGGTGGGAATGCCTGTGCCGAAGAAAATATTGGCGGGCAGACCGATGATTGCATCAATGTTGTTGTGGTCAATCAGATTTTTGCGAATTGTACCTTCTTCACCGCCACGGAATAGAACACCGTGGGGCAGAACGATGGTCACAATGCCGTCATTGCGGATGTGATACAGGTCGTGCAGCAAAAAGGCGTAGTCTGCCTTGCCTTTGGGGGCAAGGCCGTAATCCGAAAAGCGCGGGTTGTTCTCTTTGTCGTTCGGATTCCACGCCTGCGAATATGGGGGATTTGATACCACCGCATCCACAAACAGCGGGTCGTAGGTGTTGACCGGGTCGTTTTCTTCAAAGTACGGCCAATCTTCCTCCAGCGTATCGCCGTTGCGAGTTACAATGTTGTCGGGCAGAATGCCGCGCATGACAAGGTTCATGCGGGTCAGGTTGTAGGTGTTTTCCTTCAACTCCTGTGCGTAGTATTTGATGTTGTTGCCATTGCCCATATACCGTGCGGCACACTGACCAATGTTGATCAGCAGTGAGCCGGAACCGCTGGTGGGGTCGTAAATTTTGATCTCTTCCCGGTCTTTCAGGTGGTACGCCACGATTTCAGACATGAGCAGCGAAACTTCGTGCGGCGTGTAGAACTCGCCGGCCTTCTTGCCTGCGTTTGCTGCAAAGTTGCTGATCAGATATTCGTAGATAAAGCCGAGAACATCATAATCCTGCTTGCCGTCCATGGGAATATCTTTGATGAGATAGATCAGGTCGCGAATGGCCTTTGTCCGCGCACCGGAGCTTTCACCCAGTTTGGACAGGCCGGTTTGCAGCGTAGCAAAGACACCGTCAAACACCTTTTTGTGGTGCGGGTCAATCAAACGGCTGAATGCCTGCAATGCTACCGTTACGTCGTCAGCCTTGAAGTCGCTGCCTTTGCTGATCCATGTGGAAAACAGATTTTCATAGGCGATAAAATAGCCGACATTCTTCCGAACGGTATCCAGCGTTTCGGCATCGTCTTCGGTCAAATCCGGCAGATATTCGTCTGTCCAGTCATTCTCTTTCAGCCATTTGACTTCTTTGTCCGACAGAAATTTATAAAACATGAAGCCCAGAATGTAATCCTTGTACTCGTTGGCTTCGATTTTAGAGCGCATCTTGTTGGCAGATTCCCAGATTTTCGATGCGAGTTGCTGCTTGTTCATGCTATTCCTCCCAGTGGCCTGCAATAGCGCATTTTTAGAATTTTTAATCGGACAGCCTCTCCGATTTTATGCGTGTGTTCATTGAACCAATTATACAAAAGTGCCACCCGGTTTGCAATGCGAATGAAAAGTTTCTCAATCGCATTCGCAGAACCATAACCGTGGCAAGCAGAGCCTTTGTGCGCACAAAGGCTAAATTCGCACGCAGAATTAAAATTCTGCTGTGTTCATTCGCTTGTTGGGATGCAATCCCAATCCCTGTAATCATCACAATTCCGTGATGGCTGCGCATTCCTGTGGTGTGCTGAAAGAGCGTTTTGCAAAAAACGCGTAGCCTGCATCCATCGGATGTAGTTCAAGGGTTTGGGATTTCCCAACAAGCATTTTGCAACGCAAAATGGTCTTTGTATATACGAAGACACTGCTTGCTACGGCTATGAAAGCCTTTTGAATTGCAAAATAATTTTTCAGTTGCTATACTGGGCTTATCAAAGTTTTTTCGGGAGGACGCCGCAATGACCGCACAGACAATGCAAATCGGGAACAGACCTTGCCGCATTTGCGGCGAAGCCTATGCAGAATACCTACTGCTCCAAATGACCGGCGAACACGAACTGCAGAGCATGGACCATGAAGTGGCAATGATCGCGCAAAGCAGCCGGAATTTTCTGTTTGCGGCAATTCCCGTGGAAAGTTGGAACGATGAACTTTCTCCATGGGAAGCCCCTGCTGTGTGGGGAACGCAAGGGTTTGGCGGCAATGCTATGGACACCCTGCGCTTTCTGATGGAACAGGTCATCCCCACGCTGAAGCGGCAGTTTCATCTCCCGGAAAACGTCAAAATCATTCTGGGCGGCTATTCACTGGCCGGGCTGTTTGCGTTGTGGGCATCCACCCAGACTGATCTGTTCTATGGTGTCGCCGCCGCATCCCCCTCTGTTTGGTTTCCGGGCTGGATGGAGTTTGAACAGCAGCATCCGATACAGG
>OCHJ01002297.1_pt1 | contig 10806 bp, 10 predicted proteins | sample 1538381 | NCBI WGS metagenome assembly OCHJ01 (sample SAMN04571688, study PRJEB22368) | human gut metagenome | biome: human gut; material: stool | host: Homo sapiens | place: Luxembourg | collected 2012-06-29 | reverse complement strand
GTCAAGCTGTTTGCCGTCAAGCTCTGCCATTTGATCTTCAAGCTCAGAGGAATATTTCTCTGAATTTGCTATCTTTTTCTGTATGGACTTATATTTTTTCTTTATAGCCTCAAGGTTGTCCTGCTCGTCGGCAAGCTTTTTGTCAGCGTCAGCTATCTGCTTGTCAAGCTCCTGCTGTTGCTTTTTTAGCTCTTCAAGCTGACTGCTGTATGTATCGTTATCCGCCAAAGCGATATCACTTACGCTTCCGTCAGAAAAACCAAAGGCGGCAAAAGCTATGCACAGAGCCATACAGCCTGCGGCTATTCTTTTCATGGGGTAAATTTTTTTCATAATATCAGTTCTCCAAAATATAAGCGTATTATATATTTCTCACGCTGTAACGTTTATGTAGTCCTTTTTATTATAACGCAAAACCCCGTTCTTGTCAAGAAACCAACCGCTAAAAGCCGTATTTTCGGCATTTTAAGACAATTCGCCACACATATTTTGTGCGTTATTGCACCTATTCTCCTCCGAACATCTCACCCAAGGTCTTTCCTATAAGCTCGCCTGTATACTGTGCCTGAGTGATAGAATTGCCGTGGCTTCCCACCTCTATAAGAAGCGAGCCGGTGGTCAAGTCCTGATTATAGTGGCGATAGTCAAACAGAATAGGACGTGTAAGTCCCTGCCAATCGCTCTCCAAAGCCGACTGCAAGGCACAAGCGAAGTGAAAATTCTTCATATAGTCAGGCATACCCATAGTGCCGTCATCACACCCTGATATTATCATAAGCTGAGCCGCTTCCCTGCCATCTATCTCCGCCACAGGTGCGAGCCTTGTGCCGTCCTCACGCTCTATGCCGTCACGGTGAACGTCAAGACATACCTTTATAGAGGGGTACTCCTCCAATATCTGCTTTACCGCCATTCGGCTTGAATCGTAAGAGCCGTCATAGCTGGGATAATCATGCACAAGTGTATCGTGGATATACGCAACGCCTGCTTTGTCAAGCTGTTCGCATATCTTGTCCCCTACCGACAGCATATTCATTTCAGGGTCGGTGGTCTTACAGGAAAAGGAGCTGTCATAGTGGTCTTTGTCTGTGGGCTCAAAGCTTTCCGTGGCATGGGTGTGATAAATAAGTATCTGCGGCTCAGAGGAATTTCCGTCTATTTGAAAATCATATGGCTTTGAGCTTTCCTCATAAAGCTCATCATTTGAAAGCTCAGTGCAGTTTCTCACCTGACCGCCGCCGTCAAGGTCAAAATACTGCTCGCCGTCATATCTGCCGTAGGTGTATTTTTCTATAACACCGTCATTTCCATCCATGCTTGCAGGGTATGGTATCTTGTCCGTCACGTCCTGAGCAGGCAAAGGACTTGGCACTTCTGCGCTTACAGAGGGCGTTTGCTTCTCCTGTGGCGCCATATCCATATCCCATATACTGTGCTTTGACACCACTGCCGCTTCAAGCTTGTTTGATACCACAGGCTTTGATGCCGTGTCCGTTTCGCTTTCCATAGCGAAACAAGGCTTGTATTCTCCCATAGCCACCCCTGCCGCCACAGCCGCCACCCTGCCAAACCTGCTTGCAGATCTTGCATAGAGCCATATCCCCGTGGGCATAACGAACGCCACAATTATAACTGCAACACAACGCAGGCAGACTTTCTTTATATCCAATGCTGTCACTCCCATATACATCTTAGTATTATAATGTATATGCAGGACGAGCCGTCATATTACCTGCCCAGCTTCACCTTAACAGGCTTGCCCACTGTCATAGAGTCATGGGTCACGTTGCAGTCATAGCATAGTATCTTCACGCCCTTTCGGGAAGCTTTCTCCAAAGCCTCTCCGAACTCAGGGTGAGTGTCATAATTTGGAGTGAAATATTTCACATCGCTCATCTGAACGAGTATCATTATATAAGACTCATACCCATCATCAAGGCAGTGAGAAAGCTCCTCTATATGCTTCACCCCACGGAGGGTAGGAGCGTCAGGAAAAAGCACAACGCCGTCTTTCTCCAGCGTACAGCCCTTGACCTCCATGAAGATCTTCCTATCCTGCGACTCTAAGTAAAAATCAAAGCGTGAATTGCCGTATTTCTTTTCGGGATAGACCGAGAAACCCTCGCCAAAAGGCATTTTTTCTCTCAGCCACTCCCCTACCGCCTTATTCGGGGCTTGGCTGTCCATGTTTATGAGCCTGTCACCTTTTTCCACTGCAACAAGGTCAAAAGCAGTCTTTCTCGATTCGCTGTCTGAATGTTCAAGCCAAACAGTACACCCCTCAATCAAAAGCTCTTTGCATCTGCCCGTATTTTTCACATGACAGACCTCGGCTTTGCCGTCTATCTCAACGTTGGCGATAAACCTGTTCGGTCTTGATAGAAATTTGCCTTTATGTATATTATCGTATCTCATAATTCGCTCCTTTTATTCTTACTATTCACATTATACCACAAATATGTTTGATTATAAATACCTAAATCATGCTTTCTTAGCTTTGTTGATTTGTGGTTCGATACGAAAAGGGAAAAATATTTCACAAAATCTATTGACGCTATTTTTGAAATATGTTATAGTTTTGAGTATAGGTTATATAGCAATAATAATTTATTAAAATTTTAGAAAGAGGTATTTATAATGAAAAAAATAACTGCACTTCTCGTTTCACTTATAATGTCATGCGCAGTAATGGCAGGCTGTTCTGACAGCAGTTCTTCAAGCTCATCAAAAGCAGACAGCACATCAAAGGCAGAAACAAGCGCAGCCGCTGACGAGTCAACTGCTTCAGAAGCAGGCACAGCCACAGATCTCGAGGATACTCTCACAGCGCAGTATACAAAGAAGATACAGGGCGAGAGCCTTGCTATCGACATGACAGTGGCAAGCGAATATGACAATTCATCAGCTGTTGTTGAGATATCAGGCGGCAATATGCACATGAAAATGAACTTTATGGGCGTGGATATGGATATCTATAATATCGACGGAGTTATGTACACACTTGACAGCGAGTCAAAAACGTATTACACTGTTGATATGGAAGAATCTATCGACGACTTCAAGAGCGAGATAGGCTACGGCATTAACGACAGCTACAAGTTCATAAGCTCTGAAACAACTGACGACGGTCTTATCTGCGAAACTTTTGAAAGCACAGAAGATCCTGATATCGAGCTTGAATCAGGCGTAACTCTCGACACAAGCGATTCTGACGATTATTCTTTCACAACAACATTCAAGTATTACTTCAATGCTGACACAAAGGATATTGTTAAGATAGAAACTATCTCTGACGGCTCAACGACTACTGTTACAGTAAACTCATTCACAACTGAAAACGTTGAGGTCAAGCTCCCTGACGATTTTGACAGTTGGACAGAGCAGTCTTTCGATATGAGCACTGACGATATCCCTTATGACGCTGAACTCGATGTTGAGTCAGGCGCTGAGTCAGCCGAGTGATTCTTGTCATTTTTCGGAGGCAAAATATTATGAACAAGAAAATGGTAACTATTATTGCAGCTTTGGCAATGTGTACAGCAATGGCAGGCTGCACTGGGAACGATACTGCAAGCTCTTCAAAGGCTGAAACAACTACTACAACAACGGCTGCCGCAGAGTCTACCGCTCCTGCTGAAAGCACTGCTGACAGCACTTCCGCAAACGTAGGCACAACGGATTATGACGTTGACGGTGATTTCAGAGCTTTCGAGCAGATGAAAGACAAGTATGAGGGCAACTATCTTGCGAACCTTACAGGTCAGATGTCAAACAACGGCACAAAGTATACTATCTGCATAAAGGACGGCAAGGCTTATCAGGCACTCACAGTTCAGGGCATGAAGTCATACACAGTTTGCCCTGGCGACGGAAAGCTTTACAACGTTTCAGAAGGCACGACCACCTACAGTATCGAGGACGACGACGGAAATCAGTGGAAGTCAGCCGACATTCTTTTCGGCGCGACCCTCGATTTCGACCACGCATATATTGACACAACAACAAACGTTGTTCACGAGTATTATAAACTCGACAGCAGTGTTTCAGGCGGCGAGGGTCAGATAGTTTACGGCTTTGACGGTGCTACATATGACCTTAAGCAGGTAGTTCTGCTCCCAGAGGGTGCTGACGAATCAAGCGCAGTTTACTTCACTGTAGATTCCATTGGCGAAGCAGACGACAGCCTGCTTGCTGTGATCTTTCTGCTTATACAAAAGAATAATTTTATCTGATCTTTTTCCAACATCGGGCGGACAGACCACTGCGGTCTGCCCGCTTTTTTGCATTTTCAGCAAAGTGTTGTGCAATATGACGGAAAAGAAATTCAAATATTTTTAAAATTTGTGAGAAAAATAGTCTTAAACCCCTTGACAAAATCGTCAAAAGGGTATAAACTATACTTAGCACTCGAGAAGAAAGAGTGCTAACACTTAAATACAATAAGTGCTAACAAGAAGAACGGGTGGTGAGCAAATGGACGACCGCAAGCTGAAAATACTTTCAGCGGTAGTCAATGAATATATCGTAACTGGCGAGCCTGTAGGCTCAAAGGCGATAATGGCTCACGTCAAAGCGTCCTCAGCGACCATAAGGAATGAAATGGCAGAGCTTGAGAAGCAAGGCTATCTCGAACAGCCACACACCTCCGCAGGCAGAATACCAACATATAAAGGCTACAGGCTTTATGTTGACCAGCTCATGGAACAAAACCAGCTTACAGCAAATGAAAAGAAGATGCTGGATTCAATGATACCGCAGGAATATGTCACAGAGGAAGACCTTGTGAACAAGGCTTCAATGGCATTGGCGGATCTTACGAAATGTGCGGCGGTGGTCGCAAACGCAACGCCAAAGTTCTCGCTTATCTCAAAGGTAGAGGTAATACCTACAGGAAAGAGAATGTACGTTATTTTGATGATAACGTCCAACGGCTCTATTAAGAATAAGGTTTGCCGATTGGAGTTCGACCTCAGTCAGGATCAGCTTGAGTTTTTTGATAACTTCGTAAAGGAAAATCTCAACGGCGTGCCTATCGACAGTCTTTCGGACGCTTATCTTGAAAAGCTCACAGAAGCAATGGGAACGTACATGATGACCCTTTCACCGCTTGTTTCCGAGATAATGAAGATGACAAAGGAAATGAGCAGCGTGTCTATCAAAGGTCAGAGTAATCTTCTCACCTGCAAGGACTTCAACCAAAATGAGATAATAAGCTTTCTCGATAATCAGAAGGAGCTTAAAGGATTTATTGACGAAACGTTCTCAGGGCTTCACGTTATGTTCTCCCCTGAGCGTGATGGGTTTGTTATCCACAACTCCTCTATTATAACAGCTCCGTTCTCAAAGGACGGCAAAACAGCAGGTGCGCTGGGGCTTATAGGTCCTATGAGGCTCGACTATGCGAAGTTTATCCCATATCTCGAGTATTTCACAGGAAAGATATCGGAAATGATATCCGAAAAGCCACAAGAGCAAACCAAAGAAGATGACGAAAATGAATAAAAAGAAAGGCAGGCGGCGTAAATTGAGTAAGGAAACTGAAAAGGACACCGAGCTTGAAAAAGAGGAAAACACCTCTGCTGAAAGCGAAGAAGTGAAAGAAGCGGCGGATACCGCAGAAAATGCCACTGAGGATACAGAGAAAAAGGCGGAGGAGAGCGAAACAGAAAAGCTGAAAAAAGAGCTTGCCGAAGCAAATGACAAGTATCTCAGACTTATGGCTGAATATGATAACTTCAGAAAAAGAAGCGCAAAGGAAAGACTGGAGCTTACAGACACAGCAAAGGGAAATGTGATAAACGGCTTCCTGCCGGTGTTTGACAACTTTGAAAGAGCGTTAGGCACAGAAACTCAGGACGCAGTTTATAAACAGGGTGTTGAAATGATCTTCAATCAGTTCAGCGACGCTCTGAAAAAGCTCAACGTTGAGGTCATGGAGCTTGCGGGCAAGGAATTTGACCCGAACGTTGCAACGGCTGTAAGCACAGTTGACGACCCTGACCTCGGTGAAAATATTGTGGCGCAGGTGCTTCAAAACGGCTACACCATAGGCGGCAAGGTAATAAGACACGCAATGGTGATAGTCGCAAACCCATAAACAAAGACATCGGGACTTAAGGTCTTGATATAAATTAAGTAAATTTTGAAAGGACTTGATCTTATGAGCAAAATCATCGGTATAGATTTAGGTACAACAAACTCTTGTGTAGCAGTTATGGAGGGCGGCGAAGCCGTTGTTATCCCTAACAGCGAGGGTGCAAGAACAACTCCGTCAGTAGTTGGCGTTTCAAAGAACGGCGACAGACTTATCGGTCAGGTAGCAAAAAGACAGGCTGTTACAAACTATGACAACACTGTAATTTCTATCAAGAGACATATGGGCTCTGACTACAAGGCTCACATGGGCGGCAAGGATTACACTCCACAGGAAATTTCAGCTATGATACTTCAGAAGCTGAAAGCTGACGCAGAAGCTTATCTGGGCGAAAAGGTAACAGAAGCCGTTATCACAGTTCCTGCTTACTTCACAGACGCACAGAGACAGGCTACTAAGGACGCAGGTCAGATCGCAGGTCTGACAGTTAAGAGAATCATCAATGAGCCAACAGCCGCTGCACTTTCTTACGGTATCGATAAGGAAGAGGATCAGAAGGTCATGGTTTATGACCTTGGCGGCGGTACATTCGATGTATCTATCATCGAAATGGGCGACGGTGTTACAGAAGTTCTTGCCACAGCAGGTAACAACCACCTGGGCGGCGACGACTTCGACCAGAGAATTATCGACTGGATGATCGCAGAGTTCAAGAAGGCTGAGGGTGTTGACCTCTCAGGGGATAAAATGGCAATGCAGAGACTTAAGGAAGCTGCTGAGAAGGCTAAGATAGAGCTTTCTTCTACTGCTTCATCAACTATCTCTCTCCCATTCATCACAGCAGACGCTACAGGTCCAAAGCATCTTGAAATGACACTTACACAGGCTAAGTTCAACGAAATGACAGCAGACCTTGTTGAGTCAACAATGGGACCAGTTCGTCAGGCACTTTCAGACTCAGGTCTGTCAGCTAACGAGCTTCAGAAAGTCCTTATGGTCGGCGGTTCTTCAAGAATACCAGCCGTTCAGGAAGCTGTTAAGAAGTTCCTTGGCAAAGAGCCATTCAAGGGCATCAACCCAGATGAGTGCGTAGCACTTGGCGCTGCATATCAGGGCGGCGTACTTGCAGGCGATGTTAAGGACGGTCTGCTCCTCCTCGATGTAACTCCACTGTCACTTGGTCTTGAAACAATGGGCGGTATCTGCACAAAGATCATCGAGAGAAACACAACTATACCTACAAAGAAGTCACAGATATTCTCAACTGCCGCTGATAATCAGTCAGCCGTTGATATCAACGTACTTCAGGGTGAGCGTGAGTTCGCTAAGGACAACAAACAGCTCGGTATGTTCAGACTTGACGGAATCGCTCCTGCTCCAAGAGGCGTTCCACAGATCGAGGTAACATTCGATATCGACGCTAACGGTATCGTACACGTTTCCGCTAAGGATCTTGGCACAGGCAAGGAGCAGAACATCACGATCACTTCTTCAACAAATATGTCTAAGGACGATATAGATAAGGCTGTCAAGGAAGCTGAGGCATATGCAGCAGAGGACGCTAAGAAGAAAGAGGACGTTGACGCAAGAAACGCAGCTGATCAGCTTTGCTTCCAGGCTGAAAAGTCACTGGGCGAGTTCGGCGACAAGGTAGACGCTGCTGACAAGTCAGCTTGTCAGGCTAAGATAGACGCTCTTAAGGAAGCCCTCAAGGGTACTGATATCGAGGCTATCAAGGCTAAGCACAAGGAGCTTGAGGAAACATTCCAGGGCGTTGCAACTAAGGTATATCAGCAGGCTGCACAGGCACAGCAGACAGCAGGCGGTGCCGCAGGCTTTGACCCTAACAACATGGGCGGAGCAAACGGCGGCAGCAACGGCGGCGCTTCAAACAACGGTGGCGACGACGTTATAGACGCTGAGTTTACTGACGCAGAATAAATCATAACGGCTGCCTCTGCTCTGATTTTCCGAGCAGGGGCTATTGCCGTATTAAAAGGCTGTGTGAAAAGCGTGAAAGGACTATACTTACAAAAAGGAGGCAAGCCCATGCCCCAAGACTTTCACGATCTGCAGCTTACAGAGCATGGGCGTTTATATGGCTGAAAAAAGAGATTACTATGAAGTGCTTGGCGTTTCTAAAACTGCCACAGACGATGAATTAAAAAAGGCATTCCGTAAGCTTGCAAAGCAGTATCACCCTGACCTTCACCCTGGCGACAAAGAGTGCGAGGAGAAGTTCAAGGAAGTAAATGAAGCTTATGAGGTGCTTTCAGATAAAGATAAAAGAGCAAGATATGACCAGTTTGGTCACGCAGGCGTAGACCCGAACTACGGTGCAGGCGGTGGAGCAGGTGCAGGAGGCTTCGGCGGATTTGGCGATATGGGCGATATTTTCGATTCCATTTTCGGTGGATTTGGCGGTGGCTTCGGTGGCGGACGTTCTGCTAACCCTAACGCACCAAGACGCGGCGAGGATATAAGAGCGAACGTTGTTCTTGACTTCATGGAAGCCTGCAAGGGCAAGACTGTGAAACTTCGCATAAACAGAGCCGAAAAATGTCCTGACTGTCACGGCACAGGCGCAGCCGCAGGTTCTTCGCCTAAGACCTGTCCTGACTGCCACGGCACTGGTACAGTAAGGATAACACAGAGAACGCCTTTCGGAAACATCGCTCAGACCACGACTTGCAGTCGCTGTGGCGGTAAGGGTCAGATAATCGACAACCCTTGCCATACCTGCAACGGTCAGGGCAGAGTAAAGAAGGTATCTGAAAAGGAGATAAACGTTCCTGCCGGCATCGACGATGGTCAGACACTTAGAGTAGGCGGTGAGGGCAACTGCGGTATAAACGGAGGTCCTAACGGCGACCTGCACATCAACATTACAGTTCGACCTGACCCTATTTTCGAGCGTGACGGCTATGACGTGTGGACAGAGATACCGCTTACTTATGCACAGGCTACTCTCGGTGACGAGATAACAGTTCCTACAGTTGATGGCAAGGTAAAATACACAGTGCCGGAGGGTACACAGACAGGCACAGTGTTCCGTCTGAGAGGCAAGGGCATAAAGAAGGTAAACAGAAACGACCACGGCGACCACTACGTTCGTGTAACAGTTGAAGTTCCACGCAATCTGACCAAAGAGCAGAAAGAAAAGCTCCGTGACTACGAAAAGTCTCTCGGTGAAAAGAACTACGCAAAGCGCAAAACATTCTTTGACAAGCTCAAAGACAAATTCAAATAACAGAAAAAGGAGAACGGCACAAAGCTGTTCTCCTTTTTGTTTGCAATAAAAAATGCCGCAGGAAGGCCCACGGCAATTATCATCTTATCAAGCCATACCTGTGTGCTTTTTGATAGCCGCAAAGGACTCCGCACTGATAACGTGTTCCATACGGCAAGCGTCCTCTACTGCAACTTTCTCGTCAACACCAAGCTTTATGAGCCACTGTGAAAGCAACGTATGACGCTCATACATTTTCTCGGCTATCTCCAAGCCCTTGTCTGTCAAACGAATATAACCGTCCTTATCGACAGTTATATAGCCGTTCTCACGGAGATTTTTCATTGCCACACTTACGCTCGGCTTTGAAAACTCAAGTTCGTTTACTATATCTATGCTTCTTACCTCGCCTTTGCCCTTGCGCTGGCTGAGAATAAGTATCGTTTCGAGATAATTTTCAGCTGATTCTCTTATCTGCATTATAACGTCCCTCCCTAGAACAAGTTTGTCATCAGGTCATTACGACTATTATATCACATTTCAAACCGCATTTCAAGTGCAAGCACGCTTTTTCAGCGATTTTGATAAACTTTACATCAATGAATTGTGTTGATATACAAAGGCACTGCTCACAAAAAGCAGTGCCTTTAAAGCTGTCTGTTATTTACTGTATACCGCACTCCTCATAGTCTTTCCACTTTTCAGCATGCTCCTTATCCTCAAAATATTTGTATACAAAAAGCGCAGTTGACGCAACAACAAGTATCATCGCACCCATTAAAGTCCAGAACGACTTTTTTCTTGAATAGTTTGACATAACAAAACTTCCTTTCTTTCGCAATAGCATACAAAAACTTGCGGCTATCGCTCATAGCTTTGTTATAATTATACTACACAATGCTCTTTCTGTCAATTAATTTCACAGGATTTTCAGATATATTTTTCCGAGTAAAAGTGCAGAAATTCCTCAAGGCAAAGCCCGCCTGCGGCAATGATACGAGCGGCTTCAACGCCCACATAACGATAATGCCACGGCTCAAAATCAATGCCGGTCATCTGCTCTTTAAGGCGAGGATAGCGAAGGATAAAGCCGAAATCTGCGGCATTTGCACAAAGCCACCGTGATTCAGGCGTCTTGTAAAAATCGTCGCTCACATCATTGTCACCCTCTCTGCCGAGATCCACAGCAAGCCCGGTGTTGTGTTCGCTTGACCCGGGGAGAGCGAGAGTTCTGCCCACCTTTTCCACAGCCTTTTCATAACTCAGACCGCCCCACATTTCGTGAGATACTTCACGCTCCCAAAGCATCTGCTGATATTCAAAAGAGCGATAGGCAGAAATAATTTTCAGCTTTATGCCGTCAGCTTCCGCCTTTTTGAGCAGAAGCCTGAGCCTGTTTCCTGCCTGAGATTCCATAAACTTGCCGTTCACCTCTGTCAACTCCACACGATCGTAAAATCCCATATCTATGGGATTGAATTTA
>OCHJ01002291.1_pt1 | contig 10834 bp, 9 predicted proteins | sample 1538381 | NCBI WGS metagenome assembly OCHJ01 (sample SAMN04571688, study PRJEB22368) | human gut metagenome | biome: human gut; material: stool | host: Homo sapiens | place: Luxembourg | collected 2012-06-29 | reverse complement strand
TGCTACATTGTAGGAATGGGCTGTAAAGCATCAAAAAGAATCTCTGATGAATGGATTCCAGTAATCATGGCGGTTATTGGTGGGATTCTTGGAGCTGTCGGAATGGGAGTTATCCCGGATTTCCCGGCATCGGATTATATCACAGCAGTTGCAGTCGGTATGTTTAACGGATTGTCGGCAACTGGTGTGAATCAGGTTATTAAGCAGACAGTGCAGAAAGAATAATTAAGGAGAGGATATCATGTATTCGTCTAAAATTACACTTTTCAACTATTACGAAAGTGCCACAACAGGAGATGCGTACTGGTATCCTCATGTTTTATCCGGCGTCGACCTCATTACGGATAAAGGGGCAATCCTTAAGAAATACGGACCAAACGCAACTGACAACGCACAGTTACACATTCGATATACCGTCCAAAACGGCGATATAACCATTACTGATAAAGACGGCAAGATTCTTCCATGGGTGCCAGTTAAAGAGTGGAAAAGGCAGATTAACAACGCTCTGGAAGACACCATCACATTCTCGGATGAATCGTTCTTCTGGGAGGGTGAGTGGACTGGCGGAACGGTAATTGACAGTGATTACCGAAGCGGATTCTATCAGTACATGAACCAGAACAAGGACAATGTATTTAAAATCACCAGTGTGGGCGGTCCATATACACTGATACCACATTTTGAAATTTTAGCAAAGTGAGGATGATAGATATGGATGTTTTTACCAGATGCGGAATATTGAAAATAAAAGATGAGAAAATATTTGAGCCAAAAGCGATTATTGAAATGAATAACTCTTTTAGCGTATTTGTAACAAAATATCCGAATTTATTACAACGTTTTTTTATAAGAGCTTTTTTAGGATGGAAAATCAAGAAGGTGGATAGTTGATGGCTGATAATAAACCAATCGGCAAGGACGCAGAGGGATATGAGATTCTGACAGAAGCCATGAAAGCTCTGCTAAATCAGTATCCGGGGTTGTATGAAAACGAAACAATCAAATATGAAGAACTGGGAACCGATAGCGGTATCTCGTTCTTTGCGGATACCGGAGCATTAATCTATTCAGAAAAAGAGGATGTATGTGGAACGATGCACCAGGTGTGCCAGTATCCGTTTATCGTGGTATATCGTACCGCTTCCGAAAAGGAACGACAGAAGCTCTCTGTTCAGAAGTTTCTTGATAACCTTGGTAAGTGGATTTGCCGTGAACCAGTCACAGTAGATGGCGTTGAGACGCGCTTATCCGCTTTTCCAGAGCTTTCAAGAGGAAGAGTGATAAAACGCATTACCAGGGATAATTCCTACGGTACAGAGCCACAGGAAAACGGCGTACAGGACTGGTTGCTTCCAATCACAGTCAAATATGAATATGACTGGGAAAAATGGTGATTACACCAATTAAATATAACAACTAACCGGCTATCAATCGGAGATAGTCGCTAACCTACACAGCCTTTTAAGAGTTATAGGCAGAAAGGACATTTCTATGGCAGTTACAGGCAAAATTGATCGTAAATACATGGCACATTATATTGACGCAGGTTCCCTCTGTGGAGGACTGACACCAAAATATGAGCGTCTTGGAAAAGATCTGGAAGAGTATAACGTAGAACTCAATCCGGATACTGAAACATCTAAAAACATTCTTGGAGAATCCACATTCAAGCATAACGGCTACGAAGTTTCTTCCGACGCTGATCCGTTTTATGCAGACACTACTTCTGATCTGTTTGCAGCATTGCAGAAGATTGTAGACGGACGTCTCAAAGACGATAACCTCAAAACAAAAGCAGTTGAGGTCCACCTTTGGACAGAAGCCACGGCAGGCAAGTATGAAGCGTATCAGCAGGACTGCTACGTTGTACCGACTTCCTATGGCGGTGATACATCCGGCTATCAGATTCCGTTTACTGTGAACTACGTTGGTGAGCGTGTAAAAGGAAAATTTGATATCAGTTCCGGTACATTCACAGCTGACAGTGAATAAGCACATATACAAGGAGGAAACGCCAAATGGCAAAAGTAATTAATACAAAAATTGATGATGGAATTCTCGTTTTTACATTCACAAATAACAAAGACGAAGTTTTTTCTTCTTTCAAACTGAACCCGACGGATATCAATGTAGCAGCACGCGCAGAAGAACTGACAGAATATTTTGAGCAGCTCAAAGATTCCATTCAGAAAGTCACTTCCGGTAAAGAGATGGCGGAATTGAATAAACAGATCGAGGATAAAATCAATTATTTACTTGGATATGAGGCATCCAAAGATCTGTTCAAGGAACCAATTACCGCAACAACTGTATTCGGTAATGGCCAGGTATTTGCTTATATCGTTCTGGACAAGATCGCAGAAGCAATCGCACCGGAAATTGAAAAGAGAAAAAAGAAAATGCAGGCAGCAGTTAACAAGTATACGGAGAAATATGAAAAATGACCGCCTATGAGCTTCCCACCTCACTGAACATAAGTGGGGTGGATTTTTCTATCAGAACGGATTTTCGAGCAATCATTGATATTCTCATTGCGTGGAATGATCCAGAGTTAGACGAACAGGCAAAAGCAGTTGTTATGTTGCAGATTCTGTTCGAGGATTGGCAAAGCATACCCTCAGAACATCTTGTAGAAGCTTGTCGGAAAGCTTGCGAGTTTATTGACTGTGGTCAAGTTGACGATAGTCCGAATAAACCCAAACCTCGCTTGATGGACTGGAAACAAGACGGAGATATGATCGTTCCGGCTGTAAACAAGGTTGCTGGTAAAGAAATCAGAGCCGTTCCATACATGCACTGGTGGACGTTCTTTGGATACTTTATGGAATCCGGTGAATGCCTTTTTAATACAGTGGTTGGGATCCGTTCTAAAAAGGCGAAGGGCGAAAAGCTCGATAAATGGGAAAAGAAATTCTATCAAGAAAACAAGAACATTATTGACATAAAAACACGTCTCAGCGACGAGGAGCAAGCGTATAAAGATGCGCTGAATGAGATGTTAAACCTCAAATAGTTAGGAGGTGGACACATGGCTGCTGATGGCTCAATTATCATTGATACCAGAATAGATACTGATGGAATATCGTCTGGCGTCAAAGAAGTACAAGCGGCATTTAAAGATTTAGCAAACTCGGTCAAGGAAATAAATGCAAATATTAATAGCATATTTCACGATGGATTTGAAAAACTCGAAGATTCGTTTCAATCTTTACAGCAAAAATCAGAAAAAGTCGAAAACTCTATGGACAAAATGGGGAATTCGGCAAAAAAAACAGGCGCCACGGTTTCTAGCTCATTTAATAAAATGGACATTTCCGGTGCAAGTCGAAAAGTAAATCTTTTAGGCCGTCAGTTTGAAGGATTAGGAACGATAGTAAAGCGAATTGGCTTTCTGGTTGGCTCTGCTTTTGCTGTTGGCAAGCTAATTCAATTTGGTAAGGAATCTATAGAGCTTGGTTCCGACCTCGCAGAAGTTCAGAACGTGGTTGATGTTACATTTGCCACAATGTCGGATAAGGTCAATGAATTTGCAAAGAACGCCATGACCTCAGCCGGACTGTCAGAGACAATGGCAAAAAGGTATGTCGGTACGTTCGGGGCAATGTCTAAGTCGTTCGGATTCTCAGAGTCGCAGGCTTATGATATGTCAACGGCTCTGACACAGCTTACTGGTGACGTAGCATCATTTTACAATATCAGTCAAGACTTGGCTTATATCAAGCTAAAATCAGTGTTTACGGGCGAAACAGAAACGCTCAAGGACCTCGGCGTGGTAATGACCCAGTCGGCACTTGACCAATACGCACTTGCCAACGGCTACGGAAAAACCACATCCGAAATGACCGAACAGGAGAAAGTAGCTCTCCGTCTGGCTTTTGTGCAGAAACAGTTATCAGCCGCATCCGGTGACTTCATTCGTACTTCAGACAGCTGGGCGAACCAGGTACGAGTAATGCAGTTGCAGCTACAATCTCTCAAGGCAACAGTCGGACAGGGATTGATTAATATTTTCACGCCTGTTCTAAAAGTAATCAATATTCTGCTTGGTAAACTGGCAACTCTGGCAAATGCCTTCAAGTCATTTACGGAGCTTATTACTGGCAAGAAATCATCTGGTCAGACAAGTGGAAGTGGCGCAGGTATTGCCGGAACAGACGCAATCGCAGATACAGCAGATCAGTATGGACAGGCAGCAGATAATGCGGAAAAACTGGCAGATGCCACAAACGATAATGCTAAGGCAACGAAAAAGGCAAATAAAGAAACAAAAAATTATCTTTCTTCATTGGACGAAATACACAAAGCCACATCTACAGGTAGTGACTCATCATCCACGCCATCTTCATCTGGTGGAAGTGGTAGAGCGTCTGGAGGATTATCTGGTGTAGTAAGCAATGTGGATTACGGAAAACTTGCAGAAGGCGAAACAACTATTGAAAAAATGTCCAAGCCTCTTGATGCCATAATAAAGAAGTTTAAAAAATTAGCCAAATTGCTATCAAAAGGATTCTGGGATGGATTGGGCGATTATGAGCCAATTTTTGATGATATTAAGAAAAATATTAACTCTATCGGGAAATCTTTGCAGAATATATTTACTGATCCAGAAGTAATTGGAGCGGCAAGTGATTTTTTAGATACATTTGCCTATTCCATTGGAAAAGTATCTGGATCTTTTTCAAGGATTGGAATAACAATTGCTCAAAATCTTATTGGAGGAATAGAAAAATTTCTAAAGCAAAACACCAGTAGAATAAAAACATATTTAATTGATATGTTTGATATTGGATCTGAGGCCGCTCAAATTGAAGGGAATTTTTCATCCGCTCTGGCAGAGGTATTTTCTGTATTTGGTGGAGAAGTTGCGCAGCAGATAACAGCCAATATCATAGGGATATTCTCAAATATCTCAATGACTGCTATGGGATTATGTGCAAGACTTGGAAGAGATATGCTGAATATGATTGCACAGCCGTTCATTGATAATAAGGATATATTAAAAAGTGCAGTCGAAGGAACACTTGGGGTTATCGAAACAATAACCGATGGATTATCGACAGTTATTCAAAATCTTTCCGATTTAGTGACCGCATTATACGATGAGCATTTAAAACCTTTTTTTGATTCAATAGCTAATGGACTTTCAACCATTCTTGGAACTTTAATAGATGGATATAACACATATATTCTTCCAGTTCTGCAAGGTTTAGCTTCTAAGATAAAAGAGCTTATGGATGGGGAATTGGGAGAAATGTTTGTAAAAGTCCAAACTTTTCTCGGCAAATTAATAGATATCTTAAAAGAGCTTTGGGAAAATATTTTAGTTCCAATAATTAGCTGGATTGTATCAAATGCAATTCCAGTAATAGCAGACGTTGCAAATGTAATTGGCGACACTGTTATAGAGGCAATAAAATCCGTTATTAAAATTATTGGAGATGTATTAGATGTCCTGAGCGGAGTTATTGATTTTCTGAAAGGAGTTTTTACAGGCGATTGGGAACTAGCATGGAACGGAATCAAAGAAACTGCAAGAGGTACATGGAACCTTATAAAAGATATTATATCTGGAGCCTGGGAAGCTATTAATGGAATAGTAAAAACCGCATTAACAATAATAAAAAGTATCATTTCTCTTTCTTGGAACGCAATAAAAACAGTTACTGTTACAGTATGGAATGTTATAAAAACATGGCTGTCTAATACATGGGAAGCAATAAAAACTACAGTTTCGACAGTATTTGACGGAATAAAGTCTAAAATTACAAGAATTTGGGATTCCGTGTCAGAAAAAACGTCATCTATATGGGGAAAAATAAAAACGTTTGTTGACGGAAAAGTAAGTGCTATTCATGATGCAATCGTGGATAAATTTACAAGTGCCAGAGATACGGTCAGAAGGGCGTTTGAGGGTATACGTGATACCATCAAAGATATATTAAACAAAGTCATCGGAATTGCAAACAGCGCTATTGGAACTGTAAACAGTGCAATCGGCGGCATTGAATCAGCATTTACATTTGGACCGTGGAAGGTTCCAACTCCTTTTGGTTCGAGGACAATTGGATTTACAGCTAATTTCCCAAGAGTTCCTACAATTCCATATCTTGCAAAAGGTGCCGTTATCCCGCCAAGATCAGAGTTCCTTGCAGTGCTTGGAGATCAGAAGAATGGTCGCAACCTGGAAGCACCAGAAGACCTGTTAAGACAGATCGTAAGAGAAGAAGCTGGCGGAAATCAGAGGAGTGGCGGAAATTACAGATTTACAGCGCAGTTGAACCGCAGAACAATATTTGATGAGATGATTGATGAAGCAAAGTTAAGGCGTGATGCAAGCGGTACAAATCCGTTTGAACTGGCATAGGGGGGTGAGAACGTGGCATTTCCGGTGAGTAAATCAATAACTGATAGATATAAAATAAATGGGCTTCTCATCCCTCAGCCAGATGAGGATATGCAGTGTAGTTTTGAAACCACCTATTCAGAAGGAAGTAACCGAACTCAAAAAGGAGTTGCATTGATAACTCCACTTTTTACAGTAATCCAATACAGTTATAAGGCAACTAATGTGCCGGTTGACGAGAAATCAACTAATCTGGTAAATGCAATCATAAAAGGAAAACCATTTATTTTATATCATTGGCTGGCGCATAAAAACGAATGGCGATCAGAAAAATTTTATGTTGGAAAAATGCACTACAATATAAGGCATGTTGGAGAGTATTACTCTGAGATATCGTTTAATATGCAGGGGGTGAATCCACTTGATTAATGTATCAAACATTTTTAAAGAAAAACTGCAGGACGGTGAGCAAGTAATTGAAATCGTGGAGATCACCTTTGCTGACGGAACGACAAAGACGCTTGAAAACGAGATTATGATCGGCAACAATGAATTTTCTGATTGTGCGGAGAGCAGCAGCTTCCCGGTCGGCGCTACAGTTTGCAAAACAATGAAGCTTGAACTGGACAATACAGAGGATCAGTGGAAAGATTATAATTTCTATCAAGCTAAAGTACATGCCTATTTGAAACTCCAGACTTCCGTAGCAGAACCAGCCAGTGAATCAATTTGGATGGATGATTTTTACGAGCCGATTTTAGACACTGATGGAAACAGCATAGTCCTGTCCAGAGCCGCGTCGGAAGACCGATATGAGACAATTGATAAGGGTGTCTATACAATTACCACGCCGGAGCAATATGGTGAAATATTGAGCTTTACGGCGATGGATGACATGTATAAAACCAATGCTAAATATTATAGTGCTCTGACGCTTCCACAGCCGATTATGGCGCTGGTAAGAGACACTTGTGAGAGTTTAAATATCCCTATGGGATTTTCTTCTATGGCGCATGGAAATGTTGTTGTTACGGCACTCCCAGATAATATGACATTCCGTCAGTTGATTGGATGGGCGGCAATGCTAGAGACAGCAAACGCCAGAATTGACAACAGAGGTTATTTGCAGTTTATAAAATGGAATTTTGGAGCTGTCGAAAACGGCTCCTTAGTTCCGTTTAAATTAGAGGATTACGTGAGTAGTCCTACACTTTCCAGTGATGATATTGTAATTACTGGTATCAGAGTAAAAAACAAAGAATCGGAATCCATGTTTGGAACTGCTGGATATGTGTTGGAGTTAGAAAACAATCTTCTGTCTGACAGTGACCTCGGAACTGTAGCGGCATGGATTGGTGGTAATCTGATCGGAGCTAGATTCCGAAATCTGCAAGGAGATCTGATTTATAATCCTCTGTTAGAGTTTGGCGACATGGCATATAGCTTTGATCGGAACGGAAATAAATATCTTACACCGATTACTGATGTATCATCTCCGTTAAATGGCATTACCACTGTAAAAACACAGTCAGATGATCCTATCCGAAACAGTAGCACATATATGTCGGAAGCTACAAAAGCACTGGTAGAAGCTAGACAACTTGTTAAGGATGAACGCACAGAGCGCGAAAAAGCCGTTGAAAGGCTAGCAAATACGCTTAAGGAGTCTGGCGGGCTTTATATGACAGAAGATCCACAGGACGACGGTAGTGTAATCTATTATATGCACAATAAGCCGACTCTGGAAGAATCAGATATCGTATGGAAACTCACGGCGGAAGCCATTGGAATTTCTACAGATGGTGGAAAAACCTATCCTTATGGATTTACTGTTACAGGAGAAATGATTACAAGGCTGCTATACGCCGAGGGAATCAATGCAAGCTACATCAATGCCGGCGCGCTGATCGTGCGTGACACAAACGGAAAGATTATCTTTTCAGCCGATATTGATAATAACCAGATTGTAATTGACGGCGCATCCGTGCGAATCGGTGCATCACCTTTGGACGGACTGTTAAACAGTATGCAAGGTCAGATTGACGGAAATATCAATACCTGGACCGGGACTCCTGCACCTACACTTAGCAATTACCCGGCAAACGAGTGGCTAACTGATACAGAAATGAGTAAGCATGTAGGTGATCTGTATTATGATGGAGACAGCCATGCTTACAGATTCCGCAATGATGGAAAAGGGTATTACTGGGAAAGATTAAAAGACACAGACGTAACAAAAGCATTACAGGATTCCGAGGATGCTTTAGCGGCAGCTAAATCCGCGCAGGAAGCGGCAGCTCTTGCAAAGAATATGACATTGCAATTAAGTAACGAATATCAAGGAATATCTGTTGATTCTAACGGGAATTACGAGACATTTCCAAACGGTGTAACTACACATGCTGTAGTAATGTACGGGACACAAGATATTACAGATGATTGTAATTTTATAATCACAAAATCAGATAGTATAACAGGAATCTGGAACAATTCAGCAAAGACATATACGGTAACGGGGCTGTCAGCCGATGATGGTTGGGTAGATGTTAGGGCAACTTATCTTAGTGCTTTGACGGTGACCAAAAGATTTTCCATTTCAAAAATTTATGCGGGAAACGATGGAAAGAACGGTCTTCCGGGAGAACCTGGACGAGATGGAAAAACAAGTTACACCCATATTGCTTATGCCAATAGCGCAGATGGTAAAACCGATTTTTCGGTGTCTGATAGTAACCGGGAATATATCGGTATATATGTTGATTTTGAACTACAAGATAGCACTAACCCGGATGATTATGCATGGACGCTTGTAAAAGGTGCAGATGGGGCAAATGGATCTCCAGGAAAACCTGGAACAGACGGAAGAACACCATATTTCCATGTAGCTTACGCAAACAGCGCGGATGGTAAGATGGGGTTTGATGTATCTGATAGCACTGGAAAAGAATACATCGGGCAGTATACAGATTATACGGAAGCCGATAGCACTAACCCCGGTGCCTATTCATGGACAAAGATTAAGGGAGAACAAGGAGTTCCGGGTAGAACATATTTTCTTGAAAGCCCATCATATGTTATTAAGCAACGCGCGAATGGCAGTGTAGCCCCGAGCTATATTACTTTGAGTGCTTGGTATCGCGATGGAAACGCGGAAACACGAACAGCATATAAAGGTCGTTTTAAAATCGAAGAATCCGTAGATGGGGAAAATTGGAAAACGGTATATTCTTCTGCGAAAGACGAAACAAGCGTTTCACATAATTTATATACGGTATTATCAACTAAAGCGGGAGGAATTATAACAACGGCTTCTGGAAGGTCAATTGGAATTCCAAGAGATGTAAGTGCCATAAAATGTACCTTATACGCGGCGGGTGGATTTTCACAACCATTAGATTCCCAAAGTATGGCGGTTGTAATTGATGTAGATGCACTTACACATGAAGAAATATTTAACCTCTTAACCAATGATGGCGCAATTAAAGGAATTTATAAAGAGGGAAATCAGCTATATATTTCGTTCACTTACGCCAAGGGCGGCATATTGAAGCTCGGCGGTCCAAATAATGGATATGGCACTTTTGAGGTGTATGATGCTAGCGGAAATGTTATTTGCAAAATAAACAATACAGATGGATTCAAAAATATAAAAGGGAATGAGTGGGCGCAAATAAAAGAATCTATATTTAGTGCTGGATATGGCAGCATAACAGATGGACTTCTTGACTTATCAGCGCAATATGAAAACAAGAGAAATGTTGTTCTCCAATCTGTAACTGGTGATTTGATATTTAAGGTAGCTCAAAATTTAATGATAGAAGGAATGAAAGCACTTACTGCTGGAAATCCGATGGTTTTTAGTCCAACATATCTTTATGTTGGATATTCCTCATCATCCTCCATGCACTACAAAGTGCTTGGGAAATCCATCAAAGAAGACGAGCTGGAAGACCTATACAGAATCAAAGTAATCTGGGCGAAATACAAAGACGGATATTTATCTGAGCAAGATGAACGATACGGTAAAGAAATGCCGATGTTTATAGCCGAGGACATTGACCGAAGATTTCCATTAGCTGTTGACCATAATGAAAAAGGTAAAGCTGAAAACTGGAATTATCGCATTATGATCCCATGCATGTTTGCCATGCTGAAAAACGACCATGAGAAGGTTCTGGCATTGCAGTCAGATAACCAGATATTACTTTCTAAAATTGATGCTTTATCAGCAGAGGTAGAGCAGTTAAAAGAACTTATCAACAATATTTCACGAAAGGATTGATAAAAAATGTCTGAATCTATACCAAGTACACTAATATCAGCTCTCCCAGCAGCTACCAAAGTATCTGATACGGATATTGTGGTATTGGAGAACGGCTCTACAACCCAGAAGATTACTATAGCGCAGTTGAAAGAGGCGCTAGGGATTAATGCACTAAACACGAATTTAGGAAAAACTGCTCGTTTTTATGCTGTAGGTAAATTTTA
>OCHJ01002285.1_pt1 | contig 10894 bp, 10 predicted proteins | sample 1538381 | NCBI WGS metagenome assembly OCHJ01 (sample SAMN04571688, study PRJEB22368) | human gut metagenome | biome: human gut; material: stool | host: Homo sapiens | place: Luxembourg | collected 2012-06-29 | reverse complement strand
TTTCTTTATAATATCATAAAATGCCGAATCTTGCAATCACTTTTCATCGCAAAATCCGACATATTTTTTATCAAGTAAAAATTCTAGACACTATTTAATTACATATGCTTGTTCTGATGTACTTCCATTTCCTGAATTTACTGTATCTATTTTAATATTAGAATTAAGTGTAACTACTGGTCTAAATGAAAAATCAGCTGATTTTTGAACATTTGCTGAATTATATAAACTTCTATCTGCTAAAATATCTGAATCTATCACACGGACTCCAAACCCAATACATCCTAAATTAGAATATGTACAACGAGATGATATCCAATATGATAAATAATTGCTTTGATTTTCTAAAAGTATATTATAATAATTCCCATTTTTAAAATCAGATTTTTCTAATGTCTTTTTCCAATAAGTATATTTAGCTTCTAATGAACTTGCCTGAATTTCTGTTGTTTGATTTATTAATTCAGTTTGTTCACTAAAATTTAGGTCTGTTCCATTTGTTCCATTTACTTTTTGATTTTTTTCTCTTGCATATATGCTTGAATAATATTTACTTGATGGTGTAAATGTTTTTCCATAATTAGTATCTATATTAGCATAATTTGTCTCAATCATTTTATCTTGTATATCTTCAATTTTTAAATTTTGTACTTTGTCTGCTAATTTCGAATTACTGTATAATGTAACACATGTGTCATCTAATAACTTTACTGCATTATTATATCCATTGTATCCATATAACGTTAATTTTGATGTTGTTGGTAATTCACTTATCAATCTTACTTGTCCATCTTTTACATCAAGAACTCTCCAATTTAAGTTTTCTTGTGTCAATGTTTCTGTTGTGTTTGCATCTGAACCTGAGTATGTATTCAATTCTTTTAAAATTTCTGTTGTACTTGCTGTATCTGGTGTATATTTAACATAATCTCCTATTTTTATTGTTCCATCGTTTACTTTATCAACTAATTTTTCTTCTTTTTTATCATCGTTTGATAAATATTTATTAATTTCCTCTTCATATTCATTTAATCTTTGACCTTGCTCTGCCTCTGCTTTTTCTGTTGCATTTTGGGCAGTTTTTGCATTTTTAAATAGGCCTTGATTTGTTAGTGCTGATATTGATATTCCTGCTAATATTAACAAAATTATAATTGTTATTACTAATGCAATTAATGTAATACCTTTGTTTTTATTTTTTGGCATTTCATATATTCTCCTTTGTATTGTTATTTTATTTTTATTTAATTATATATGCTTGTTCTGCTGTACTTCCGTCTTTTGAATTTGCTACATCTATTTGGACATTAGAATTTAGAGTTATGACTGGGCGAAAAGCATAGGCATACGAAATCTCATCGTCGCGAGAGTTGCACAAGGTGATGGCGCCGACATAACCAGAGTACACATTGCGAACATTAAAGTGTGCATAGCTAGAGTCAGCGCTGACGCAACGAGATGACATCCAATATGTATCATAATTACTTCCATTATTTATAAATAATTCATAATATTTACTATCTTTAAAATCATTTGTTACCATAGTCTTCACCCAATATGTATATTTTATTTCTAATGAGCTTGCTTGTGGTTTTGTTGTTTGATTTATCAGTTCTGTTTGTTCGCTTACATCTAATTTTGTTCCTTCTGCTCCATTTACTTTTTGTTGCTTTTCTTTTAATACTATATTTGGATAATATTTATTTACTGGTGTAAACTTTTTTCCATAATCAGCTGTAATATTAGAATAATTTGTTTCAACCATTTTATCTTGTATATCTTCTATTTTTAAATTTTGTACTTTACTTGCTAATTTTGAATTACTATATAATGTATTACATGTATCATCTATTAATTTTACAGCATTATTATATCCATTATATCCTGATAATGTAATTGTTGATGTTGTTGGTACTTCACTTATTAATCTTACTTGTCCATCTTTTACATCTAACACTCTCCAATTTAAACTTTCTTGTGTTAATGTTGCTGTTGTATTTGCATTTGAACCTGAATATGTGTTTAACTCTTGTAATATTTCTGTTGTGCTTGCTGTATCTGGTGTATATTTTACGTAGTCTCCTATTTTTATTGTTCCGTCATTTACTTTGTCTATTAATTTTTCTTCTTTTTTATCATTATTAGATAAATATTTGTTTATTTCATCTTCATATTCATTTAGTATTTGACCTTGCTCTGCTTCTGCTTTTTCTGTTTCTTTTTGTGCAGCTTTTGCATTTTTAAACAATCCCTGGTTTGTTAGTGCTGAGATTGATATTCCTGCTAATATTAACAAAATTATAATTGTTATTACTAATGCAATAAGCGTTATCCCCCTATTTTCTTTTTCCATCACTTTTATTCCTCCTTTGTTTTTATCTCATTTTGAGATATTCTTAAATAAAAAATCTCTTTCTTTTTTTATTTTATCATAGCAGTAACTCTATTTCAACAGTTTATTCCTATTTTTATATTTCTGTAATACTTTTGTAATACAAATGTAATTTAATAAAAATATTTCCAATATTCACTTTTTTATAACGTTATATCTCATTTTGAGATTTTTCGTGACATTATCATTTATTTATTTTATATTTTATATAAATCTATTGGTTGTACTATAATCAATAATTAAATTTTTACATAAAAGGAATGATATTAATGAGATTACGAGATTTAAGAGAAGACCACGATTTAACACAAGAAAATGTAGCTAAATACTTACATTGTGCCCAAAACACTTATCATCAATATGAAACTGGAAAAAGGCAAATTCCTTTAACTTTATTAAAAAAACTTGCCACATATTATAATACTTCTATTGATTACATACTTGAATTAACTGATGATATTAAGACTTTAAATTCTAAAAAATCTATTTCTAATGATAATTCAAAAAAAGTAGAATTAAAAGTAAAATAGCTATAAATGATAGTTTGCATTCATAGCTATTTTTATTAAAATTTTTATATTCTTTATAAATATTTATAAACATCTTCAATAGAACTTTGCTTTTCTTCACCATTTTTCATATTTTTAATTTTAACAATTCCTGAATTAATTTCATCTTCCCCAACAACAATAACATAAGGAATTTCAAGTTTATCAGCATATTTCATTTTTGCTTTTAATTTTTTATCATTTAAGAATATTTCTGTACTAATTCCATTATTTCTTAAATTACTTGCTAATTTTATTGGAACTGTCATATCTTCTACCATTGGTACTACTAAAACTTGTGCAATTGATTTTTTATCTGCTTTTATTAAATTCAATTCATTTAATTTATAAAATAATCTTGTCAATCCAATAGAAATTCCAACTCCTGGTAACTTTTTATCTGTATAATGTTCTGCTAAGTTCTCATATCTACCACCTGAACAAACACTTCCAAGTTCTCTGTATTCATTTAAAAATGTTTCATAAACTGTACCTGTATAATAGTCAAGACCTCTTGCAATTGTTAAATCAACTTTAAAATTACTATCTGGGATTCCAAATAATCTTACGTATTTTACTACTTGTGTTAATTCATCAAGACCTGTTTTAAAAGATTCATTTTCAATACCTAAATTTTGTAATTTTTGTAATTTTTCATGTGTTGTTCCTTCTATCTCAATAAATTCAAGTATTTTATTAATTGAAGCTGTTGGAACTTCTATTTTTTCTAGTTCCTCTATTACCGCTTCTTTTCCGATTTTTTCTATTTTGTCTATTATTCTTAAAATTTCTACTGCATTTTCTTTTTGATTTAAGCTTTCAAATAAACCATTAAATAATTTTCTATTATTTATTTTTATTGTAAAATCATCAAATCCTAACTCTTTAAATACATTATAAATTACGCTTGGAAGTTCTGCGTCATTTATTACACTTAATTCTCCATCTCCAATTATGTCTATATCACATTGGTAAAACTCACGAAATCTTCCTTTTTGTGTTCTTTCTCCACGGTATACTTTTCCAATTTGATATCTTCTAAATGGAAAGCTCAAATTACCATAATTTTTTGCTACATATTTTGCAAGTGGTACTGTTAAATCAAATCTCATTGATATGTCTGTATCACCTTTTTCAAATCTGTATATTTGTTTTTCTGTTTCTCCACCAGCTTTTGCTAACAATACTTCTGATAGTTCTAGTATTGGTGTGTCTAGTGGTAAAAATCCAAATTTTTGATATGTTTTTTCTATTTTTTGTTTTATTTGTTCAAATAGTATTTGTTCATTTGGCATTAGCTCCATAAATCCAGCTAATGTTCTTGGTTCTGTTTTATTCATAGTATTTCTCCTTGTTCTTTTTAAGTATTTTACCACATTTTAGGCTTTAATTCAAGATAAATTGGTTTTTCATCTTTAAGCATAGTAGCCTTGCCATGTCCTGGATAAATAAAAGTATCATCAGGTAAAACTAAAATTTTATTAACAATAGAATCCATTATTTCTTCTCTGCTAGAAGTAGGTAAATCGGTTCTTCCCCATGTACCTGCAAAAATCGTATCACCAGAAAATAAGCATTTTTCTTTTTCACAATAAAGTGATGTACTACCTGCTGTGTGTCCTGGTGTATGGATTACTCTGAATTCTAAATCCCCTAAATGAATTAAATCATTATCATCAATTCTAGAATCCGCTTCTAGTTCTATATCTGGCAAACCAATATATTCAGATAAATTTATATCTACATTATTCAAACCTTCACTATCAATTCTATGTATTAATATTTTACCGCCACAACGCCTTTTTAATTCATTTACTCCCGCTATATGGTCTCCATGACAATGTGTTAAATAAATATATTTTAATTTTCCTTTAAATACGTTTTTTATTAGGTCTTCTATTTTATCTACATCACCAGCTGGGTCAATGCACATTATTTCTTTACTGTTTTCGTCAAATATTACATAACAATTTGTTTTATCACCTATCCATGTATCTATCTTTAGTTCTTTTAAAATCATTTTCTTATCTCCTAACTTCGTAAACACTATCTACTTTTTTGATATTTCTAATTACTTTATTTAATTCTTCAATATTTTCAACTTCAATATCTATGTCCATAATAGCGATTCTTTCCTTTGTTGTTTTTGTGCTAACTCCCATAAGATTTGCCTTAGTTTCTTTAATAGTATTTAAAATGTCTACTAATAGTCCTTTTCTGTCATTTGCTAGTACTTCTATACTTACATTATAGTGTTCTTTTGTTTCTTCATACCATTTAACGTCTATTATTCTATTCTCTTCTGTTAATAGGTCTTTTACATTTACACAGTCCTTTCTGTGTACAGATACTCCTCTACCTTTTGTAATATATCCTATAATCTCGTCTCCTGGTAATGGGTTACAGCATTTTGATAATTTAACTAAACAATTGTCTATTCCTTCTACTACCACTCCTGAACTTGATGGTTTTTGCTTACGTTCTTTTTGTTTTCTTAGTTCTTCCATCTTTTCTTCAATATCTTCTTCTTGATGCTCTTTTCTATACTCTTGTAACATTTTTGCAATTATCTTGACTGCTGAATTTGCTCCAAATCCAACCGCTGCATACATGTCTTCTAGACTTTTGTATTTATATCTATCAAGCATTGAATCAATATATTCTTGTTTGAATAAGTCTGAATGTGACATTCCAATTCTTTTTATTTCTTTTTCTATTAAGTCTTTTCCTTTTTCAATGTTTTCTGTTTTCTCTGCTTTTTTAAACCATCCATTTATCTTATTTTTGGCTTTTGTACTTTTTACAAATTTAAGCCAATCTCTACTTGGTCCTTTTGAATTGTCTGATGTTATTATTTCAATGATATCTCCACTTTTTAATGGTGTTATAATTGGCATCATTTTGCTATTTATTTTGCATCCAGTCATATGATTTCCAATTTCTTCGTGTATGCTATATGCAAAATCTATTGGTGTTGCATTTCTTGGTAGTACTTTGATTGCTCCTTTTGGTGTGAATACATACACCTCATCTTCAAACAATTCTGTTTTTAATGTATCCAAAAATTCTTGTGGATCTTGCATATCTTTTTGCCATTCTAGTGTTTCTCTAAGCCAAGCTAATTTGTCTTCTTCTACTTTTACTGCTTGTTTTTTTCCAAAATAGCTTGCTTCTTTGTATGCCCAATGTGCTGCTATACCATATTCAGCAATTCTATGCATATCCCATGTACGTATTTGAACTTCAAATGGTGTTCCTTTGTCACCTAATAAAGTTGTATGTATAGATTGGTACATGTTTGGCTTCGGTACTGCTATATAATCTTTGAATCTTCCTGGCATTGGACTATACATTTCATGTACAACTCCTAATGCCGCATAACAATCTTTTATTGAATTGACTAGTATACGTAGTGCAAACAAATCATATATTTGATCTAATGTTTTGTTATCTCTTTTCATTTTTCTGTAAATACTATATAAATGTTTTGCTCTTCCTGTTACTTCTGCATCGATGTGTTGTTTTTTTAGTTGAACTCGTATATCTGCCATTATTTTTTCAATGAATGATAATCTTTCTTCTCTTTTTTTGTTTATTCCTTCTACTAATTCATGATATTCTTCTGGGTATAAATATTTAAATGATAGGTCTTCTAGTTCCCATTTCATTGAATATAATCCTAAACGATTTGCTAGTGGTGCATATATTTCCATTGTTTCTTTTGCATTTGCAATTTGTCTATCTCTTTTTAAAAATTTTAGTGTCCTCATGTTGTGTAATCTATCTGCTAATTTTATTATTATTACTCTTATATCTTTTCCCATTGCTAAAAACATTTTTCTATAATCTTCAACTTGTTGTTCTTCAACTGTTGAAAACTGCATTGTTCCTAATTTTGTAACTCCTGCTACCATGTCTGCTATTTCGTCTCCAAAGTCTCTTCTTAGGTCTTCATCTGTTACATCAGTGTCTTCTACAACATCATGTAAAAGTGCTGCACATATTGTTGCTTCGTCCAATCCTACTCCTGCTAGTATATATGCAACATTTATTGGGTGTATTATATATGGTTCCCCTGACCTTCTTTTTTGGTCTCCATGGTGTTCTACTGCATAGTTATATGCTTTCATTATTAATTTTGTATCTACTCTTTTACTTGTTTCTTTCTTTTTTGATATTACATCTTGTATTGTTATTTCTTTATTGTTTTCTTGCAATTTATTCACCTCTTTTTGTCAATAGTGATGACCCTTTTGACAGCTTTTTATATTGATTTCATAACATCCTTAAGATTAATTTGTAAATTATCAACTCCATTAAAACTATTAATTTCCAAAGTTCCAACTACATCTATTTTGTCACCAATTCTATATTCATTTGATAAATATCCTAAGTTAAAGCCAATTGCATTGATTATAGAATTTCCATCTTTTAATGTCATTTTTATATGTTTTCCTTCTGATAGCGCTCTTATTGAGTCTATTTTTAAATTTTTAAATGCAAATATTGGCATTTTGTTTCCTTCTCCAAAAGGTTCTAAAAGTTTTAAACTTTCAATTATTTCTCTATTTATTTCATTTAGATTAATTTTTGCATCAACATTTATAATAGGGACAATTTCATCTATTTTAGCCGATTTTGCAATTTTTTCAAATTCATCCGAAAATTCTTTAAATTTATCTTTTTTTATTGTGATTCCTATTGCCATACTATGTCCACCAAATCTTTCAATTGTGTCTTGGCATTTCATTAATGCCTCATGTAAATCAAATCCAGGAATACTTCTTCCAGAACCTTTTGCTAAATCATCTTCATAACATAATAAAATACTTGGTTTAAAATATAAATCTGTTATTTTTGAAGATACAATACCAATTACTCCATGGTGCCAATTTTCTCCTCCTACTACTATTGCGCATTTTTCATATAATTTATTTTTTTCAATTTGATTTACTGCTTCTTCATATATTGATTTTTCTTTTTCTTGTCTTAATTTATTATAATCATTTAATTTTTTTGTTAATTCATTTACTTCATAAATATCTTTTGATAAGAATAATTTTAGTGCTTCATCTGCATGTCCCATTCTTCCACATGCATTTATTCTTGGTGCCACTCCAAATGATATTGTTGTTGAATCTAGATTTTTATATCCTGATGATATTATTAGTGATTTTAGTCCCATGTTTTTTGTTTGTGCTACTAGCATTAATCCCAATTTTGTTATTACTCTATTTTCGTCAACTAATGGTACTATGTCTGATATTGTTCCAACACATACTATATCTAAATATTTTAAATATTCTTTTTCGTCTAATCCTAATTTTATTCCGTAATGCTTGTGTTAATTTAAATACAACTCCAACTCCTGCTAAATCCCTACATGGATAAATGTTATCTTTTCTTTTTGCATCTACTACTGCAAGTGCTTTTGGCAATTCCTCTCCCACTTCGTGATGGTCTGTTACTATTGTTTCTATTCCTAATGAGTTTGCATATTCAATTTCTTCTATTCCTGAAATGCCACAATCTACTGTTATCATTAGTGTGTATTGTTTTTTTGCAATTTCTTCTATTGCAGGTTTGTTTAGTCCATATCCTTCTTCTAATCTGTTTGGAATATATGAGTCAACATGTAGTCCTCTATCTTCTAGAAAACTTTTTAATACTGTGATACTTGTTATTCCATCTACATCATAATCTCCAAATATTATTGTTTTTTCTTTATTTTCTATTGCTTTTAAAATTCTTTCTACTGCAATTTTCATGTCTGGCATTAAAAATGGGTCATGAAAGTTTTGTCTTGTAGGATGTAAAAATACATCTATTTTTTCTTCTTCTATTTTTCTATTTACTATTATTGATGTTAGAAGTTGATTTATTTGGTATTTGTCTGCTATTTTTTTTACTTCTTCTTCGTTAGTTTGGTATATTTGCCATTTTTTGTTCATACCTTTCTCCTTTTTTTACTTTTCGTATATTGTATAACATTTTTTATTTTTTTTAAAGTATTTTTTAAAATTAACAAGTAATTTGATAAAATTCGAATCAAAAAAAGAAAAACAGTTCTATATTTAAATAAAACTGCTTTTTCCTTAATTAATAACTATATACATAAATTCTTGAACTTATATAATTTTTATTTGGAGTAGCATTTTTTATAACCATTGTTATTGTATTTCCATTAATACTATAACTTACAACTTCTCCATATTCTTTATAAGACCATTCCCATCTCTTTATAGGAAAATCTACTGTTTTCGTTGCCGTATATGTAGCACCTGAATTTATTTCTCCTGGTGATCCCATATAAACATCTAATTTAACATTCTTTACAGTCCAATGAGCATATAATGTAATATCATTTTCAAAACTATATGTAGTATTAGCATCTATTTTTTGACCATTTGTTGCATCTGTATACCACCCTTGAAAATCACAATAATCTCTTGAAGGTGTTGGTACACTTCCAACATTTGTACCATAAAGTACTGTTTTTGAACCTTGGCTAACACTTCCACCATTTGCATTAAATGTTATAGTATATTGTGCTGTTTCTGTTGTCTTTTCTGCTACATCTTCTGCTTTTTTACCATTTTTTGCAACAGCTACAACTTTTAAACTATATTTTTTAGATTGTGATAATCCTGTAAAAACATGATTTTCATCTTCTGTTGTAGCATCCAATCTGTAATCCGCATCGTTTTCACTCTTTATGTAATATTCTATTTGTCCTCCATCATTTCTACTTGTCGTTACTTCAACTGTTATTGTATTTGTTGTACTTGTTATGCTTTTTGTATATATTTTATTATAATTTTAAACGTTCAATTGATGAAATGCCAGATGAGGATTTTATTGATATGATTTCATACTTGATGTTTAGCTCTGAAGATTTCGAAGATGAAGACTAGACATTTGATGAAGAATGGGAAGACGAAGTTGCCTCTTTTTTTATTTTATGTGTTTATAAAACTATTATTAAATATCTCCCTATGTCGGACTTTCTTATAATACAAAAAAAGACTTGTAAAATTCTTTTTACAAATCTTTTTTATTTTAAACTTGTCTTGCAAATATAATTGTTCTTTGATCATTGCTTGAATCAGTACATGTAGATAAAGTCAATTCTGCTTTTCCAGATGTATCTCTTGTATAGAATGATGTATCTGTTGAAGATGCTTCAAATTTATTATAAACTTCATATGTTAATGTAGTTCCTCTATAATCTTTTACATATATTTTTGCTCCATTTGATAGCTTTTTCAAATTAGAGAAAAATGTTCCATTTCTATAATTATGTCCTATTACAACTGTATTTCCAGGTTGATTTATATTGTCTCCACTTGGATATAATGCAATTAATCCTGTTTCTAACGCTTTTGTTTTTACTTCTTGGAATATTGGATATTCTAAGTTTATTGCTGGTATTCTCATTGTTCCAACAACTGTATATCCTTTATACGTTTTCTTTCCTGAACTGCTGCTACCATTTGTTGATGTATCATCTATTGCTACTTCATTTGAGCTATCAAGTACTATATTTTCTTGTGAGTTATTGTCTTCTGTGTTATTTTCTTCATCTGTTGTAATGTCTCCTTGATAATCTTCTACAAAGTCTGATGCTTGTTTTGATGCATTGTATTTTTTGATATAATCAAATCCTAAAAATCCTAGTAATATTACTATTGCTACTATTACTATAACTAGTATAATTGTTAATACTTTACTATATTTACTTTCAAACATATTTTTTACCTCCGTACATTTAAAACTCTAATTATATTATAGCATATTAAATTTGTATTTACAATTTTTTTATAAAATTTTATATGATTATACATATTTAATTTTAGAAAAAATAAAAGCATATGGTATCACGTGTTAATATATAAATATTTTAAAGTCAAAGACCCAATGGTAGACCCCAGATATGTTTTTGACTAAAAATATT
>OCHJ01002248.1_pt1 | contig 11057 bp, 7 predicted proteins | sample 1538381 | NCBI WGS metagenome assembly OCHJ01 (sample SAMN04571688, study PRJEB22368) | human gut metagenome | biome: human gut; material: stool | host: Homo sapiens | place: Luxembourg | collected 2012-06-29 | reverse complement strand
CACGCAATGTCTTTCCTTTTTTGGCGCGGTGTTGCACTTGATATGATAATCTAAGGATCCCCCTTGCAGGGTGCAGGGACAGCGTCCCTGCTGGGGTTTGGGGCAACGCCCCAACTGTTCCTCGTCCAGCCAACTCAAAAGGAAAGTTCAAGCGGGGCAGCCTTGGTCGCAGGCAGCGAAGCGTCCCTGCGCAGTAACTTTGCGCGTCCGCAGACGCGCCTCCAAGCTGCTTTTTCCACCAAGATAAAAAACCGCCTGCCCACGCCAATCACCGCATGAGCAGGCTTTCCTTCATTCTAAATAGAGTGCGGATGCCGCCGCGACGCCCGCATCGTGCGTAATCGTCAGCAGCAGATGCCCCGGATAGCGCAATGCCGCGCCGCCGGATAGCACCGCCGTCGGCTGCCCCTGCGCCGTGTGCGAAATGGCAATCTCCGTCAGCGGAAAGGCAATGCCGCAGCCGAGCGCCTTGACGATGGCTTCCTTCGCCGCGTACAGCCCCGCCAGCGTGTCCGCCGCCGACGCGCCGCGGCTGCGCAGGTACGCGATTTCCTCTTTCGTCAGGATGCGCTGGAGGAAATGCGTGTTGTCAAGCTGCTGTGCCATCCGCTCAATGCCGCAGATATCCAGCCCGATGCCGCGCAGCTCAGACATAGCCCATGACCCCGCGCACAGATACGTCGCCGGACAGCACGCGCTGCAATACGCCGCTTTCGTCGCGCACCAGCAGCGCACCCGTCTCGTCAATGTCCTCCGCCGTGCCGATGAAGTCAATCTCCGTGCCGATGACGTGCACCCGGCTGCCCAGCGTGCAGCAGTGGCGGCGGTACGCTTCCTGTATGCCGGGGAAGCCGTGCTCCTCCAGCAGCGTCATGTTGTCCTCCAGCGCCTTTAGGTAGTGCACGACAATCTCCCGGCGCACGGGCGGCTCGGCGAACTCCTCCAAGGCGGCGGCGCGGTCAGACAACTCCGGCGGATATGCCCCGCGCAGCACGTTCAGCCCCGTGCCGACGACAACGTACTCAATCTGGTCGAGGTCGGCGCTGATTTCCAGCAAAATGCCGCACAGCTTTTTGCCGGAGAACACGAGGTCGTTGGGCCACTTAATCTGCGCGTCAATGCCCGTCACTTCGCGGACAGCGTGCGCCATCGCCATCGCGGTCGCGAGGGTAATCAGCGGCGCGTTTTTCGGCGGGAGCTTCGGCCGCAGGAGGACGCTCATCAGGATCGCCTGCCCCGCGGGGGCTGACCATGTGCGCCCCAGCCGCCCTTTGCCCGCCGTCTGGCATTCGCACAGGCAAAGGCTGCCGCTCGGCGCGCCCTGCACCGCCATCTGCTTCACCAGCGTGTTGGAGGACGTGATGGTGTGCTCGTAGTGGTTGATGGCACGTCCAAGCGTCTTGGTCGTCAGCTGATTCACCCAGAAAATGGGGTCAAGGCTGTCGCCGGGGATGAGGCGGTAGCCACGGCGGCCGGCAGCTTCAATCTGCCAGCCCTCTTCGCGCAGCTGGGCAATGCGCTTCCACACGGCGGCGCGGCTGATGCCCAGTTCCTGACTGATTTTTTCGCCGGAGACATAATCGCCGCCGGAGAGGATTGCAAGAATGTCATTCATCGGTTTCATCTCCTGAAAAGAGGTGCTTTTGTTGGAATATATGGTTTTGCCGGAGCAGGACGGAATGCGCCTGCGCGATGTGCTGCGCCGCGTGATGGGCGTGAGCTACACGGCGATGAAGTCCGCCAAGTGGAACGGCGGCATTACGGTGGACGGCGACGTGACCCCGGTGGATGCGTTTGTGCGCGCCGGGCAGGTGGTGGCAATCCGCTTCCGGGAGAACGCCCCGGTGTACGCGGTCAAGCCGTATGACCTGCCGCTGACCATTGCGCATGAGGATGACTGGCTGTTCGTGATTGACAAACCCGCCCCGCTGGCGAGCCAGTCCAGCGCCCTGCACCCGGACGACACGCTGGAAAACGCGCTGTACGCTCATTTGCGCTGCCCGGCGGATTTCGTCTACCGTCCGGTGAATCGGCTGGATAAGGGCACAAGCGGGCTGATGATTGTCGCCAAGGACGCGCATATTCAGCACCGCTTGCAGGCGCTTCTGCATACGCCGGAGTTCATCCGGACGTATCAGGCGGTGGTGGAGGGTTGCCCGGATGACGACTGCGGCGTGATTGACGCGCCCATCGGCAAGGAGGACGCCGCCAGCATCCGCCGTATCGTGACCGCATCAGGCAAGCCGTCGGTGACGCACTATCGCGTGCTGAAGCGCGGAAAAACGCGCACGCTGGTGGAATTGGTGCTTGAAACCGGGCGCACGCACCAAATCCGCGTGCATATGGCGTCCATCGGCTGCCCGGTTGTCGGGGATTTCCTCTACGGCACGGAAATTCCGCAATTGCCGGGGCGGTTCGCACTGCACGCCAGCGCCCTGACGCTCCATCACCCGATGACGGGGGATTGGCTGTCGCTTACCTCGCCTTTGCCGGCGTCGCTTGCGACACTGCTTGACTGATGGCGGATTGCAGGAAGTCCAAACCCCGCTGCCGCTGGATGGCAAGCTGCTCGTCCACCACGGAAAAATCCGGATGTGTGGGGTCGGCGACTTGCAGCGTGCGCAGCAGCTGGTCAACGCGGCTGTTGCGGCTTTCGGGGTCGTCCTCGCGGTAGCGGCGGAGAATCGTGCAGGGCGTGTGCAGCAGGAGGGAAAACGCGGCGGCGTGGAAGCTGTCCGTCAGCACCATGCTCGCGCCCGCAATCAGAGAAAGCCACTGCGCGGGGGTCACGCCCTTCGCCAGCGGATACGCGGACTGGAGGGCTGATTCCGTCCGCGGAATGACGCGCACGCCCAGACCTGTTTTCTGCCGAATCTGCTCCACCTGCGTCCAGTACGCGGGATTGTCCGCCAGGAAGAAGCACAGAATATCATTGCCCATCGGAATGTCGCCGCCGATGAGTTCCAGCCACTTTTCGCGCGGCAGGAGCATCACGGGATCGGGCATGACGGCGGGCTTTTTGCCGATGAGGGATTGCAGAAGCGCCGCACCCTCTTCCTCCCGGACGGAGATGGCGGCGAACCCCCGTATCAATGCGGCGATTTTGCGCCCTTTCGCGCTGTCCGTCATCGTCGATACGCCCAGCGACGGCGCGTAGGCGACTTTCGGCTTCTTCGTGAAATTCAGGAAATACGCTGGATTGAGCCACGTCGGCGACCAAATCTGGTCTGACCCGCAAATCAGCGCGTCGTATGACAGCGCCTGATGTGCCAGCGCGCTCTGGTCGCGGCAGATGGGCGACAAAAGCATCTGCGTCTGCCGGAACGCATCAAAGCCCTCGTTCAGCCCGCGCGCCGCGCTGCGCTTTTTCATGCCGTCCAAAATCAGGCGGGGCGAATTGCCGCTGCACAGCAGATTCTTCATCTTTTCCGTCTGCGAGGGAACATAGTCGATATGCTCCGCGTCGTACCCCAAGGAACGGACGGCGTTTTGCAGCGCCCACGCTTGAAGAATCGACCCGTAATTGTCGTTGTGCAGGAAGGTCATGATGCCGATTCGTGCCATGCGCTCACCTCTATCGCGAAAGTTCGCTATCATTATAGCATACTTCTTCGCTGGAAGCAAACAAAACCGCGAAATCCGCTGGACAAGCGGCGCGAATCGGCGTACAATGGGGTGGGGATTTACGACTGCACGCTTTCCAGCCACTTCTCCAGCGTGACCTCGTCGTCAAAGCCCATGCCCGCGCGCACGTCCTCCTGCACATCGTCCGGCAAGTCGCTCAGCGGCACGCCGAGTTCGCGCACCAGCGCCAGCGCGTCGCCGTAACGGTTGCGGAAGATGCACAGCTGCCCGCTTTCGTCCGGCATCAGCACAACATGCTCCGGGCAGTAGAGGGCAAGCGCGCGCTCCATGCTCACCTGCGCGGGCGAAAACGACGTGATGACCCACTGGTCGTACTTCGCGGCGAGTTCGTCCTTCGTCATGCCGGCCAGTTCGGCTGGCAGGCGCTGGCGGCGCGTCATTTCGTGCCCGCAGGGGGAAAAGGTGACGCGCTGGAGCAGCTCACACTCGGCGCTCAGGCGGGCGGAGGCGTCGGAGGCGGTCAGTGCGCCGTCCTCGGCGTCGGGCGCGGCGGCGCGGCTGGGCTTCAAGCCGAAGCAGAGCAGCAGGGCGAGCGCCGTCAGCATCAGCACCCCGCGCAGCAGGGCGGCACGGTCGACGGTTGCGCGAATGACGGAATCCTTGCGTTTTTTGTCCATGTTCATCGCTCCTTTCTGCCTTAGCATGGCAGCGCGGCGCGAAATCCATTCATCACATAAAGGAGATTTTTTTGATGATTCAGGCGGTTTTGTTTGATTTGGACGGTACGCTGACGAACACGATTGACGACATTGCCACGGCGATGAACCGTGCCTTGCGCCTGCACGGGCTGCCCGGCTGGGAGACGAAGGAATACTGCTACCTCGTCGGCAACGGCGCGAAGATTCTGGCGCAGCGGGCGGTTCGCGACCGGCAGGACTTGGCGGACGCGGTGCAGGCGGAGTATCAGGCGTACTATGAGAAGCATACGCAGGTGAAAACGCAGCCCTACGACGGCATTCCGGAGCTGCTGCACGCCTTGGCGGAGCGCGGCTTGAAGCTGGCGGTGCTTTCCAATAAGCCCGACGCGGATACGAAGAACGTCATCAGCCACTTCTTCCCGGATGTACCGTTCAGCGTCGTGCGCGGGCAGGTGGAGGGCGTGCCGGTGAAGCCGGACAAGGCGGGCGCGCTGCTGGTGGCGGAGCAGCTCGGCATTGCCCCGGCGGATTTCCTCTATCTGGGCGACACGAAGGTGGATATGACCTGTGCGTGCAGCGCTGGCATGAATCCAGTGGGCGTGCTGTGGGGCTTCCGCACGGCGCAGGAGCTGCTGGACAATGGCGCGAAGGTGCTGATCGCCCACCCGATGGAGCTGTTGGAGAAATTCAACTTGTAACAAATGCGTAATAGTTCTTTACAATTGCGTGATTTTCTGATACAATAGCCGCAGGTACTTTGGAACATTTGGAGGGGAATGCTATGAAAAAGAGCATCGTGCGTGTGCTGGCGCTGGTGCTGATGCTGACGCTGGTCATCACAAGCAGCGCGGCAGCCTTGAAACTGCAGAAGAACGACAAGAGCGACAATGTGCGCCGCTTGCAGCAGGCCTTGACGCAATTAGGTTACTACTCCGGCAAGGTGGACGGCAGCTTCGGCAGCGGCACGAAGGCGGCGGTGAGCGCGTTCCAGCAGGCGAACAGCCTGACGGTGGACGGCATCGCCGGTTCCGCGACGATTGCCCTGCTGGAAAAGCAGACGGGCATTGACATTGACGGCAATTCGTCGTCCTCCTCTTCGACCGCGACGGGGCTGTTCAAGGGCGATTACAGCAAATTGCAGTACACCTCCAGCGGCTCGCGCGTGCGGGTGTTGCAGCAGGCACTGAAGGATCTGGGCTTCACCATCTCCAAGGTGGACGGCGTGTTCGGGCAGTCCACGTTCGAGGCGGTCATGGCGTTCCAGAAGGCGACCGGGCTGACGGTGGATGGCAAGGCGGGCAAGAACACGCTCGTCAAGCTGGAAAGCTACTTCGACAGCAATGGCAACGTCACGCAGCCGATGATTACGCCAAAGCCCACTGCGGATTTGGACAACATCGCCTACGGCATCCCGACCCGCACGCTCCGCGAGGGCATGGGCGGGCAGGATGTGCTGTACACGCAGGACCGTCTGGCGGCGCTGGGCTACCTGACCGGCATCTCCGACGGGCAGTACGGCGCGGCGACGAAGGCGGCGGTTCTTGCCTTCCAGAAGAAGAACGGCTTGTCCGCTGACGGCGTGCTGGGCACAAACACCCGCAAGCGCCTGTTCTCCGAAGGCGCGATTGGCGCGAAGGAAACGTCGCAGCCCGACGGCGTGGGCGAGCGCAAGCTGACGCTGGGCATGAAGGGCGACGACGTGAAGAGCGTGCAGACGAAGCTGATTGCGCTGGGCTACCTGACGGGCAAGGCGGACGGCGTGTACGGCACGGCGACGGAAAGCGCGATTCGCCGCTTCCAGACGCGCAACGGGCTTACGTCCGACGGCATCTGCGGCGAGGACACGGTCAAGGCGCTGTACAGCAGCACCGCGATTGACGCGGGCAGCTCCGTCACGCCCTCTCCCAAACCGGTGGATGAAAGCGCACCCACGCGCATCCTGCGCCCCGGCATGTCCGGTGACGACGTGAAGAGCGTGCAGAGCCGCTTGGACAAGTTCGGCTATTACTCCGGCGCACTGGATGGCATCTACGGCGCGGCGACGGTGGCGGCGGTTCAGGCGTTCCAAGCGCGCAACGGCTTGACGGCGGACGGCAAAGTCGGCGCGAACACGGTCAAAATCCTCTATTCGAGCAATGCGGTTGCGGCTGATCCGTCGGCTGCCACGCCCACGCCGACCCCCACGCAGTCCTTCGGCATCGTGCCCACACGCACCCTCCGCGAAGGCTCGTCCGGCGACGACGTGAAGAGCGTGCAGAGCCGCTTGAAGGCGCTGGGCTACTACACGGGCACGGTGGATGGCAACTACGGCACGGGCACGATGGCGGCGGTTGCGTCGTTCCAGCTGCGCAACAATTTGAGCGCGGACGGTGTGGCGGGCAAGCGCACCTACAAGAAGCTGTATTCTTCGGATGCGCTTGCTGCCATCAGCACGCCGACGTCCACCCCGACCACGGGCGTGACGCGTCCGACCCGCCTGCTCTATTCCGGCTGCACGGGCGACGACGTGAAGAGCGTTCAGCAGCGCCTGAAGGATTTGGGCTACCTGACGGACAAGGTGGACGGCAAGTACGGCGCGAACACCGTCGCCGCCATGCGCGCGTTCCAGCTGCGCAACGGCTTGACTGGCTCCGGCAACGGCGATACGGCGACGTACACCATCCTCTACTCCGTCAACGCGATTACGGCAGAGGGCAAGCAGGTCGATTCCAACACGCCGACGGTGTACACCAACCTGAAAGTCGGCGCGACGGGCGACGCGGTGCTGCGCCTCCAGCAGGCGCTGAGCAATCTGCGCTATACCGTGACCATCAACGGCACTTATGACGAGACGACCCGCGCGGCGGTGCTGGCGTTCCAGAAGCGCAACGGGCTTGCCCCGGACGGCATCGCGGGCGTGAACACGCAGACGAAGCTGTACACGGGCGACTGCGTGACCGGCGATACCGCGCTGCCAGACGAAAATCAAAACGGCGGAACGGGCAACAACGGCGCGTCCTTCGGCAATGGCCCGGCAAAGAGCCAAATTAAGCTGCAGATGTGGTACACGGAAATCAAGCCGACCATCAAGAGCGGGCAGACGGTGCTGGTCTATGAGCCGAGAAGCGGTTCCTCCTTCCGCCTGCGCTTCTATTCCTTGGGCCGCCATGCGGACTCTGAGCCGCTGACGGCGCAGGATACCGCGATTATGAAGGCGGCGTGGGGCGGCAAGTTCTCGTGGGATGAGAAGCCGGTGTATGTCCTGCTGCCCAACGGCACTTGGGTGCTGGCCTCCATGCACTGTATGCCCCACCTGTCCGGCAGCATCAAGGATAACGACTTCGACGGGCATTTGTGCGTCCATTTCCCGCGCACGATGGAGGAAACCGCGAAGCTCGACCCGAAGAACGGCGTGCGCCATCAGAAGGATATCCGCAAGGCGTGGAAGGCGCTGACGGGCGAGGATATTACTTGGTAAGCGGATTATCCGCAAAATAGGGCATCCTGCGGTCAGATGGCGAAAAAAGCTGTCTGACCGCGTTTTTTGGGGCGTGCAAAAATCCCCCGAAAGGCTTGCCAATCGGGCGGGAATATGGTAGAATGTACATGTCAAAATCGGCAAGTATCACTCGTTTTCGGATGGGCAGAAAGGAGAAGCGCGGTGGCTGCAACGCTGTCTGTGGTCGTTCCGGTATATGGGACGAAGCGGGATTTGCCCGCGTGTCTGGAGTCGCTGCGCACGCAGTCGCTGCGGGACGCGGAGTTCCTGCTGGTGGATGATGCCTCGCCGGATGGCGCGGGCGCGGTGCTGGCGGAGTATGCCCGGCGCGACAGCCGCTTTCGGGTGCTGACGCATTCGCAGAACCGCGGGCTTTTCGCGGCGCGGATGACCGGCGCGGACGCGGCGACGGGCAAGTACCTGGCTTTTCTGGACAGCGACGATTTTGTGTCGGTGGATTTTTACCGTGCCGCTGTCGCATTGGCGGAAGAAAACGACTTTGACCTCGTGATGGGCGACACGGTCTGGCAGCGCGAAAACGGCGACCGCTTCGTGCACCCGGTTCATGCGGACTGTGTGCTGGAGGACGAGCTGCGCGGCGATGCGGTGCGGGATGCGTTCTTCCAGCAGGCGATGACGTGCTATAGCTTCCATACCATTTGGAACAAGGTGATTCGGCGCGATTTGTGGCTGCGGTGCGCGCCCTACTACGCGCCGCTGGCGAAAAAGCACATTGTGATGACGGAGGACATTGCGTTTTCCGTCGTGCTGTATTTCTTTGCGCAGGGTTTCGGGCGGCACCGCGGCGACGGCGTGTTTTACTGTGAACATCCGTCGTCCTCGACGGGAGCGGCGGGAAATCCGGCAAAATTCCGCAAAAATTACGCCGATATTGCGCAGGTGTTTGCCTTTGCGGATGAATTTCTGCATCAGCAGGGGGCGAATCAAGCGCGTCAGCAGCTGCAAAAGGCACGAAAGTGGTATGCGCGGATGTGGGCGGAGCAGGCGCGGAAGGCGGCGAATCAGCCGGAAATCAGCCGCTTGACGGCGACGCTCTGCCCGGATTTTTCGCTGGATGAGGACGCGAATCTGCCGGAAATCTTCTGGTTTGACCAGCCGATGACCCCGTGGCGGGACGGGACGGAGCGCATCAAGCGCGCGATTCTGGGGCTGGACGGCATCGACTGCCCGGTGATTTCGCTGGATGTGTTCGATACGCTGATTCTGCGCCCCTTCTGCACACCGATTGACCTCTTCCACACGCTGGAAGGCAAATGGCAGCGGGCGGCGCGGCGGAACATGACCTCCTTCGCACAGGCGCGGATAGAGGCGGAAAGCTGCGCGCGCGCGTGGCTGCCCGAAACGCAAGCTGACGTGACGATGTGGAACATTTACAGCGCCATGATGCAGAATCTGGGTGTGTCGGACGACTGCGTGGGGCAAATGACCTACAACGAGCGGGAGGCAGAGGTGCATTTCTGCCGCCCGCGCAAAACCGGCGTGCAGCTGTTCAATCTGGCGAAAGCGGCGGGAAAGCGCGTCGTGCTGACGTCGGACATGTACCTTGACGCGGACACGATTCGGCGGATGCTGGAAAAATGCGGCGTTCGCGGCTGGGACGGCTTCTTCCTCTCGAACGAGCAGAACGCGCTGAAATGGAACGGCGCGCTCTATCGGAAGCTGACGGCGCAATTGGGCGTGAAGCCGGATAACGTGCTGCACATCGGCGACAATGCGAAAATCGACGTGGAAGCCGCGAAAAAAGCGGGGTTGCGGGCGATGTTGCTGCCGCGCCCGGCGGACGTTTTCATGGATGCGGACTGCACGCAGATGGCGAATCTGGGACACGGGTGTCTGGCGGGCTTCACGACGGCGGACGCGATGCAGCCGCTGGCGCTCAGGTGCGCACAAGGGCTGGCGGCAAACCTCTTCTTTGACGACGGCTATGCCCCCGCGACGGCGGATTCCGCGTTTGCGGCGTATCCGTCGCGGCTGGGGTACTACGCCGTCGGCACACACCTGCTGGCGCTGGCGAAGTGGCTGCTGTGCCGCTGTCGGGCGGATGGCGTAAAGCGGCTGGTGTTCCTCGCGCGGGATGGCGCGCTGCTGCGGCAGGCAGTCGAGCTGCTGCGCACGGACGCGGATGCTGTCGAAACGGACTACATTCCCGCGTCGCGGCGGTGCTTGCTGCCCGCGCTGATGGCGAATCCGACCGACTGGGCGGCGCTGCCGGTGCGCTGGACGGTCTACACGCCCGAAAAGGCGCTGAAGCTGCTGTCCTTCTGCACGCTTGACGCGCCGGAAAGCGAACTGCGCCATCAGGCGGAGACGGCGGGTTTCCCGTGGCAATCGCCGTTTCAGCAGAAAACGCGCTGGGAATCGTTTCTGCGCTTCTTCCGCGACAAGCTCTACGACGGCTGCCGTCATCAGGCGGCATACAGCGCGGCGCGGGCGTATTATGAGGAAAAGCTGCCGGAAGGCTCAGCGTGCTTTGATATGGGGTACAGCGGGCGCTTGCAGGCGGCGATTTGCCAGCTGACGCAGCGCGCGGTTCCGGTCTACTACGTTCATGCGGACGGGCGGAACAGCGAGCGTTTGTCTGCCGCCTACGATTTCCCCGTACACTGCTTCTATCCGATGCCGCCTGCCATGTCCGGCGCGTTCCGCGAGTTCCTGCTGTCCTCCGACGAAGCGCCCTGCGTGGGCTTCGAGCGGCAGAATGCGCGTGTCGTCCCGGTGTACGCGCAGGAGGGGCGCAATGAAGCCGCGCATTTCCTGTCAACCTGCGTCCAGCATCACGCGCTGCGGTTCGTGCGCGACTTCCACGATACCTTCGCCGGAACGGGCGTGATGCTGCAGTCACTTGACAATCCCGGCGTGCAGCTGGCAATGTCGATGCCCTTCGAGGGGGCGCTGCGGCAGCTGCCCGAAGCGGACGCGGAGCTGCTGCGGAACATCCCGTTCGAGGACATGGTGTTCGCGGGGGAGAACGCGCTGGATTTGCGGACGCTGGTGCGCGACCAGTCGGCGGAAGCGGCGCTTGCGGCGCACGAGATGGGCGCGGCGGACGCGCCGAGCCGCATGATTGGCTTCATCCCGGAGCAGACCGGGCTGGTGAAGCGGACGATTGGCTTCCTGCTGTTCGACCGCGAAACGTTTCGGAAGAAGCTGCGCAAGCGGGTGAAACGAATGAGCAATGAGCAATGAGCAATGCTCTTCGTTCCTCCAATAAACACGCGGGTAAAGTATGCAGTTGTCACCAACTGAATCGCGAAAAGGGGAGTCCAGAGGGTCGA
>OCHJ01002243.1_pt1 | contig 11086 bp, 7 predicted proteins | sample 1538381 | NCBI WGS metagenome assembly OCHJ01 (sample SAMN04571688, study PRJEB22368) | human gut metagenome | biome: human gut; material: stool | host: Homo sapiens | place: Luxembourg | collected 2012-06-29 | reverse complement strand
TCGACGGCAAGCCCCGGCCGATCCACACCTGGCACGGCGAACGCAACCTTGCATTCGAACGCAAGGCGTCGTGGGTACATGACCATATCGTACAACAGCCTCGCATCGTCCGCCAAGGCGAAACATGGGCGGAATATATCGTCGGAGAGAGCGACATGCTCTACTTCTCGCTGCGACGCCTCGAATTCGAGACAAGCGTCGAGGACAACACGAACGGCAGGTTCCACGTGTTGACGCTCGTCGACGGCGAACGCATCCGAATCCGTTCGATCGAACATCCCGAACGCTATTTCGACGCCGAATTCATGGACATGGTGGTCGTCCCCGCGGACATGGGGCGCTACGTCATCGAGAATCTCCGCACGGAACCGATCTGCGTGCACAAAACCATGCTCAAAGATGGATTCGACGCCGAATAACGGGAAACTGCTTTTCGATGTCGGAGGGACGTTTCTCAAAGCCGTCATCGCCGACGGAAACGGACGGTTCGTTCCGGACACGGAATACTCCGTACCGATGCCGTCGGACGGTCCGCGCGAAGAGATCGAACAGGCCCTGATCGCCGCCGTGGAGCGAGGCATGCGCTCCGCGGCGGACCGAGGCCTGCGGATCGGATGCACGGGAATCGCCTTCCCCGGCCCGTTCGACTTCGGACTCGGCATTCCGCTGATGACGCACAAATTCCGGAACATATACGGCATATCGCTGCTCGACCTGCTCCGCACACGTACGGATGTGGGACCGACGATGCCCGTTCTGTTCATGCACGACGTGAACGCCGCGATGCTGGGCGAAATGCGCTGCGGAAACGCCCGGGGCTTCGCCAACGCAGCGCTCATCGCCCTCGGAACGGGACTCGGGTTCGCCTGCTGTCTCGACGGCGAGGTGCAATACGCTCCGACCGGTTCCCCTCGGATCACCGTCTACAAGAAACCGTTCCGCGACGGAATCCTCGAAGATTATGTCGCCAAACGCGGATTCCTACGACTCTACGGCGAGATAACGGGACAGGATACCGGGCCGTCGCTTACGGTGGCCGACTTGGGCCGCATGGCCGGAGAGGGGAATCCGGCCGCCAGGGAGACCTTTGCGACCATAGGCCGCATGCTGGGCGAGGCTCTCCGCGAACTGATCCGCAAGGAACGGATCGAGTGTCTGTTGCTGGGCGGTCAAATTTCCCGTTCGTACGCTTATCTCGAACCTGGCTTGCGCAAAGGCTTGTATGGGACGGCGTGTCTGCGGAGCATTGCTCCGGCGGCACACATCGGACATGCGGCTTTCTACGGACTTCTCGCACGACTCGACGGCCTGCGGCCGGAGACGTGATGCGTCGGGGGGGGGCCGATCGCGGATCGTCTTTTCCTCCGATTCGACATATTACCTATCATACCCGTACGACCGACTGAGGCATCGGGAAAATCCAACCTATAAAACCAATGAAAAACAACTCTTTCACCTCGATAATCCATCGTTTGTTCGCTGTATCGGCGGCATTGATCCTGCTAATGGCCCAGAGCACCGGCTGCTCGAAGGAGGATTCCGAAGAGCACGGCATCCTCGATATCTCGGATGTCGTGCTGCTCGATCAGATCTACACATCAATCGGCAGCGAAGTCTCCATCTCCGGCAGAGGATTCGAATCCGGAGACGTCGTGGTACTGCGCCCCGTCCTCACAGGTTCGGCGGAATATACCGCTCCGGCCGTGCTCGTCACCTCGACGAAGATCGTTTTCGTCGTTCCCGACGGTCTGACCAGCGGCGAATACAAAGTCTATGTGTCGCGCAACGGCCAGAACCTGCTGCTCGGACGCACGACCTTCAATCTGCTTTCGGACATTCCGGACAAAGCGGGCATGAATATCAAAGGCACCGTCACCTGCAACGGCGAACCGGTGGCCGGAGTGGTCGTATCGGACGGTTCGGAGGTGACAAGGACGGATGCCGAAGGGATCTATTACCTCGCATCGGACAAAAAGAACGGATATGTCTTCATCTCGGTGCCGAGCGGTTACGAAGTGGATCATTCGGGTACGACGCCACGCTTCTTCGGCTACCTAAACCAGTCGGCTTCGACGGTCGAGCAACGGGATTTCGCACTTGCGAAATGCGACAACAGTCATCATCGCATAGTCGTCTTCACGGACGTGCACCTGGCCCGGCGCGTTTCGGACCGCAGCCAGTTTCAAAGCGGATTCCTGCGTGAAATGACCGACTATCTGAAAAGCTGCCGCGCAGACAACATTCCGGTATACGGGATCGCCCTGGGCGATCTGGCCTGGGATCAATACTGGTACGAAAACGATTACGACCTGAACGATTATCAAAACGACCTGAAATCGCTCGACTTCCCCGTATTCAGCGCACCGGGCAATCACGACAACGATCCCACGGTCGCCAACGACGATTTCGCGGCCGCAGGCCCCTTCCGGCAGATCATCGGGCCAACGGATTTTTCGTTCAACATCGGAAACGTACACTACATTCTGCTGGACAACGTCGTTTATGAAAATCCGAACGGAATCGACGGCACGCATAGTTATTCGGTCCGTCTAACGGATGAAAAACTCGGATGGCTGAGGAAAGACCTCGCGACAGTGGACAAGCAGACTCCGGTCTTCGTCGGGATGCACGTCCCGCTGCACAAGACTCCTACCCTCGACGACACCGGCCGCACGACTACAAGCTATAATATGGAGGATGCCGAACGTTTCGTGGAGTGTCTGGAAGGCTACGACGTGAACATTCTCACGGGACACACCCACTACAATTTCAACATCACGAAATCGGAACGCCTGCGCGAACACAATATCGCCGCCGTATGCGCTACCTGGTGGTGGACGGGGCACACCGATTACGCCGGCAATCATATCTGCCGCGACGGGTCGCCCGGAGGATACAAGATCTTCGAAGCGACCGGCAGCGACGTACGCTGGTACTACAAAAGCATCGGCAAGGACGCCGGATACCAATTCCGCACCTACGACCTGAACGAGTGTCTGCTCGAGAAATCGGACTTCTGTCCGTCGGCCAGCGACTCCGACTTCGCAAAATACGCTTTCGGGTATGATCGGGCGAACGATAATAACGAAGTGCTCATCAACGTCTTCGACTGGGCGGACGACTGGAAGATCGAAGTGACGGATCTTTCGGACGATTCGTCTCTCGCGGTGCAGCGCGTCCGTACGCACGATCCTTTGCATGTCATCTCCTACAATATGCGGAAACTCGACAAGAAGAGCGCAATGACTTTCCCGACCTCGTATTCGGCCCATATGTTCAAGGTAAAGGCCCGTACGGCCTCTTCGTCGCTGCGCATCGTCGTAACCGACGGTTTCGAAAATCATTACGAACAGATCATGGAGCGCCCGAAAGCTCTCTCCTTCGCCATGGAATGAAATCGTTCCGCCCGTCGCGGCAAACGGGGTTCCCGGAAATCGGGAACTCCCGTTTTTATTTTCCGGGATCGTGTCTATCCGGATGTCGAGGGCGTCATGGCCCGTATGCGAAAAACGACGACGGAGCTGTCAATCTATTATCAGCCCTATATATTGATCGGAATGAACAGGCATGTGCCGTATTGCGTGCGCATCCGCATAGACGAAGAGGCCCGGAACATCAGTTCCGGGCCTCCTGTTTTCGTCGTTCGGGAGCGGATCAATATCCGGTATTGTTTTCGATATTGGGCATGACCTCAGTAGTTTTGTTCGGGATCGGCCACAAGTACATTTTGGGGGCGATGAACTGCCTCTGCGAGAGTTTGTTGGCCTGCGACTCGAAAAATGAGGGCTCCCCTTTGACGGTTCGGCTGAAATCGGGGCATCCGCTTTCGTCGATCTCGGGAACAGCACCGTGGAACCAATATTGCATATAGGCGTCCTGGCGCGCCTTGTTCTTTGCCGGAAGGCCATAATTGGGATAGTTCATTACCTTTTCGGCAATACGCCAGCGATAGAGGTCCAGGTAACGTAGCTGTTCGAAAGCGAGCTCCATACGACGTTCCGTACGAATGATCGTGCGCAGCTTGGTCTGCTCCCGTTCGGCGACGGCCGGATATTGCCCCGTCGCAGAAACTTCGACGCCGTAAGCACGGGCGCGCACACGGTTGATCGCTTCGAGCACCGAATCGTCGATTTCGTTGAGTTCCATTTTGGCCTCCGCATACATCAGCAATACGTCGGCATAACGCAATATCCGTTTGTCTGGCTCCGTCTCATAGGGCGAAAGCCAGCTTTCGTCGATTCCTTTTTTCAGGGCCAACCCGTTGTAGGAGGCGTATTGGTTCGAATTCCCCGATATCAGATACGTGCGCGAGTCGTTGTTGGTCACCATCTTGCCCTCTTTGCTGCTGTATATTTCCGCTACGTCCAGCCGGGGATTGAATTCATATCCCAAATGCTGGGTTCCGAATTCGACGATCGTGTAACTGCACCGCGGATCGCGATTCTTAAAAGGCTCGCTCGGGTCATAAAGCGGCGAATCGTCGATCGGCAGACCGTCCGTGCAGAGAAACGAACACAGAAGATCCCAGGACGGAAGCTCGCCCAATGCGTTGGTGCCCACAGGAGTGCGCGTCAGTTTCACGGTCACGGACTGCCCGTTGAGGTACTGTCTCAACGACCCGTTGGAATAGGCTTTCGAACGCGGGATCACGAAAATGCCTTCGGGCGAATTTTTCGTCGATTGCAGGAAGAGTTCCGGAAAGCTGTCGTGAAGTTTGTACACGTTCAGATCCATGCAATTCTTGGCCGCTTCCGCTGCGATCCCGAAGAGCCGTTCGGCTTCCGAGGGATTTCCCAGTCCATAGGTGTCCCACTTCCGAATGGACGCGAAATGGAGCGCCGTGCGGGCTTTCATGCCGTAGGCGGCTCCTTTCGTGGCCCGCTGCACCTCCGAAGCGGAGTACTCCCTGGGCAGCATTTCCACGACGTCATCGAACTCTTCGAGCACGTCCTCCAGCACCGACCAACGGTCGGTACGTTCGAGCAGATAGGCCGCATTTCTCCCCTCCTCGGATTCGATGTCGATGTTTTCGTCCACGACCACCACATCGCCGAAGTGCATCAGCAGACGGGCATAGAAACAGGCCCGGTAGAAACGTGCGTTCCCCAGAATACGATTTCGGAGTTCCGGGTCCATCTGCGCCTCGACCTTGTGCAATTCCGTGATGATCTTGTTGCATCGGTTGATCGCCGTATATGTGTTGTCCCACATGGCCGTCGCCACGGGATTGGTGCTGTTGAGCGATCCGTTGGTGAAGCTCAGCAGCTTGTCGCGGTTGGTGAAGTCGTCGGTGATGGCATCCAATGCACATTGGTTGGAGCCGGTCCACTCCAAACGTTCCTGAGGCCAGAACATATGGAGCAAGAGTACATTGAGGTTCATTTCGAATTGTTCGGGTGTCTGAAACCAGTTTCCTGTCGCGGCCTCATCCTTCGGATTGAGATCCAGATCGCTGCATGCCAGGAGAGCCGCGCTGCAAATCGCAGCTATCATATACCTTAAACGTCTCATATTTTAGGGAATTTATGTAGATTTAAAATGTAATCTGCGCGGAAAACAACACCGATTTAGTGATCGGATAGGCCGAAACGCCTCCCTCGGGGTCCCATCCTTTCGGAAAATCGCTGCACGTGAAAAAGTCGGTGAGCGTTACCGAAAAACGAAGGTTGCGAACCCAGACCTTATTCATCCACCGTTCCGGCAGAGAGTAGCCGAGCGTAAGGTTCTTCACCCGAAAATAGGAACCGTCGAACATCCAGAAGTCGGAAATGGCATAATTGTTTCCCTCGCTCTGATACGAATAACGCGGGTAGCGGGCATGACGGTTTTCCTCGATCGTATTTTTCCTGCTCCACGAATTCGCGCCGGCGATCAGCGTCGGGACATTGTACCATTGGGCCCGCAGCGGTTGTACCATGCTCTCCGAGAGGTAGGAGTTGCGTTTGCCGACACCCTGGAAATCCATACTGAAATCCAGCCCCTTCCATGCGAGCGAGATGTTGCCTCCGTAATTGAAGTGCGGTAGCGAAGACCCCAATACGACCCTGTCGTAGGCAGCGTTGATCACATTCGGGGAGTCGGCTCCGTCCGCTATATTCTTATAACGTATGTCTCCTACGGTTACCGCGCTGTTGGTTCGGGGCGAGTCGTTTACTTCCGCTTCGGTCTGGTAGATGCCGTCGCTCACATATCCGTACCACGACTGGTACTCGACGCCTTCCCTGATGATCTTGCCGCCCGAGATGATCTCCTTGTTGCCGATATACCCCATTTTCGAAACGTCGTCCGACAAGTTGAAGGATACGGAATACGTCAGGTCTCCGATTCTGTCGCGCCATCCCAGCGTGATTTCCCAGCCGCGGGTATTCATCGTTCCGACGTTGTCGTAGGGATCGCTCAGACCGATGATCGGTGCGATAGGTACGGTCAGCAGCATATCGTCCGTACGTTTGTAGTAATAGTCGGCCGTCAGCGAGAGCCGATTTTTCAGAAATGTCAGGTCGACGCCCACGTCGTAGGTAGTGGTCGTTTCCCAGGTGAGGTCTCTGACGACCGCCGCTGTCTGGGAATAACCCGGGAGCGAGGTTACGGTATTGCCGATATAGCCGACCGAATATGCCGGAGTGAGCGTCGTCTGGTAGGGATAATAGCCGTTGATCCGTTCGTTGCCGAGTTCGCCGTAAGAGACACGGAGTTTGCCGAAATCGAACCAGTCTTTCGTTCCGGACATGAAGTTTTCCGAGGTAAAGACCCATCCGGCGGAAGCTGACAGGAACGTACCCCAGCGGGAATCCGGAGCAAAACGCGAAGAACCGTCCCTGCGGATATTGCCCTGAATGTAATACTTATTGCGATAATTGTACATCACGCGCCCGAAATACGAACGACGGGCCAATTCGAAGACGTTTTCGCTTTTGGCCACTACGTCGGAAGTGCCTCCGGCCGAGAGATAGGGGATCAGCGAATGCGGAAATTTACTTTTCGAGGCAAGCAGCCCCTCCTGTTCGTATTTGTAATTTTCGTAACCGATCATGGCGCTGAAATTATGGTCTTCTCCGAACGTCTTTTGATAATTGGCATAAAACTGCGTCGTATGACTAAATGTATCGCTGCGCGTCTCTTTGAGTTCGGTCGTCGTCGCTTCGGTGATGTATTTCGTGCTTACGGTCGAGGAATCGCCGGCGCGGAAATAAGGCACCTGCTTCTGGAAGTCCTTTTCCTTCGTATACGAGAAGTTCGGGGCGAACACTCCCGTGACGGAGAAACCCTTGAAAGGTGTCAGGTCGAGCTGGAACTTTCCCGTCATCTTGTAACCGTGCACGTCGATCGTACCGCCGTCCATCAGGGCTGCATATTTATTGCTGCCCTCTTTCCCTTCCGCATAGCGCCCGTCGCTCAATGTCGCAGCGTAAATGGCCGGAATATAGCGCATCTGGGCCGACGGCGAAGTATGGGGGTTCACCTTGTCCGTTTTGCGTAGGGAAATGTCGGCCGACGCCTTCATCCATTTGAAAAGTTCGAAATCGTTGTTCAGCCGCAGCGTATAACGCTTCCAGGAAAGATTTTTCGTAAAAAGACCGTCCACGTCGTCGTACCCGAAATTCAGCGACGTGCTCCGTTTGGCGCTCCCCGAACGGAAGGAAACGTTGTGCGACTGTCGCACGGCGTAATCTTTCAACAGCAACGAAAGCCAATCCGTATTCGGATATTTGTCGGGGTCCTCACGGTTGAGATTCCAATAGTTGTCCACTACGTCCTTCGTATAGGTCTGATACCATCCACCCCCGGGGAAATCGTTGTAGTTTAATTCGTTGACCGCTTTCATGTAGTCGACGGCATTCATGTAGTCGGGCATCGACGTCGGAAAATCGAGTCCGAGCGTATAGTTGTAGGTAACGCTCGTTCCGCTATTCCCCCCGCGTTTGGTTGTTACCAGAATGACGCCCGCCGCGGCCTGCGACCCGTAGATCGAAGCGGACGCAGCATCTTTCAATACCGTTATGTTGGCTACATCCGTCAGATTGAGATCGGAAAGATTGCCCGGAACCCCGTCGATCAAGACATAGGGATCCGAAGCGCCTTCGGTCATCGAAGTGATGCCGCGGATGCGAATGGTCGCCGATTGGCCGGGTGCAGAATTGGTGCGTGTCACCGTCACGCCGGGCATCGCTCCTTGAAGCGCCATCGAAACGGTCTGCGTCTGTCTGTTGAGGATCGCTCCGCCGTCGATGCTGCTGAGCGATCCGGTCAGGTCTTTCTTCTGGACGGAGCCATAGCCGATAACCACTACCTCGTCGAGCAGGTTATTGTCCTCCTCGAGCACTACCGAAATCGCGGCGTTGCTCTCCGTGAGCGGAATTCTCTTCGTTTTGTATCCGATGCAGCTGACCGAAAGCGCGGAACCTTGGGACGGTTTCTGCTTCAAGTCGAGTGTGAAAGTACCCGTCACGTCCGATGTCGTGCCGAACTGGGTTCCTTCGAGAACGATCGTTGCACCTACTACGGGGGCATCGGTCGTCGTCCGGACTGCACCTTGAATCGTGTAAGCAGGCGAGGATTGGGCCGCAGCGAGGAACGGTATCAAACCGACCGTTGCTAAAAGCATATTTATTGGTATTGCTACCAGTAAATTACTTTTTTCGCGAATGTAACATACGATTTTTTTCATGTTGTTAAAATTAATAGTATATTTGCGATACCACACAACACCAGACCTTGCTTGAATAATATAAGTGTTGTTAGGTGTGGTACAAATATAGCTTAATTTTGCGAACTGACAAAAAAGAAGGAAATTTTAACGACTTTTTTAACGTGTTTTTTTGTCTGAAACGACTGTTTTCAGACCTGATTCCGGTTTTAAAACCAACTTAAAATGCAGAACCATGAAAAAGAGCCTTTTTAATTTTGCAGCGACGATGCTCATGTCCGCAGGAGCCGTCGTATTCAATGCCTGCTCCGACGACAATACGGACAGCGACGGAGGAGTCGGAACCTTGGAAGTTACGCCGGCTTCTCTCGAAACGATCGCCGACTACGGCGGTAGTTTCTCGTTCGATGTTCGGAGCAACTCCTATTGGCATGTCTCCGTGGAGGATGCCGACGAACTGCCGTTGGATTGGGCGTCTGCCGATATCGTTTCCGGCATGGGAAATGCGTCGGTCAATCTTTCGATAGAAACCAACGACGGGCAGGCGGTTCGGACGGGACGCATCGTTTTCGCAGCCGTACGGAAATCCCTTTTTCGCAGCAGGGAAATGACGCGGGCGGAACGGAAACGGTCTATGCCATCACGCCGATTTCCGATTTCTTCCTGTGCGATCCGCAATCTGCCGACGGTGGAGAATATCGAGTTTACACTTGTACGTTTGACGCCGACACGGAAACCGTCACGTTCTCTCAGACCGGCAATACCGTTTGGCGCATAGGAGGAACGGACGACAAGACTTCGCGTGTATTCGGCAAATCGCAAATTTATAACGGCCGTTTTGCCACGACCGGCTGGGGCGGTGAAGATTGGGAGAAATCCGCATTGATCGTCAAGATGAAAGCCACGTCCGATCTGAAAGGACGATTGCGTTTCGGATTCGGATTCGTTTCCGCAGACGCCGTCCCGAAAAACTGGGAATGCACTTGGAGTGCGGACGGAAAGAGCTGGAACAAGGGCATGGAGGTAGCGGCGACGCCGTATACGGATTTTTCCCCGACGTTTGAACTCAAAAGTACGTCGCCCTATAAAATGGCGCGTTTCAGCATTTCCGAAGGACAAACGATAAAAAAAGGCAATTTCCTATATATAAAAATCGCGCCGACGGACAATACGCCTATCAAAGGATCGGAAGTACTGTCGACCGGTACCGTCACGCTGAATCACGGGTTCTATCTGACGACGCACGAAAAGAAGGCTTACAATACCCGTCCCATGCCCGACGACGACAATATCGTTCTGGCGCACGGTTTCGACGAAGCGTTCAATGGCCATGATTACTTCATTCCCGCACGTTATTTCCTTTCGAATTATAACAACCTTTACAATGAGGTTATGCCGGACGGCTGGTCGGCGAGCGATACCGGCGTCCGCGAATGTCCCGGCTACGTCATGTTCGGAGCCAATCAGGACAAGGGAAGCGGGTGGCTTATGACTCCCCCGCTCGCGAAACTCGGCGATACGCCTTCCGAAATCACCGTTACGTTCGATCTGGCTTTCTATGCGTCGGCGGCTTATAAGAATGAGACCAAGTCGATGTCGGTCTCCGTCGAGGGGCCGGGAACGGTCGGAGCACAGCCCGATTACAGCGATCTTCCGAGCATCAATGGGGCGACGATCGCCGAAATGGAGGCTACGGATAAGGCCTATTTCAAGTGGTACGAAGGTTATCAGGTGAAAATATCCGGAGCGACGAAAGATACGCGGATCAAATTCGCAACCGCCAACGGCCGTCATTTCCTGGACAACATTGTCGTGACGAAAGACTGACGGAATTGAGGAACGGGATTCCTGTGAATTCCGGAGATTTCGGTCGAAAACGCAGATAAACAGAATCGGAGGGGTCGGGAACTTTTCGTTCCCGACCTCTGTTCTTTCGCCTCTTTTACTGGTACACGCGAATGATTTTATCCCATCCAGGACGATCCGCAGCCATTCAGCCTTACGGAGGAAACGGTCCCTGTTACCCCAGCCGCGATCGCCGTCGAGATAGATCATGTATGGAAACTTCTACCCGATTTCCTTCAACATATCGAAACGGTTCAGATTTACATAATGCACGGCCAAGATCTCAGCCTCCCTTGAAAATATCCGGCGACATTCCCAAAAGCGAAGCGGAACGGAATCGCACCTTCTTACGAATTCAGTTACATCTCTTTCAGGCGCAAGTTCGGTCTTCGCAGCAGAATCTCCCTTTCCGGTCTCCGGTGCCGAACGTCATCGGGAAACAGAGGTCGAATGGATAAACGACCTTCTTATGAACGTCTGAATACTATCCGATCCTATCACAGAAAATCGCGGCTGCCAAATGACTGCCGCGATCGAACGATCGGGAACCGCCGCAACGGTTTCCGGCACACGGACGCCCGCCGATGCGGGCCG
>OCHJ01002241.1_pt1 | contig 11104 bp, 7 predicted proteins | sample 1538381 | NCBI WGS metagenome assembly OCHJ01 (sample SAMN04571688, study PRJEB22368) | human gut metagenome | biome: human gut; material: stool | host: Homo sapiens | place: Luxembourg | collected 2012-06-29 | reverse complement strand
ATGACGTCCGTATTGTTCTTGAACCCAAAAACCGTACGGTCGACGCCGGTCTTTTGATGGAACATCTGTTTAAAAACACCGATTTGGAAAGCCGTTTTCCGATGAACATGAATGTTCTTGATTCCGATGGTGTTCCGCGGGTTATGTGCATTAAAGATGTATTGGTCGAGTTTTTGAATCACCGCCATGAGGTTCTAAAACGCCGCTCTCAGTATCGTCTGGACAAGATAAACAACCGTCTCGAAATTCTGTCCGGATATCTGATTGCCTATCTTAATCTGGACGAGATTATCCGTATTATCCGTGAAGAAGATGATGCCAAAGCGGTAATGATGAAAGAATTTTCGCTGACTGAAAACCAGGCCGAAGCGATTTTGAACATGAAGCTGCGTTCGCTGCGTAAACTGGAAGAAACCGAAATCCGCCGCGAATTTGACGATCTCTCGTCCGAAAAGGGCGAGCTTGAGGCGCTGCTTGGCGACGAAAACAAACGCTGGCAGGCTTTGGCCGAAGAAATCAAGGCCGTACGCGAAAAATTCGGCAAAAAGACGGCTCTCGGCAAACGCCGTACCGAATTTGCCGAGGTCTCGGAAGAGATTGAAGTGCCGCTGGAAGTCTTTGTCGAAAAAGAACCGATTACAGTTATCCTGTCGCAAAAAGGCTGGATACGGTGTATTAAGGGGCATGCAGCCCTTGATGATGACTTCAAGTTCAAGGACGACGATGCGTTGCAGATTGCTCTGCATGCGCAGACGACCGACCGGATTATCTTTTTTGACACTTCAGGAAAGTTCTTTACGGTTCAGGCTTCCGAAATTCCCAGCGGCCGCGGGTTCGGCCAGCCGCTGCGTCTGATGATTGATCTGGGAAACAACGATCAGATTTGTCAGGCTTTTGTCTTTGAGCCGAAAGCCTCTTATGTCATTGCCTCCAATACTGGCAAGGGTTTCATGGTTGACGAAAACCATATCATTGCCCAAACCCGCAACGGCCGCAAGATTATGAATCTGGGTGACGGCGAAAAGGCCGTTTTCTGCGTCAAAGTTACCGGCGACAGTCTTGCCGTTGTCGGCGATAACCGCAAACTGCTGATTTTCCCTGTCGAAGAAGTGCCGACAATGGCACGCGGACGCGGCGTAACCTTGCAGAAATACAAAGACGGCGGACTGGCAGACATTCAGAGCTTTAACGCTGCGGAGGGCTTTTCCTATGCCCGCAGCGGCGGCATTAAAGTTGAAACCGATTTGCTGGCATGGCTCGGACATCGTGCTCAGGTGGGCAAACTGGTTCCGTTCGGTTTTCCAAAAAATAACCGTTTTCTGGGCAAGTAATGACGGAAATTCTGTTTGAATTCGTGCGGGTAGGGCACAGCGTCAAAGTTACCGCCATCGAACCGGAAACCAAAATTGAGGCTTCCGTTGTCGTACCTGATACCCTTTCGCAGGATCAGATGAAGTTTCAGGCGCTGAACCGTCTCAAATACGTTCTCAGAAAAAAAGAAAACGAATAAATTCCCTGTTTACACGTTTTCAGTGATGTGTTATCTAATGTGGGATAACGTTTTGGGGAGCCTGTGATGAATTCGCAAATGGGATTGGGACGCCGCAGTTTAAACGGCGTTGACCACTGGGAAAGCAATATTTCCGCCGACTGTTTTCTGCACGGAACAAACATTTTGATACTCCCGGGCGACGGTACCAATGGCGAATATGATGCCAACGCCATCTGCAAAATCGTTGAGCGTTTTCTTAACAACAATTTTATATCCGGCTTCGACGGACATATTTTCAGCGCCTATTACCCGGACAGTGCCAACTGCGGCACTCACAGGCTGAATCAGGATGCGGAACTCGGCAGGCTGGATGACAGGTTATATCCGGTTGCCAAAAAACATTATGACTATTACGGAAAGTTTTTTGACGTCTGGCTGTTGCCGCTTATTTCAAAAGACGGCGGACAGACACGGTTCGATACGGAAACCGCGGCGCAGAATCTCAGCCGGCTGCCCGTTGTCAGCCATTGTCACGGCGGACCGGTTTTGCTTGAGCTGGAAAAACTGTTTCAGCAGAATATGCAGCGGCTCGGCTATACGGAAGAGGAGCGGAGATATATCCAGAAACAGCTGTTTGTCCTCGACGTGGCTTCGGCCATGCCCTTCGGACAAAGCCGTTCGACAGTGCTGCATATCGTTTCCCAGCATGATGACGCGGCCGTGAAAAACTGGCGGCTGGGCAGTCTCAACCGCTTTGCTCAGGATTTTATGCTGAAAGATTCTCCCGGCGCTTTGCTGGAACTCTCGCCGAATGAAAATCTCGTTCTTTTAAACCGCGTTTATGACAACGTCAAATGTATGGAACAAAACATCTTTACGCCGTCGGAACATTCCGCCGACATCTATCTTGACATTTCGACCAACAGCGACATTCGCGATTTTGCGGCCGATCTGGTTCTGAATGAGGCTTTGCTTGCCGCGTCCGCCGCCTTTTCAAATGCCGGCGAACGGCCTGACGCAGCCGCATTGTTTCAGTCTTCGCCGCAGGTGGAACAAATGCGCCGCGACGGACAAAACTATTTGTCACGTTTCCAATATTACCGTGCCGGACTGCTCGACGCCGAACTGAAAATGTTTGACGGCGTTTTGCGGCATAATCCGCAGACATTTAAGGAGCTTCCTTTCGCCGAACTGCTTTTCCGTCGTGACGCTTACGGAAAATCGGCTTTTGAATATGTTGTCCAGAACGGCGATGAACCTCAGGTCAAAAAGATGATGGCATATCTCGGCTCACAGAACAAGAACAGTCCGTTCCGTCCGGTTCCTTACCGGCACCTGGAGGCTGCCCGCGACTATAACTTCCGCCAGAAACGCTTTGACATCTATAATATGCTGATTGAAAACGGCCACGGCGACGTTCCGGCTCAAATACGCGCTGAAAACATGACTGCCGAAGATATCCCGTCCGTTATCCCGGCTCTGAAAAAATGCCGTTTCAACAGTCAGAGCCTTTTCACTCTGCTGCCGGTTTATCTGAAGGCCGCAGACATTGCCGACGGCCCCCGTCGCGACGAGACCCGTGCGGCACTGTTCGAAATGCTCACGCCGCCGAAACTTGATATAAAAAACGCCTTTCTGCTGTATAAAAAAGCCGGCGAGCATCCCGAAGCCAAACCGCAGAAACTGCAAAAGGCCTACCAGCAGCATATTTCCGCCGAAGTTCTTAAAGGCAAAAGTTTCCCCGAACTCTGCGAAGCGGAAAAGTCCCGCCAAACTGACGGCCGTCTTTACGCATTGCTCAGCGCCAGAGCCAGAGAACATCTGGAAGATGTCTGCCGCCGGGAAAAAATCCAGGTTTTTGAACGTTATGTTGCTTCCGTTTTGCGGTCCGGCGCTTTGTCCGACTACAAAAGTTATACGTTGCTTTACACCCGCGAACTCGACGAAGCGGGCAGGGCTGACTTTTTGGCGCGCCTGAAAGACTTTCATGCGCGAAACTGCTCAAAATCCGAACCTGTTTCCGCATTGCGTGCTGAACTCAAAAAATATGTCCGCGCGTGCAATTCTGACATGAATCCGGCTTCCGAAACCGCCGTTTTCGAACGGCTTGGCGGCCGCGGCGCCTAAGCTTGTGGATAACTGAAATCTTTTGCCCCTAATCGCTTTGAATTTATAAATTTTTGCTATATTCTATGCCCGACAATTTTTATATTTGGGGAAATATAGGGGATTATATTTATGTCAAACCAAAATTCGGAAAACCGCGAAGGTTCCAACCTGCCTGATTTTATGTCCGAAAAAAATAAGTTCAGCTATGTCGAAGACGCTGAAACGGAAAACTCGTGGCTTAACAACAATCTGCACCGGCTGATGATATGGGTCAGTGTCATCTGGTTTGCCGTTGTGCTCATTTACATCACGCAGTTTTTCGGCTGGTCCAATCTGTTTTTGATGATGCCGGACGAGTTTGGCGGTTTTCTGGCCGGCGTTACGCTTCCGCTGGCAATTATCTGGGTCGTTATGGCCTATATTGACCGCGGTTCCAGTTTCAAACGCGAGGCCAAGTTTCTCCGCGCCTATATGAACCAGCTCGTTTATCCCGAAGAAGGGAGCGCCACCACGGCCAAAGCCATGGCCGATGCCATCCGCTCGCAGGTTGTTGAACTTCAGGAAGTAACCAAACTTGCAACGGCGCAGACCGAAAAAATCAAACAGGAACTCGGCGGCCGTGTAGATGACTTTGCCAAGCTTGTCGGCGTTTTGGACAATTATTCCTCAAAAACCATGACCGAACTGACCGACGGCGTCAAAACGCTGGTTAAAAGCTTTGATTATGTTGCCGAGCGTGCCGAAAACTCGACCGGCGTCTTCAAGGATCAAATCCGCGATTTTACCAATTCGGCCGTCATCATCAAAAAGGAAGTTTCCGACCTCCTTAACGAAATATCTCCCCGCATTAAGGAAATTCGCGAATCATCCGAGGCTCTCGGCGCCATTTCCGAAAGCAACAGCGCCAAATTGGCCCGAGCCAATGAAATGCTGCTCGAATACGGCAACAAAACCGGCGAAACCATAGCCCATGTTTCCGACGTTCTTTCCGGGCAGAGCGACCGGCTTGAGCAGGTTTCTTCCAAAGCGGTCAAAAGCTGCGAAGAGGTTTTCGCTCATTTGGACGACGGAATCAGCCGCATTGACGGCACTCTGCGCGGTCAGAGCAAGTTTATTCTTGACCATATTGAATCGCTCGGCAAGCAAAATGACGCGCTCAGCAAAAGTTTCAGCCGTCAGGGAGAATTTCTTGCCGCCGAAGTTGACAAGGTCATGGCCCGAGCCAATGTTATTGAAGAAAGCATTTCCAATCAGGTTCGGGAACTGGAAGGCGTTTCCGACCATATCCTCGACAGCCTGAACAACGTCAGCAGCGGTATCGACGAAAAAACTTCCGCGCTTGAACTCAAATCCGAAGCCGCCGTCAGCCGTATCAACGAAGTTGTTGCCACACTGGATAATGAAACCGCCAAACTCGGCGCGCTGACCGATGCCGCGGTTGAAAAGACTTCGGCTGTTGCTTCGGATATTGAAGAAAAGCGCAATTACCTGCGTACGCTGGCCGATGAAGTTACCGTCAGCCTCCAGAAACTCAATCAACAGCTGGGCGAAAACGCCGACGGTGTCAATATTCAGACCAAAGTTTCGATAGAACAGTTGGATAAGGTTGCCGAAATCATGGCCAAACATCGCGATAATCTGGTCGAGGCTTCCAACATTGTCGTCACGCAGAGCAAAATCAGCGAAACCTCACTGGCTCAACAGCAGCGCCATATCAGCGGTTCGGTCAATAAAATTGAAGAAACCAAGGCCGAACTCAAACGCCAGATTGAGGAACTTACCCGCGCCGCCGCCATTATCGACAGCGAAGCCGGCTCAGCCATCGGACGCCTCAAAACTCAGATGGATCAGGCGCTCAAAGCTTCCGAAGAAGTTGTCATCAGAACCAAAGACATCGGAACAAATCTGCAGGAACAGCTGGAAATCTTTGATGATTCCGCTTCCAACACGCTGGCCAAAATCAGCCAGTTTGAAAATATCGTTTCCGAACAGCACAACAAGCTGGAAGGCATTTCCGGTCGCATTACCGACCGCGCTTCAACCGTTGCCAATGTCTTGATAGAACAGGCTAAAGTCATCGACAAGTCAACCGAGAACTCGACCAAAACCTTTAACGAGATTCTCAATTCGTTCGAATCTCAGTCGACCATGCTCAATTCGGTTGCCGAAAACACGGTCGGCTATGTTTCCGACGTCGTTCGTGCCCTTGACGAAAAGGCCGAAGCCATTAATTTGCTGTTTAAACATCAGGAAAATGAATTTTTCGACATCTGCGACCGCATTTCCGAAAATACCAACAATATCGGCAGTTCGCTAAAAAATCAGGTTTCGGTTATTGAACAAAGCGCCGACCGCGTCTTTGCACGCATGGCTCTGCTTGAAGAAGACGTGAGCAAACGCGCCGAAAACGTCGTTGCCAATTCAACCAAATCGATTGACCGTCTGGCTGAAATCGACAAGACGGTTGCCGAACAAAATGCCGAAATCAACAAGTTTATGCAGGATATCGCCCAGAAGCTCAACGACGTTTCTACCGATTTCCGTACCAATCTGGACACTTTCTCCAACATCGTCAAAGATGTTCGCGAAGAGTCAAATACCGCAACGCTGACTCTGCTGAACAACTGCGAAAAACTCAAACAGGCCGATGCCGGCCTCGCCGATGAGACCCGCGGCATTTCGGCTCAGATTGACGGACAGATTAAGGAAATAGATCAGACTATTGTCAAAACTCAGGCGCAGGCCGATACGCTGCGCGAAACTTTCGACCATCAGAAAGAAAGCCTGACCGACATCGTCAATGTCGTTTCCACTCAGGCACGGCTGGGAGAGGCGTCAATGGCCCAACAGTATAAGTATTTGTCTGACACCGCTTCCGACGTCGCTCAGAAAATGAGCGAAATCAACGCCAAATTCAAGGAAAATACCGATAATGTCGTCGAAACTTCCGCAAAGGCCGCCTATGAGTTCGACGTTTTGGGTGACCGGTTGCTGAAAGTAAGCGAAGACATAGCCAAGGCGTCCAAAAACTCGATTAAGAACATTGAACAGGTCAACATGAGCCTGAATCAGTGTGCCGAAGACCTGGCGCTGACCGCAGACAATTCCGGCAAAAAGCTGGGCGCTTCGGTAGCCGATTATGAGAAGTACATCGCCGGTTTCAATACGGTTACGGCCGAGGCCAGCAGCGGCGTTGCCGAAATCAGCAACATGATTGCCGACCAGTCGGACAAAATGATTAAGATATCCGAGGACACCAAGGAACTGGTCGATTGTTTCAATGTTGTCCTGATGGATACTTCCAAACAGCTTTCCAACCGCGCCAATCAGGCCTATGACAAAGTCAAGGGACTGGGCGAAAATCTCAAAACGCTGAGTTTGCAGGTTGAAGAAGCCGCCAATATGAGCGCCAAACATTTTGAAAACTCCGGCGACAAACTGCGCGCATCCATCAGCGAAGCGGCCGCCAATGCCGAACGCATTTCAAACGAAATCCGCAGTTCCGGAGAGGTTTTCCTCAAGCAGTCGGGCGTTTTGGTTGCAGCCACGGACGACACGCTCAGTAAAATCAACAACGTCATGGACGTATTGAATACGTCGACGGAAGAGTTCTCCCGCCGCGGCAGCGAACTGGTCAGCAAATCGGGCAGTTTCAACGAACTGTTCAACAAACAGCTTAAAATTCTTATTGAAACTTCCGACAAGGCCGACACCAAGCTGGCTGACCTGCAAAAACGCTATGAAGGCATCAGAGTAGACACTTTCCTCAAAGACGCTTCTTTCATCATCGAAAAGCTTGAAACCGCGGCTGTCGACATCAACCGCATCTTCAATCCCGATGCCGAAGAAGACTTGTGGAAGAAGTATTATAACGGCGACACGGCGGCCTTTGTCCGTCATCTGTCCAGAACCATGAGCAAAAGCCAGATTCTTTCCATACGCTCCGAGTTTGAAAAGAACCTCGAATTCCGCAATATTGTTACCAAATATCTGTCCGAATTTGAAACGCTGGTCAGCAAAGCCCGAGAAAACGAACGCTCCGGCATTCTGCTTTCGGTTATTTCCGGCGCCGACATCGGCAAACTCTATTATATTCTGGCTCGCTCGCTGGACAAACTCAACTGAGAGGTGTAGATGATTTCTGCGGCAGTAAACAGCCTGTCTCCCGATTTCTCCGGCCTGACCGCCGAAATATCCAAATCGGTCAGTCATATCCGGGCTAAAGCGGCCGCTCTGCATCTCAACTCGCCCGAAACGGCCGGAACCGAAAACGTAAACGGCTTTCAGCTCAACGGCTGCGCCGTTTCCTATCTGGCACCACAGTCGTTGTTTGCGGTGCAGAAGTTTGTTTCCGAAGCCGGAGAAGGCGAAAAACTGAATCGCCAGCCCCGGCAGAAAAACGTCTTTAACGAAGAGGGAAAAAACGCGCCGGAAATCGGACAGGCCGAAACGCCGGTCAGCTTTTGGGAAGAACTGGCGTCCGTCGCCGATTATTCTTCGTTTCGCCAAGGCCTGTTTGCTTACGGAACCGCAGCGGCCGAAACCGGCAACCTGTTCATTATGCCCGGACAGGAGGCCGTTTCCGGAGCTTATGCCGCCAATGCCTATGACTATGTCGCGGGCATCAATTCCCGGCCGCAGGTTCTGATAGATTTTATGCACGAATTTAACCGCAGTTTTGATTATACGATATGAGCAGATTTTTTAACGGTTTTGACAGCAATGTCTTTTTAGCCCCCATGGCCGGTATTACCGACAAGCCCATGCGCCGGCTGGTTTCTTCCATGGGACCGGGAACCATGGTTTCCGAAATGGTTGCCATCAACGCCATCTCGCGCAAAAATCCCAAAAGCTACCGCATTGCCGACGTCCGTGACGAACCATATAAGGTCGTGGTGCAGCTGGTCGGCGGCAACGAGGGGCTTTTTGCCGATTCCGTGCGTCTGGCGGAAGAACTCGGCGCTCATTCCGTAGATATCAACATGGGCTGTCCGGTCAAAAAAATCGTCAACAACCATTCAGGTTCATGGCTGATGAAAGACATGCTCCAAGCTTCCAAAATCATTGAAAGCGCGGTCAAGGCCTCGTCGCTGAAAGTCAGCGTCAAGTTTCGCAAGGGCTGGGATGCCGGTTCGGTCAATGCCGTCGATTTTGCCAGAATGTGCGAAGACAGCGGCGCCGCCTATATAACCGTTCATGGCCGCACCCGCAGTGACTTCTATTCGGGAACCGCGGATTGGGACATTATTGCCGCCGTCAAACAGGCCGTCAAAATTCCGGTCATCGGCAACGGAGATATAAACAGCCCCGAAGACGCCGAAAGGATGCTGCGACATACCGGGGTCGACGGAATAATGATTGGCCGCGCCGCACTCGGTAACCCGTGGCTGATTGCTCAGACGCACGATTATCTTAACGAAGGCAAAAATCCCCGGAAAATAAGCATAGCTGAAATAAAGCGGGCGTTGCTGACCCATATCGGGGAATTGACGGACTATTACGGCGAAAAAATGGCGCTGCCGTTGTCCCGCAAACATGTCTGCTGGTACTGCAAAAGCATGTACGACGCCAAACGTTTTCGCGAAACGTATACAAAAATAAACAACTTTGCCGATGCAATTTCCGAGATTAATCGTTATTTTGACAGTTGCGAACAAAGAGAGCAGGGGGAAGAAGAATGAAAATCATCGTCTGCGGCGCCGGTTCGGTCGGCCGGAGTATTGTTGCCTATCTCAGCCGCGGCAGCAACGACATCATTGTTATCGACACGGATTCTCACAAACTCGATGAAATATCCAAGGAATGGGACATTCAGCCGATAAACGGTTCTGCGTCGCATCCTGACGTTTTGGAAAAGGCGGGCGCCCGCAGCGCCGATATGATTATAGCCGCCACCGACCGCGACGAGGTCAATCTGGTTACCTGTCAGGTGGCTCATTCGTTGTTTAACGTTCCCAAAAAAATTGCCCGTATCGATTCCGCGTCATTTCTGTCGCCGCAATGGAACATGCTTTATAACGAAGAAAACATTCCGGTCGATTTGGTCATCTCGCCGGAAATCGAAATCGGCAAGGCTATTCTGGAAGTTTTAAAAATTCCCGGCACCTCCGAAGTACTGACTCTTGCCGATAAGAAGGTCTATCTGCTGGCTTTCCGCTGCCAGAACAGCTGCCCGCTGATTCAGACGCCGCTGGTGCATCTGGAACGTCTGGCGCCTGAACTGGACGTCAACATTGTCAGCATTGTCCGCGGCGGCCGGAGCTTTATTCCCCGCGGCGGCGATGTCATCAACCCCGGCGATGAAATATACTTTCTGGTTTCGGCCGACAAGATTGCCGATACAATCCGAGACTTCGGCATGGAACGCACGCCGAATGAAAAAATCATCATTTTCGGCGGCAATCTCATTGCCGGTTACCTCGCTTCCAAACTGGAACAGGACGACAATATCCAAAGTGTGAAAATTATCGACGAAGATGAGGAAAGCGCACGTTTTCTGGCCGATACGCTCAAAGACGCCGTCGTCATTCACGGCGAGATGATGAGTGACGTTATCCTGACGGAAGCCGGTATACAGTCGGCGGATGCAGCCATTGCCGTTACCTCTCACGATAAGGATAACCTTCTGGCCTCGCTGCTGGCCAAAAAAAGCGGCGTGCCTTCGGCCATTTCGCTGGTCAATTCGCGAGCCTATGACAACCTTATCGACAATGTTGCCGACAATATTCTTATCGACCGCTCGTCAGTTACGATTTCAAGCATACTTCAGGAACTTCGCAAGGCCAAACTGAGCGACGCCTATTCTTTGGGCCGCGGTTTCGGCGAACTGTGGGAAATCCGTGTCGATGCCGACAGTCTTATTGCCGGCCGTACGGTTGCCGAGGTCGGTTTGCCCAAAACCAGCATGATAGGCGCCGTCTGCCGCGCCGAAACCGTTATCTTTCCGTCTTCATCCGAAAGGATTGAAGCCGGCGATCTGCTGATAGTCTTTGTCTGCACCCGTGACATTCGCAAAGTCGAACGCCTGTTGACATAGAATTATCCCCTTTCTGCAATCAATGCTTTACTAATGAAACAAAAAGGGATTAATATAAAAGCCTAAAATAAATAAAAAGGATACGACAATGTCTCAAAATGTTCAGGAAGACTTCTTAAACGATCTCAAAAAAAATAAGGTTTCCGTAACCGTATTTTTGATTAACGGCGTAAAACTCCAGGGTATCATTACCTGGTTTGACGAGAATTCGCTGCTTTTAAGAAGAGACGGACATACCCAGCTCATCTACAAACACGCCGTCTCGACCATTATGCCGAGCACTGCGGTCGATATTGCCATTCCCGAAGCGTAAATGGCTTACGTTGAAATTGACCGAAATTATCAGGTTCGGGCGGCCGTCGTTTTTCCGAATGTTCTGGCCGATTCCGTTTCCGTAACGCCTGAAACCAGACTGGAAGAAGCCGTCGGACTGGCACGCGCCATCAATCTGGACGTTGCTTACAGGG
>OCHJ01002228.1_pt1 | contig 11185 bp, 10 predicted proteins | sample 1538381 | NCBI WGS metagenome assembly OCHJ01 (sample SAMN04571688, study PRJEB22368) | human gut metagenome | biome: human gut; material: stool | host: Homo sapiens | place: Luxembourg | collected 2012-06-29 | reverse complement strand
GATCTGTTGGCTTTCTCCAAAAGCCTTATCGACCGCGCCAAAGAAGAGCTGGCAGCACAAGTCGCCGAAGCCCGCAAGGAACGTTACCTGACCAAAGAACAGGTCAAAGAGCTATGCGGCGTTTGCGATGCGACGCTCTGGCATTGGAACCGCAAAGGATATCTGAAAGCCGTTAAGGTCGGGAACAAGGTTCGCTACCGCACCTCGGACATTCAACGGATTCTCGGCGAGCGCGATGGCAAATAAGTCGTCAGACAGCGTTGCAGTCCCCGGCAAGCAGTCCCGGAACGAGCGTATCGAGGAGTTCCTGCGGGAGCATTACGCCTTTCGCTACAACACGGTCAAAAGCCGTGCGGAGTTCCGCAGCAGCGACGGCGAGTTCCTCCCCGTGACCAAATACCGGCTCAACTCCTTCCGGCGGGAGCTCGACCGCACCATCGGCATCTCCACCTCGGCGGAGAACCTGCGCAGCATGCTCGAAAGCGACTTTTCCGAGCGTGTGAATCCCGTGCAGGCGTATTTTCATAAACTGCCGCCAGTAACGGGAACGCAGGCCATCGACGAACTGGCCGCGACCGTTACTGTGCGCAACGCCCGGCATTGGTCGGAGTACCTGACCAAATGGCTCGTCGGTGTAGTCGCCAATGCGATGAACGACCTCGGATGTCAGAACCATGTCTGTCTGGTACTGACCGGCGAGCAGGGAAAGTTCAAGACCACATGGCTCGACAACCTCTGTCCCCGCTCACTCGCCAGTTATCTTTTCACGGGAAAGATCGACCCGCAGAACAAGGACATGCTGACGCTGGTCGCCGAATACCTCTTCATCAACATCGACGACCAGCTGAAGGCGCTCAACAAACGGGATGAAAACGAGCTGAAGAACCTCATCACGGCTCCTTCGGTCAAATACCGGCGGCCCTACGACGTTTACATCGAAGAGTATCCCCACTTGGCGAGCTTCATGGCCTCGGTGAACGGGAACGACTTTCTGACCGATCCAACCGGCTCGCGGCGATTCCTGCCCTTCGAGGTGTTATCCATCGACATCGACCGGGCGATATGGGTAGACATGGATCAGGTATACGCCGAAGCCCGAACACTCCTGCATAACGGATTCCGCTACTGGTTCGACGACATCGAGATCGAAGAACTGCACCGGGGAAACGCCGCATTCCATGTCCAGACCATCGAATACGAAATGCTGCTGAAAGGGTTCGAGAAGCCTCCGGCACATGCCGTCACGGATTGCTTTATGACCACCGTGGAGATTCTGGACTACCTGCGCAGCTATTCGTCGCTGAACCTCTCCGAGAAACGCATGGGCGAAGCCTTGCGCAAGGCCGGGTTCGAGCGACGCTCGAAACGCATCGGCGGAAATCCCGTCTACGGCTGGGTCATCGAGAAGATCACACCCAATCCTTTCGTCTCTTACGGATTATAGTTACTACGCTACTACACATAGCGGCAAGATATTGAAAAATAGCAGATTGCCGTGTAGTAGGATACAAAAAACAACCTTACAACATCTTACTACGCCACTACATGAACTTACTACGGTAGTAAGGTGACATAGACTTGATTACTACAGTTAGAATATTACATATCAAGCTATTGCAAACATGTAGTAAGTAGTAAGGTAAAATCGGCAAACTCCGAAAAACAAAAATTATGAACGATCTGAAAAATATCAGCATCCGGCAGTTCCTCTCCCAACGAGGGATTCAGCCCAAATACGAACGCAACGGCTACGGCATGTATCTTTCACCCCTGCGGGAAGAGCGCACGCCAAGTTTCAAAGTGGACTACGTGCAAAATCTCTGGTACGACTTCGGACTGGGAGAGGGCGGCACATTGCTCACCCTCGTAATGCGGTTGGAGCGGTGCGACAGCCGTGAAGCCATCCGACGGCTGCAAAACGGTGAAAAAAGGGACGCCGGTTCCGTTTCTCTTTCACCGGGTGTTGGCGAGCGTCCAGCTGTCGGAGGGCCCTCGCCGGTCGTGCGTCCGGCCGCTGTCCCCGCGCTCCGCATCCTCTCCGACGCTCCGCTCCGAGCGGTTCAAAGGCGGCTCCTCGCCCAAATACATTACCACACTCAAAGGATGCAATGCAACCAATGCTGTCAGTGATTGCACTGACAGCAAGGCAGTCAATGCAACCAGTGATGTCAGTGCAATCACTGCAATCACTGCAATCACTGCAATCATGGATTGCCCAGCAATCGGTGCAACAGCATCATTCCATGCCGGCAATGATCCGATGGCCTGCGAATCGGACAGGGCCATGCCGGCATCCCATGCAAGCGTCATGGTCTTCGAAGGGTTCATAGACTTTCTCTCGTATCTGTCGCTTGCAAATAACATACATCCGGTCAGCGATACGGTCGTGCTGAACTCGGTCGTCAACCTGCCCAAAGCCGTACCGTTTCTTAGCCGGCATCCGGTGATTCACGCCTTCTTCGACAATGACGAGGCAGGACGCAAGGCAACTGCCGATCTGATCCGTCTTTGCCCCCGCAGCGAGGTAATCGACCAAAGGCATTTTTACAACGGGCACAAGGACGTAAACGACTATCTGACCGCCCGCATAAAAGGCCGAACACAAAAGCCTTCGACACAGAAGAACGCCTCCGAAACAAAGGCTGTTCAGGCTCTTCGGAATAATCTGCAAGCCCCGAAAGCAGAAACCGCGGCGATCGAGCCTCCGCGCCGGAAAGGGGTAAAGGTTTAAGGAAGGCAAGGTTGTGTTTTCGTAGACGAAAACTGCGCCTTCCCCGCTGGCCGGCGTAAAATCCCGCTGGTCTGAAAAAAAATGCTTACAAACCACTTATCATGGAAACACCGAAAAAAACATATGGCAAACAAGGCGGGCGCCCGAAAGTCGGCATCGGTCACATCCGCAAATACGTCGTCAGCACACGGCTCAGCCCCGAACGGAAACTCCGATTCTCGGCCCTCTGCCGCGAAGCAGGACAACCGCCTGCCGAAGTCCTGCGCCAGCTGATCGACCGAGGAACGGTAAGGGCGCGAATCACACGCGAACAGTTGGATTTTATAACCCAGCTCAAAGGCATCGCCCGCAATCTGAACCAGCTGACCCGGCTGGCCAATGCCAAAGGTCTGGCGGCTGTCAGGGCACGGCATGCGGCGATCGTCACGGCTATCGAAAAACTCCTGAAGCAGATATGCGATGGTCGGTAAGGTAATATCCGCTTCGTCCTTTTCGGGGACGGTGGGTTATGTGATGAAAGAAGAATCCCGGATCTTGGAAGCCGAAGGCATTATGCCTCCGGAAGTGAAGGACATGGTGCAGGACTTCAAAGACCAGACCTTATTGAACCCACGGCTGAAAAACAATGTCGGCCATATCTCCTTGTCTTTCTCACCCAAAGACGCCCCGCGGATGACCGACGCCCTGATGACGCAGATCGCAAAGGAGTATATGCAAAAGATGGGCATCACCGATACGCAGTATCTATTGGTGCGCCATCTCGACCAGCCCCATCCGCACTGCCATCTGGTCTACAACCGGGTCGGGAACAACGGGCAGACCATATCGGACAGGAACATCAAGATCCGCAACGCCAAGGTCTGCCGGGAGCTGACCGAGAAGTACGGATTGTATCTCGCACCGGGAAAGGACGACGTACGGCGGGAGCAATTGCGCGAACCCGACAAGACCAAATACGAAATCCACGATGCGATCAAAGGCTGTCTGCCCAAATGCAAGAACTGGAGCGAGTTGGAAGGTAAATTAAAGGAACAAGGCATCGGCATCCGTTACAAGTATTGCGGAAATACCGACCGCAAACAAGGGGTTTTGTTCTCGAAAAACGGTTTCGAATTCTCCGGATCGAAGATCGACCGGGCTTTCAGCGTTACGAAACTCGACAACCGGTTCAACCATATTCAACAGCAGACCCAACACCGAACAACGCTCTTCGGAAACCTCTCGGCGGCGGCAGGCAATTACCGTTCGGCATTTGCCGGGTTGTTCGGCAACACGGGCAGAGGAGGCGGCAGTACGCGCGAAGAGCCGCCATCGGTCAATCTCGGAAAGGCAGGCGGGATTCCGCTGCCGCCGGCCGGTTCGCCCGTCGGAGTGTCCGCCGGGCAGTTGCAGCGCAAGCCGGGAGAAAGTCCCGAAGAGCATATCGCACGCATCACGGCGCTGCTCGATGCCGCGGCCGAAGCGATGGCCATAGCCGCGATGGAACGCCGACGCAGGATGGAAGAACAGAAAAGAAGAGCCAAAATAAAACTGTAACCCAATCAGAAAATCTCAAAAAACATAAGAATATGAATAACGAAAATAAGATCGACCTCTCGATCGAGATGTACGAAGACCTCAAGGAAACGCTTGTCAAAGCCGTCAAAAACGCAAAAGCAGGCGGCGCAGGAAACGCCGGGTTGGAGAATACGCAGCTGGAACGGATCGAGCGGCTGATAGAGGCCGCGGAACTCTCGCAGGGGCAGGTCGCACAACTGCTGGAACACCTGCAACGGCATACGGCCTTGCCCGGAATAAAAACCGAGCAGGAACGGGAGATCGTTAACAAATACGACATGCTGCTGCAACAGTTAGCTGGGAGACTGGAGGTGATCGACAAGGAGAACAAAAAGACGCATACGTTGATAGAGCAGGTCGGGCAGGCCGTCGAAGCAGCGGCAAAGCCCGAAAACCTGCCTGTGCAGGAACACCGACATACCTATACGCTCGATCTTAAATCCTCGAAAACATTTCTGACGATGTTCGTTATGCTGGGAGGCATTTTCCTGCAGGCTGCATTCATATACCGAATCTCGGATAATAATCGACAGTTGGCCGTGAACGACCTGAAATACCGTTATGTGAAGATGTGGGGGAAAATCAGCGAAAAGGAGCTGACGGAGTTGGAAACCGTATTTTGGGACGAGCAGTATAGAAACCTCCGAGATACCGTCCGAAACCAAGTCGAACGCTATGAAGAAGCCGTAAGGCGTCAGGCTAAACGGTTGGAGCAGGCGACTGTTAAGGAGCGGAAAGCGAAAAAACTACTCGACGATGCTGAGATATTGCGACAACAAAATTAAAATAATTCCAGATTCAATAATCTCGATTTCAACAGTAGGTGGGGCGTAAATCAAACTGTGTTAAAGTTTGTATTCGGATCAATTTTGGGTGGCAGGAAAAATATCTTTCCATTCTATTGTATTTTTCATTTTATTTTCATACATTTAGAATGTTATTAAAATTGACGCTTTATGAAAAAAAATTATTTCTTTTATTATGGTAATCTCTATTTTTTCCTCTTGTAAAATAGAGAAAAATGCCGACTCTCAATTAACGACTACAGAGTCCAACATTGAGCATGTATGTATTCCGTTAACCGACGCACAAATTATTGGGTTGTATAACACATTAACTACTGTACAGACTCGTGCGGTTGTTTTAGTAAGCAGTTTAGAAGAATTTAAGAGCTATTTGAATACTTCTCTGGTTGCTGTCTGTTTTACAGCGACATGGAGTGGACCATGTAAAATGTATAAGCCCATTTATCATAAAGTATCAGAAAAATACACTGCCAGTGTATGTCGTTTCTTGGAAGTTGATGTGGATGAATCTCCAGAACTGGCAGAACTATTCAATATTGTTAAAGTTCCTACAACTATTATAATTAAAAACGGAGAAGTCGTAGCTCAAGCGTCGGGCATCTTGACTGAAGCAGCTCTAACCGAATTAATAGAAAGCTATAAAGTCAAATAATTGTTTTAATTTTCTCAATTTATGAAGAAACTTGTCTTATTGTTAGGGATTATTCTATACCTCGTATCTTGCAAGGTCGAAGAACCGAAATTTGCAAACCAGTCAACATTTTTAGAAGCCGAAACCACTACAATCGAACACGTGTCAATACCATTGACAAATTCGCAATTACTCGAATTATTTCGCAATATGAGTCCTTTGGCACAAACACGAGTAGCCGTATTTAACCTCCTGACCGAGGGTGAAGTTGAATTCTGGTCAACAGAGGGACCTGGGGTATTGATTGTATATTTTACAGCATCGTGGTGTGGCCCTTGTAAAATGTATAGCGCAATATTTGAAAGTATTGCGAATAATTATACAAATCAAGAATGTCATTTTGGACGTATTGACGTTGATAAAGCAACTGATTTAGGAAACAAATACCGTATAAGCAAGCTACCAACCACCTTTATTATTAAACAAAATCAAATTGTCGCAACGGCTGTAGGAGTTTTACAAAATCAAACCTTAAAAGCCTTAGTTGATCAATATAAAGCAAAATCTCCAAAATAAATAGCACAAGTCCCAGTTAAGAAACTGGGGCTTGTGCTATTATTGAAAAAATTGGTTTATTCAACCACTCGCTCGAACGTAAAGGAAATAAATGGAGAGTATGTAGCCGTTGGTTTAGTTTCTTCATAATATATTTTATCGACTAAGAATGATTTTGAATTATAGTCAACAAAATAGATTTTCATCTTATTGGAATCTCCATCCTTAAAGTTTATTCCAATATAAGCCTCTGTATCTTCGCTCTGCTCTGTTGCAGAAAAATAACGGTTTACGTTATCAAGCAAAATCAATTGAAGCGGAACCTTCGTCCCCATTCCCTCTCTTACAATGATCTCTTCACCTTTCGAAATACCTGAGTTCTCCCGGAAAAAGTTTTTCAAGGTCGATTCAAGCGAGGTCGTAAGCCCCTCTTCCGTGAAAATCAACCGGTCCTTTGCATTGTATGCGGGTAAAGCAGCCATATCGGCGTCGAACGTAGGTTTGTCGTAATCAGAGCTGCTTCCATTCAGATTGGCAAACTCCGTAGGATCATAGTTGCCTTCGGCACTCATTTTCCATGTACCTTCCAGTTTGCTGAAATACGATCCGAAAATCGTTACGGTAATCTCGTTATACTGCCCCCGGACGAATCCTTTGTTGTTCTCCAGTCCGGTTTTCAGAACGACCTTGTCTTTTCCGGTTTCCAGCGTGCCGGCTTTAAGGGTAATGGCACCTGAACTTTTACCCTGAGCGACAACCAGTTGTTTAGCCCCCTCGAACGTAAAATTGGTATTCTCGACAGCCGTCGAACTTTCGGCGATCTCAATGGGAATGACGATATCCTGCTCCGCAGTATATTTTGCCCCCGTAGCCGTATAAAGATCCAACTGAACGGAACCGGTCTCACCCATGGTCATGGATTTGACAGAGAAAGAATACATAATTTTACCTTTCACTCCCAGACTGATCTTCGCCGTGGCATTTTTCCCGGGGATAAAGTCAGCCACCGAGCCCAACGTCGCAACGATTTCCTTGGCTTCGTCGTAGTTGTCCAAAGCCGTTACCGTAATCGAAAGCGACTGATTGTTACCTCCCAATATGAATTGTTCGGCCGATACGGAATACTCGGAACCCTTGACAGCCGTACCCGAGAAAGCAACGGGAACGGTGACGGGCGACGCAAGCGATGATAAATCGACACCGGAGACTTGCAGATCCAGTGTTACGGAACCTGTCGAAAGCGCGAGCACCGGCTTCGCAAAAGAAAGCGTAGGCGTCGAATCATCGTTGTCATCCGAACAAGCGCCGAATAACAGCGGCGCCGCGAGCAATGCAAATAAAAATTTTCTCATAACCAAAGTTTTAATTAATAAAGGTTTGTTCAACAGTTATTTCGAACCTTCCAGAAAGGCTTCATATTCATCTTCTTCGCTTGCGATCTGCGCCCAATCCTCATTCCCGAGAAATACACCGTCGGGCATAATGTATTTCGTCAAATAATCCTTAGCCAAAGGCGGCGTCTCATCATAGTTGTCATCACAGCCACTCAGCGACACAACAGCCGCAATCGCTGCGACAAACGCAATCATTCGTCTTTTCATCGTATTGTTCATAATCCTGATTCTTTTATTCCATTTTATCGTACCCCGGATTTTGCTCCAACCCCTCGACCAATTGAATATCGGGAGCGTAAAGCGGGAAAGTATACATCCAGGAATAAGTCGTGTATTTCAGTCCCTGCTTGGCGACCCAGAACTCCGGACATCCGTTACGTTTGAGTTCGTACCAGCGATCTCCTTCAAGGAAAAGTTCCTTGCGGCGTTCGCAATGGATAGCATACAGCAGCGGAGTCAGCGCATTTCCCTTGGCATCGACCTGAATCAAATCGTCGTGATCGACCGGAGGCAGAGTCTGCATCGTGTAGTCCGAGACATCGGCAATGCGCTTTCGTCGCAGTTCGTTCAAAGCAGCAAGGGCCTTTTCGGGTTCATCGCTATGATAATAACTCTCAGCCAGAATCAACTGCAATTCAGCGCTTCGCAGGCAGGAAAGCAGGTTCTTAGCCGGCAGTCTTTTGGCATCGATCGACAGCGCGAAACGCACATCTCTTTCCTTTTCGGCGAAAAGATCGTAAAACCGGCGGGAACAAGGTCTGTTTTTCAAATAATTTTTTGAATTCGTCAGCGCCGTAGATTCCGAAGATCCAGCATAAATCTGTGCCTTGAAGATCATGTTGCCACTCTTGGCCATCTGTTCCCCGATCATCGCCTTGTAAGGTTCCGCATCGAGCAACGGATATTTTTCCAATAACTCCGAAGCATACTGAGCTGCCAAACGATACTGCTGTGTCCAGAAATAGAGCCGGGCCAGATAGCCTTTGGCGACATCGGAATTGAAGCGATAGATCTCATCCTGAATGTCGTATTCGATCGCTTTATTCAAATCCTCCTCGATCCGTTTGACGGTCTGGTTATAAGTACTGCGAGTAGGCTTCGCCTCCATATCAAATTCCGTAACCAACGGTACACCAGGCCCCGGATTATCCGGATTGCAAGCCTGACAGAAGTTGCGCAGCAAATTATAATAGCAGATACCGCGAAGGGCATACGCCGTACCGAGCACGTCCATCCCGAGCCGGCTGCTCCGGTCTTCGAGATAACCGATTATGATGTTGCAATCCCGAATCACCGCATAAAGATTCGTATACAGAGTTTGCTTAGCGGAAAGTTGCTCTCCTATGTAAAGCGAAATATAATTTCCTCCGGGATATTGAGTCAGATTAGCAGCCAGGTTATCGGCATAACACTCCAAATCGGCCATTTCCAATCCGTCGCCCATCACGACCTCCTCTCCGTAATCGATCTCGTCGAGATGCGCATGGAGCAACGCTGAAAATTCCTCGGCTGTTTCGGGGATGGTCTGTCCGTAAGGTTTTATATCCAAATAGCGGTTGCAGGATACGGCTAATAACACGAGTGCAATCACTGTGAATGTCTTTTTCATACTCTCTGTTTTGAAATTACCGTTTCGGAATTAAAATCCGATCGAAAGTCCGATCGAATAGGAGCGGCATTGCGGGTACACCGCACCGGGAGTTTCAGGGTCCAGCCCCGAGTAATTCGTGAACGTCGCCAGATTGTTCATCGTAAACGACACGCTGCAATTTTGCATGTGAAGTTTCTTCACCCACGCGCCGGGGAGGTCGTAAAGCAATGTCAGGGAACTGATTTTCAAATAAGAAACATTCTCCAGCAACAGACAGTTCGTAACTCTTGATTCGGAAGGAAGACTCTGGGCGATAAGATTGCCGTTCTGATCGTAAAGGCGCCCTCCGTATATGTCGATCAGACGCGGATAACCGTCCGTAACAGGATTATCCGGAGTCCAGCGATAGGTTACATCACGCACGACATTGAGATGGTTGACATAAAGGTCGTATTTGGAGTTGGGAATGGGCTCCTTATCCACACCGGTCATATTCCGGTCACTCACCGAACTGTAGGATGCGGGGGATACGATATCGTTCAGCACTTTGCCGTTCAACGAAAACACACCGTTCATACTGAGCGTAAGCCCCTTGTAACGAACGGACGTATTGAACCCGCCCGTCCAGGGAGCCGTCGATGTACCTACATAGAAAAGATAGTTTTGCATGTTCCGGTAGTCCGCGACTTCGTTTATTTTCGCATCGGGACGCAGTTCGTAATTGTAGAATCCCGTCGATGGATCGATGCCCGTACTCTTGCCCGTGATGATCATCCCCTGGGGATAACCTACATAATACTGACCATAGATACCGCTGTTGGGCGACACGTATTTGGTCAGTTTGTTCATATTGTAAGCCGCATTGGCAGTAAAATTCCACGCAAAATCCTTATAACGCAGAATCGTCGCCCCCAAAGTGAACTCGACTCCCCGGTTCACCTGTTCGGATGTATTATATCCCTGCGAAATAAATCCGACTGCCGAATTCACGCGCGAAGAAGTCACGAGATCGTATCCTTTACGGTTGTATGCTTCGACCTGCAATCGCAAACGCTCCTTGAAAAATCCGATGTCCAGACCCGCTTTGATATCCCAGGTCTTCTCCCAGCTCAGATGCGGATTCGGGGCATTCGAAATAGTCCCCATCCGGTAGGAATCCGTATCGGAAATTCGAAACGTGTTATCGTATTTCATGATGATTACCGGATAGACCGACTTATTGACACCGCCCGTATAACCCGTGGCCAAACGAAGCGTCATCGAACTGATCACATCCGAGATTTTCCCTTTCATCCACGACTCTTCGTCTATATTCCAGGAAAAACCTGCCGACCAGGTAGCATTGAATTGCTCCTTGCTGCCGAAATTGTTCGATCCGTCGGATCTTACCGAGGCATTGAAAACATAGCGGTTGAGCAGGATATAGTCGATCGTACCGTAGAACGAGGCCATAGCGTTTTCCGTAATAGCTTGCCCGGTGGAATTATCGAGGGTCTTTCCGAAACTGACAAGTTTATCGTAATCGATCACCGAATTATTTCCGCTCGCAGGATAAAGCGGCGTCGAATGGTTGCCCGTAACGGGGTCGTAGCCGTAACGTTTGGTAAAAATCGTCTTGGCGTAATTCCGGCTGATCTGCGCTCCGGCCAACACATTGAGCCGATGTATTTCGTTGAAAGTATGTCCATAGGCGAAATGTCCCCGTAACATATAATTGGTATTGTATGTCGAAGTCTGATAAATGGAACCATAGATTCGTTTCGAAGTCGTCGTATTGTTTTCGAACGGCCGATCCATCCATGCCGCATAGGTATTCTTTCCATTGATATTCTCCCCGTGATCCGAAATATAGGAGAACGACGCCAGACCCACGAACTTCAGATCCTTGGTGATATTGACCGTCGTATTTCCCGTCAGTGT
>OCHJ01002226.1_pt1 | contig 11194 bp, 10 predicted proteins | sample 1538381 | NCBI WGS metagenome assembly OCHJ01 (sample SAMN04571688, study PRJEB22368) | human gut metagenome | biome: human gut; material: stool | host: Homo sapiens | place: Luxembourg | collected 2012-06-29 | reverse complement strand
ATGACGCGCGAGGATCTGCTGAAAGGCAACGCCCAGATCGCCGAACAGTTCGGCAAGGACATCAAGTCCTATTGTCCGGACGTGAAGCACGTCGTGGTGGTCTTCAATCCGGCCGACATCACGGGACTGATCACGCTGATCTATGCGGGGCTGAAGCCTTCGCAGGTCTCGACCCTCGCGGCGCTGGACTCCACGCGCCTGCGTTCGGAACTGGCCAAATATTTCAAAATCTCGCCCGACGAAATCCGCAACTGCCGCACCTACGGCGGCCACGGCGAGCAGATGGCGGTCTTCGCCTCGACGACGCTCGTCGCCGGACGGCCCCTTTCGGAGCTGATCGGCAAAGAAATGCCCGAGGACGACTGGGCCGACCTGCAACAGCGGGTGATCCAGGGCGGCAAGCACATCATCGACCTGCGCGGCCGTTCGTCGTTCCAGAGTCCGGCCTATATCTCGATCTCGATGATCGCGGCGGCGATGGGCGGCAAGCCGTTCACCTATCCCGCCGGCGTATTCGTCCACAACGACGAGTTCAAGCACATCCTCATGGCGATGGAGACCGTCATCACGAAGGAGGGCGTGTCGTATAAGAACGTGCAGGGCACGGCCGGGGAGCACCAAAAACTGACGGAGAGTTACGAACACCTCTGCAAACTGCGCGACGAGGTGATTGCGATGGGCATTCTGCCTCCCGTCGGCGAGTGGGGCCGTCTGAATCCGCACCTGAAATAGCGGGCAATGCAAAACTGAAAAGGACCGGATGCATCCGGTCCTTTTTTAATTGGACGAGCGGAAGTCCACGGGAATTGTGATTTCCACGGGAACCTTTCGTCCGTGCAGCTCTCCCGGCTTCCAGTGCGGGGAGCTTTCAAGCGCCCGGACCGCTTCGGCGGACAACTTGCTGTCGGGCGGTGAGCAGGACGCAGGCGCCGATCAGACCCCGGAACGTCATGGCCTGGCCTGGAACACGGCGCGCAGTTCGCCGTCGCTCAACAGCAGCAGCATCGGGCCGTCCATGTCGTAATGGGTCACCGATTCGAGCATTTTGGTGAAGGCGTCCTCCTCGTCCATGCTCGGGCAGGCCATCATCGTCGCGGCCAGAGGCCCGATCTTCAGCGTGCGTTTCCCGTCGGTCTTGTAGGTGCCCGTCAGGCGGTTGCAGGCCCCGACGCCCGTCAGGCGGTTGCCTTCGGCGAGCAGCGTGACGGTGAATTTGCCCTCCTCGGGTTTGACCGCCTTGCCGCCGAGCTGGATCAGCTGCCACTCGGTGCCCGCCAGCGGGCGGCGGGTCTTTTTCTGGTAGGAGCGGCAGTTGCAGCATCCGGCCATAAAGGCCGCAGCGACAGCGACTATCGCAATTTTCAGTAAAATCTTCATCGTTTTTCCATTTGGATCATATGGCAAATATAGGGAATTAATTATACCTTTGTACAACTTCCGGACCCGATATTTCCGCCGCAAGCGGATATAAGTCCCCGCTTCGGCGTGGATTCAAGGGAGGGTCGGGCCTGTACATGCGGCCAGAGGCTGCGAGTACGGCGGTTGGAAGCACGAAGGCTTAAATAATTTCAAGATAATTTTTTATGAAAACCATCATCGCTTCTCCCCATGCGCCCAAGGCCGTGGGTCCCTATTCGCAGGCCGTCGAGGCCGGCGGCGCGCTCTATGTTTCGGGACAGCTCCCGATCGACGCCGCGTCCGGAAAGATGGACGAAGGCATCGAGGCCCAGACGCGCCGGTCGCTCACGAATCTCGGCCATATCCTGCGCGAAGCCGGATACGATTATTCCGACGTGGTGAAAACCACGGTCCTGTTGCAGTCGATCGGCGATTTCGCCGCCATGAATGCCGTCTATGCGGAGTTCTTCACCTCGGAGATGCCGGCGCGCATGTGCTACCAGGTCGCGGCGCTGCCGATGGGCGCGCTGGTCGAAATCGACGCCGTGGCGGTGAAATAATCCCGCCTTCGGACCGAAGGCGCGCTCCGGGTATCTGGGGCGTGCCTTTTGCTCTTTTGTAGATATTTTGTGAATAAGTTTGGCTCTTCATGCTGGCTTTTTATCCGGAAAAGCCGCAATTTTGTAGAACCGGGTTTTGCCCGCCGTGACGCCTGAAATCTGAAAATATAGAAATAATAGTCTGAAAATAGTTATGTCAAAAGCCACCAAAGCCGACACGCCGCAGAAGGTCAATTACAACGATGCGGTTGCCGAGTCGAAAAAGTATTTCGACGGGGACGACCTCGCCGCCACGGTGTGGGTCAGCAAGTACGCCCTCAAGGACTCTTTCGGAAACATCTACGAGAAATCGCCGCGCGAGATGCACGAGCGCATCGCTTCCGAAATCGAACGCATCGAGCAAAAATACCCGAACCCGCTCCCGAAGGAGGAGGTTTTCGCGTTGCTCGACCATTTCCGTTACGTCATTCCGCAGGGCGGCCCGATGACCGGCATCGGCAACAATTTCCAGGTGGCGTCGCTGTCGAACTGCTTCGTCATCGGCCATAAGAACCCCGCCGACTCCTACGGCGGCATCTTCCGCATGGACGAGGAGCAGGTCCAGCTGATGAAACGCCGCGGCGGCGTGGGCCACGACCTTTCGCACATCCGTCCCACGGGCAGCCCGGTGCTCAACTCGGCACTCACGTCGACAGGCATCGTGCCCTTCATGGAGCGTTACTCGAACTCGACGCGCGAGGTGGCGCAGGACGGGCGGCGCGGCGCGCTGATGCTGTCGCTGTCGATCAAGCACCCCGACGCCGAGCGGTTCATCGACGCCAAGGTCGACACGGGCAAGGTGACGGGCGCCAACGTCTCGATCAAGATCGACGACGATTTCATGCGTGCGGCCCTCGCCGGGAAGAAATACCACCAGCAGTTCCCGATCAAGTCGGACAACCCCAAATACGAGCAGGACATCGACGCCCGGAAGCTCTGGGAGAAGATCATCCACAACGCGTGGAAGTCTGCCGAACCGGGCGTGCTGTTCTGGGATACGATCATTCGCGAAAGCATTCCCGACTGCTATGCCGACGAGGGTTTTGTGACGGTTTCGACCAACCCCTGCGGCGAGATCCCGCTCTGCCCCTACGATTCGTGCCGCCTGTTGGCGATGAACCTGTTGAGCTATGTGGACAACCCGTTCAAGGCCGATGCGAAGTTCAATTTCGACAAGTTCAGGGACCACGTATACAAGGCGATGCACATGATGGACGACATCATCGACCTCGAACTGGAAAAGGTCGAACAGATCATCGGGAAGATCGCCGCCGACCCCGAAGACCTGGATGTGCGCCGCGTGGAGCTGGAGCTTTGGAAGAAGATCCGCGAAATGGCGCGGAAGGGCCGCCGTACGGGTCTGGGCATCACGGCCGAGGGCGACATGCTCGCCGCGCTGGGTCTGCGCTACGGCACGCAGGAGGCGATCGACTTCGCCGTCGAGGTGCAGAAGTGCCTCGCTCTGGCGGCTTACGGCGCTTCGGTGAAGATGGCCGCCGAGCGCGGCGCCTTCCCGGTTTACGACGCCGCGAAGGAGGTGAACAACCCGATGATCGCCCGTATCCGCGAGGCCGATCCGGCGCTCTACGAGGAGATGGCGAAGGTGGGCCGCCGCAATATCGCCATGCTGACCATCGCGCCCACGGGAACCACGTCGCTCATGTCGCAGACTACTTCGGGCATCGAGCCGGTGTTCCGCACCGTCTACAAGCGCCGCCGCAAGATCAATCCTTCGGACGTGGACACCCACGTCGATTACGAGGACGAAACGGGCGAAAAGTTCCAGGAGTACAACGTTTACCATCATAATTTTGTCAAATGGCTGGAAGCCAGCGGGTACGACACCTCGAAGCTGGCGACGATCTCCGACGCCGAACTGAACGAGTGGGTCGCCGCGTCGCCCTACCACGGCGCCACGGCCAACGACATCGACTGGGTGGCCAAGGTCAAGATGCAGGGCGCCATCCAGAAATGGGTGGACCATTCGATCTCGGTGACGGTGAACCTGCCGAACAACGTCTCGGAGGCGTTGGTGGCCGATGTTTACCGCACGGCTTGGGAGTGCGGCTGCAAGGGCGTCACGGTCTACCGCGACGGCTGCCGCGACGGCGTGCTGCTGGAGAAGAACTCCAAGAGCCGGAAGAAGTGCGAGGAGCATCCCGGCGAGGTGCAGAAGCGTCCCAAGTCGATTCCTGCCGACATCGTGCGGTTCAAGAACGGCACGGAGGACTGGATCGCCTTCGTGGGCTTGCAGGGCGGGCGTCCCTACGAGGTCTTCACGGGTAAGATCGAGGAGGACGCCATGTTCATTCCCCCGAAGATCAAGAAGGGCTTCATCATCAAGGTCCGCGAGGCGGACGGTACGAAACGCTATGATTTTCAGTACACCGACCGTTACGGTTATACGAACACCATCGGCGGCATTTCGCGTCTGTTCAACGAAGAGTTCTGGAACTACGCCAAGCTCATTTCGGGCGTGCTGCGTCACGGCATGCCGATCGAGAAGACCGTGTCGCTGATCGAGTCCCTGCATCTGGACAGCGAGTCGATCAACACGTGGAAGACCGGCGTGTGCCGTGCATTGAAACAGTATATCGTCGACGGCACGAAATCCAAGGGTAAATGCCCGAGCTGCGGACAGGAAAATATGGCCTACCAGAACGGCTGTCTGACCTGCATGTCGTGCGGCTATTCCAAGTGCGGTTGATGTTTTTTTCACCTGATTTGTGTTCTAGAAAGCCCCAATGCCCAGGCATTTGGGGCTTCTTTGTCTCCGAAGCTCTCTTTTTTCTGTTTTTTTGACCGGATTTGAATGGTTTTTGTGAAAAAAATGCGTACTTTTACGACAAGTATGTGAGACGTATTAAAGATGAATATTATGAGAAAGATTTTCTTGACTGTTTTGCTCGTGGCTTTCGCCTCTGCCGCATTTGCCGAAGGAACGCCGAAGAAGCCGAGCGTTGCCGGATTCGTGTCGAACGGATTCTGGGATAATTGGGAGATTTCGGCCGGTTTCGGAACCGGAACAGCTTTCTCCAACGGCGGTAACTCCGGCTCTTGGGGCGACCGTTTCGGTTTCGAGGGCAACCTGTCGGTGACGAAGTGGCTACATCCGGTCTTCGGTATGCGCGCTCAATTGCAGGGCGGATGGTTCAACAATTTCGATTCCCAGATCGGCAAGATGACGTGGCCGTACATGTTCGGACACGTGGATTTCATGGTTAACGCCTCGAACTGGATCGGCGGTTACCGTGCCGACCGTGCGTGGTATGCCGTGCCGTTCGCCGGTTTCGGTTACATGGCTTCGAACTTCACGGACCGTAGCCAGCGTGAGAATGCATCCGGTTCGCGCCAGGAGTTCGCCTTCACGGCGGGGCTGCTCAGCAAGTTCCGCCTGTCGCCGGCATTCGATTTCAATATCGAACTCAAGGGACTGCTCGCCAAGTCGGATATTTGCCCTGCGGAGATGAACGGTTCTTATCTGGCCGGACTTTCCGCTACGGTGGGTATCACCTACCGCTTCAACCAGCGTGGCTGGGAGCGCGGCGTTCCGGGCTATACGGCCGACGACATCCGCGCTTTCCAGAATGCAGTGGCTGCGGGCAATTCCGCCCTCGAAGCTGCCCGGTCGGAGAATGCGGATCTGGCCAACAGACTGAAGGCTGCCGAGGCCGAGGCCGACGCCGCTAAAGCCGCTGCCGCCGCTGCTGCTGCCAAAGCCGCCGCCGAGGCCGCTGCCGCACAGAAGGTGAACACCCTCAGCCCGACTTCGATCATTTTCTACGATTACAGCATGTCGAAGCTGACGCCGAAGGAGAAGACCCGCCTCGAACTGATGGCCGACCTGATCAAGAGCGGTCCGAAAGACCGGGTCTACAAGATCGAGGGCCACGCCGACCAGCAGACGGGTACGGCGGCAGGCAACAAGCGCGTTGCCGAGAACCGCGCCAAGAGCGTTTACGACTTCCTCGTAAAATGCGGCGTGAACCCCAAACTGCTGACCTACGAAGGCAAGGGCAACGCAGCCAATGTTTACGAGAACAACCAGAAGGCCAACCGCGCCGTGATCATCAAATAAGGCCGGGCCGTATTGGGGAGGGCGAATGGAACCTTCCCGCCATAGGAAAAAAGATGCTCCTCGAAAAGGAGCATCTTTTTTCATATATATTATATAAGGTATGCTTTTTTGCCGAACCCGGACTTACCGGATGATGACGGCGTTGACGAGCCGTACGCCCGAACGGCGGTTTATCTCCTCCTTGAGCGCCTCGCGCTGGTAGAAAAGTTCCGAGCGCAGGACGCTCGACTGTATGCGTACGTACAGGATGTGCTTTTCGAGCCGCAATTCGGTGGTGACATCCGCGGCGCGGTTGCCGACAATCTCGCGCCATGTGTCCGGCAGTTTGCCTTCGGCGACTTTCTCGGCGATGTAGGGGCGTTTGAAAAACTCCTCCAGCAGGTCGCCCATCAGCATGGTTTTGGTTCGTCTCATGGCTGTTCGTCGGTTGATTCGGGTACGGATCGCTCTTTTTCCGCGCCTTTCGCGGAATCTTCCGTTGTATTTTCCGCGGCGTTCTCCGGGGTGTTTGCGGCGTTTTCAGCTGCATTCCCGGCCGGGCCTTCCGCCGGATCTTCCGCCGCGGCCCGCTCCTGCGTCACGGCGCCTTCGGCGACTGAAAAGAGCGTGTAGTCGCCGCCCGCCTTGTCGAGAATCCGTTTCAGGCGTGTCGGGTTGCAGTCGGTGATCAGGATTTGCCCGAAGGTGTCGTCCGAGACCAGCCGGATCAACTGTTCGACCCGCCCGGCGTCGAGCTTGTCGAACAGGTCGTCCAGCAGCAGGATCGGGCGTTCGCCCTTCGTCTGGGCGACGACGGCGTACTGCGCCAGTTTGAGGGCGATCAGGAAGGATTTCTGCTGTCCCTGCGATCCGTATTTGCGCAGGGGATAACCTCCGATTTTCAGCACCAGGTCGTCGCGGTGAATGCCTGCCGTCGTGAATTCGTTGACGATGTCCTTCTGCCGCGCATCGAGCAGTATCTCCTCGAACGGACGGTCGTTCAGCTCCGATTTGTAGTGCAGTTCGACCTGCTCGCGGTCGCCCGAGAGGATGCTGTAATAGGCCGCGGTCACGGGTTGCAGCCGCTCGGCGAACTCCTGCCGCCGGGCGTGGATGGCCTTGCCGTGTTCGCACAGTTGCATGTCGTAGATTTGGAGCATGGTTTCGTCGGGCCGGGTTTTCAGCAGGCGGTTGCGTTCGGCCAGCACGGCGTTGTAGCGCATCACCGAACCGAGATAGGCGCGGTCCAGCTGCGAAATGAAGGCGTTGAGATAGCGTCGGCGCTCGTCGGCGGCGTCCGAGATCAGCGCGCTGTCGGCCGGCGACACGATCACCGCGGGAATCAGTCCCACGTGGTCCGAAAGCCGTTCGTACTCCTTGCCGTTGCGCTTGAGCACCTTGCCGCCCTTGCGCGAGAAGCTGCACACGATGGTTTCCCGCTTGCCGGCATCGCTCGCATAGGTCCCTTCGACGAGGAAGAAGTCGGCGCCGTGGCGGATGCTCTGCCCGTCGGTCATCGGCAGCGACGACTTGCACATCGAGAGGTAGTAAACGGCGTCCACGACGTTGGTTTTGCCCGCGCCGTTGTCGCCCACCAGGCAGTTGATGCCGGGGCACAGCGCGAGTTCCTCCTGGGAGATGTTTTTGAAATTCAGCAGCGCTATTTTCTTCAGATGCATAGGACAAAAATACAAAAAATCCGGACACGACATTGCACATTGTGAATAGTTTTGTATCTTTGCAAACTATCGTACGAATTATAAACTAATAACACAATAAGCAATATGGCAAAGCAGAACGTCGCCGAGCAGGAAACCCTCGGCGAAGCAATGAACAAAACGGAGTTGTTTTTCGAGAGGAACGGCCGGACGATGTCCTACGTTTTCCTCGGTCTGCTCGTCCTCGCAGCCCTCGTTTTCGGCTACCGCTCGCTGATCCTCCAGCCCCGCGCCACGAAGGCCGCCGAGATGATCGCCGAGGCGCAGAACCGTTTCGAAGGCGAGAACCCCGATTTCGAGACGGCGCTGCTGGGCGACGACAACGCGGCCGGTTTCCTCGACGTGATCGAGAAGTACGGCTCGACGCCTTCGGGCAATCTCGCCAAGCATTATGCGGGCATCTGCTACCTGCGTACGGGCGATCTGGAGAACGCCGCCAAATACCTGGCGAAGTTCTCGCAGTTGAAAGGTATCCCCGGGGAGCTGATCAACGCACAGAACTACGGTTTGCAGGGCGATATCGCCGTCGAGCAGCAGGACTATGCCAGGGCGGTGAAGTTCTACGAGAAGGCCGTGAAGGCCGCCGACAACAACCTGACGGCCCCGATGTACCTGCGCAAGGCAGGTCTTGCGGAGCAGGCGCAGGGCAATGAGCAGAAAGCCGCGGCTTTCTATGAAGAGATTTTGACTTCGTATCCCGCCTCGATGGAGGCCCGCGATGCGGAAAAGCTGCTCGGCAGCATCAAATAGCGAAAGACGATGGCGACCAAGAATCACAACCTTTCCAAATTCGACTCACCCCTGCCTTCGGCCGCTGACATGCGGTTCGGTATCGTCGTGGCCGAGTGGAACCGCGAGGTCACCGAGGCCCTGTTGGAGGGAGCCGTGCGCACGCTGCGTGCCGCCGGGTGCCCCGATATGAATATTCAGGTCAAATATGTCCCGGGCACGTTCGAGCTTTCGCTCGGCGCGCAGTTCTTCGCGGAGTATACCGACGTGGACGCCGTCATCGCTCTCGGATGCGTTATCCAGGGCGACACGCGCCACTTCGATTTCATCTGTCAGGGCGTGACGCAGGGCATTACGCAGCTGCAAATCCAGTGGAACATGCCCATCGCTTTCGGCGTGCTGACGGTGGGCGACATGCAGCAGGCCCTCGACCGCTGCGGCGGCCGTCACGGCAACAAGGGCGACGAGGCTGCGGCCACGGCCATCAACATGGTGAAGTTGCAGATCGACATGGAGGCGGCTTCGCCCGACCACGAACCCGACCGGCGCAATATCAACTGATTGCCGCTTTCTGGCGGCAATCTTTCGCACATCCTTTAAACGAGGCGGATGGAATGTACTTCGGTACTGTCCAGCCGCCTCGTTCTTTTGCTGTCCGGCGTTCGTTCGTCTGATCCGTTCCCGCCGTTCGCCCGGACTTGTTCAGCTGTCGCCGCTTCGGCCGGTCATTGGGCCTTTTCGAGCGTGATGCGCTCCGAATAGCGGCGTCCGAAACGGTCCGTGGCGACTACCTCGATCGTCTGTGCCGAAGCCGAAGGACGCGCTTTGAAATAGAAGTCCGAGATGCGGGGATGCTGCGATTTGGCGAGTTTCCGCCCGGCGTTTTTCAGCGAGTCGAGATGCGCCGCATAGTCGGGGTCGACGATCTGGATGCGCTGCATTGCGCCGCGGTAACGGCCGTCCTCGTACCAGACGACGGTCCAGCAGGGGTCCCAGTTCCAGATTTTGGCCACGACGCTTCCGGGAAACGCTTCCACCTGCCCGGGCTGCCATACCCGCAGTTGCCGTACGGCCGGAGACCCGAGGCTCCGGTACTCCCACGAGAACTCTCCGCCGCACTCGCGGAAGAGCTGGTAGCCTTTGGGCGTGCCGTCCTTGTTGATCGGGTCGTACCACAGATTTCCGCAGATCTGTGCCACGTTGTGCTCCACGACTCCTTCGCGGATGTCGTAGTTCGAGTTGACGTGCGTGTGTCCCGTGATGAAATGCAGTTCGTGGCCGGCGAAGGCGTCCATCAGCCTGGCGGCCGACTCCATGACCTGATTGCCTTTCCAGGCCTTCATGGCCGGGGCGTGCATGGCTACGCAGACGCGCGACCCGGCGGGCAGCCGCCGGGCGTATTCCGCGGCCCAGGCCAGTTGCAGCGAGTCGATCTGCTCGTCGTATTTCTTCGCTCCGTGGTAGACGATGTCGTCGAGGACGATGTAGTGGGTCCGTCCCATGTCGAAGGCGTAGTAGGTGGGGCCGAAATGGTTCCGGTAGTTCTCCGTGGCCTCCCGGTCGGTGTATTTGTTCCGGTCGTGGTCGTGGTTGCCGATCACGCCGTAGACCGGTATTCCGAGCGATGCGAACTGCTCGCGGACGCCGGCGAACAGCTCCGGAGAGTCCCAGACGATGTCGCCGAGCAGCAGTGCCGCCTGTGCCGTGCCCCGTTGCTTTCCGAGAGCGGTCGCGCGTCGCAGTTCGGGGATGATCTCGGTTCGGAGCCGGTCGAAATGCGCCGCGGTTTTGGGCTGCGGGTCGCCGATCGCCAGCAATTCGTAAACCTCGCCCGTGGCCGGCCACGGACGCAGCTCGAAATCGTAACGCTTCGTGGAAGCGGCGTAGGGCCGGAAGAATTGCGGGATGTCCTGCTCCATGGGGGCCAGGTAGCCGGAAGGGGTTACGATGCTGATGAACAGTGCGTCGTCGTCGGCGTCGAGGGTGAAAGTTCCGTCGGCGCCGCTTTCGGTGAAGGAGTGGCCGTCCGTGACGGTGACGCCGGAGACCGGCGTCCCGGCGCATTTGACCGTGCCCCGGATCGGGCGGGCCGTAACGGCTGCGCCGAGGCAGCAGACGAGCAGCAGGACAATGAATCGTTTCATGGTTTCGGTAGGTTTTGGGTTTCGTTCTGATCGGTGCGGGCCGCTAAAAGAGGCCCAGGTTATCCAGGAAGATCAGCAGCAGCACCGCCGGGCAGACGTAGCGCACGAGGAAGATGAACACCCCGTAGATACGGAATTTCAGCGTGCCGTTGTTGCTGATTTCGGCCTTGAGTATTTTCCGGTCGAGGCGCCAGCCGACGAATATGCAGGTGAAGAATCCGCCGGCGGGGAGCAGGATGTTGGCCGTGAGGTAGTCGAGCGAGTCGAAAATCGTGAGTCCGAAGATGTTCCATCCCTTCAGAACGCCCAGCGACAGCGATGCCACGGCGGCCAGCGCCATGCAGGCTCCGGTCGTGGACCATGCGGCGGCCCGCCGGCTCATGTGCCACTCCTCGTGCATGTAGGCCGTGATGACTTCGTGCAGGGAGATGGTCGAGGTGAGCGCCGCAACGACCAGCAGCAGAAAGAATACCGACGACCAGACCATGCTCAGCGGCATCGAGTTGAAGATGCCCGGCAGGGTGATGAATACGAGCGACGGTCCCGACG
>OCHJ01002204.1_pt1 | contig 11337 bp, 9 predicted proteins | sample 1538381 | NCBI WGS metagenome assembly OCHJ01 (sample SAMN04571688, study PRJEB22368) | human gut metagenome | biome: human gut; material: stool | host: Homo sapiens | place: Luxembourg | collected 2012-06-29 | reverse complement strand
CAATGCTGGCCTCGATTGCCAACATGTTCATCGGAAATTGCTTCGAAAATCGAACTAAGGTGAGCTTCGTCTAGGATAACTGTATCTATTGGGGAGGAAATTGATTGATTAGGCCCCAATCAACTCCTCCTGAATGGAAAATTTCGGCCAGATCCTTTGAAAATTAAGTCTCTAAAGGCCATTGGGAAGAATCAAGCATTTTACAGAGCTTCCTTAAGCCATAAACCAAAGACAGTACCTATCACCCCCGAGACACAGCTCATAGCCGGGAAGTAAATTTTAAGAAACTCTTTCATTTCAAAAGGATCTTCCATATGGCCCCAGCCATATAGCCATAGAATGAGCAAAGAAAGCGCCAACAGCAAGTATGTACCAACTGAGATGGCGAAAAATAAAGTAATGAACCTCCCAATCTTCTTTGACTTTTGGTAACCGATCATCATTTGTATCTGTTCCAATAGTTTATTTAGCATGTCACTACCTTATAGCCCTGTTCTGTCACAGCATTCCTTAACTTTTCAGTATCAAAACCTTCCTGAACTGAGACTTTGGCAACTCCATCTTCAAGAGAAACCGACAGTACCGTAACGCCGTCAATCCCGGAAAGTGCCTTTGTTACAGCTTTCACGCAGTGTTCACACATCATGCCGTCAATCTTGATTGAGACGGCTTCTTTCGGAGTGGAAACTGCTTCAAAAGACGTCACTTCATAATCTTCTGCCTTGATCGCATCCGTTACCTCTTCTTGAGACAAGGCATGATCTGCGCGGACAACGGCACTCTTCTGTTCCAACGAAACATTGGCAGAAACCACACCGAGAATCTTTTCCAATGCGCCCTTAACTGCTTTGACACAGTGTTCGCACATCATGCCTTCGACACTAACCTTGTATACAAAGTCAGAAGCGTTCTTTTGCTCAGTCTCTGTGGAAACTTCTGCCAGTTGCTGAAGTTTCGGCAGTAAGGTTTGTTCTAAAGATTTGTCACCGCTTCCGGAATCCTTCAGAACGGGCTTCCATCCTCTTAAACGAAGGGCGTTCGTGACTACGCTTACGGAACTCATACTCATCGCCGCTGCCGCGATCATCGGATTCAGAATCCATCCGAAAGCCGTGTAGAAAACGCCTGCTGCAACCGGAATGCCGATGATGTTGTATATGAACGCCCAGAACAAGTTCTCACGAATATTGAGCATCGTCGAATGAGACAAGGCCGAAGCGTTGACCACGTCAGACAAACGACTCTTCATCAGCACAACGTCCGCCGCTTCAATTGCTACGTCGGTTCCGGCGCCGATAGCAGCACCGACATCTGCTCTAACCAGTGAGGGAGCATCGTTAATGCCGTCGCCTACCATAAGAACTTTCTTGCCCCGAGCCTGAAGTTCGCGAACAACGGCTTCTTTGTCGGCAGGCTTGACTTCGGCTCGAACGTTCTTGATACCGACACGAGCAGCCACGGCACGGGCGGTTTTTTCATTATCGCCGGTCAGCATCCAAACTTCTTTGCCTTTAGCCTGCATGGCTTCAATCGCCTGCTTGCTGTCCGGACGAATCGGATCCGCGATCGCTAACAGTCCGACCATTTTGCCGTCAGCGATGACGTAAAGCGGCGTTTTTCCTTCGTCGGCAAGTCCGTCTGCAAGTTCTTTCGTTTTAGCATCTTCCGAAGAAATCACCGACTTATTGCCGATACGGACTGATTTGCCGTCGCAGGTCCCGGAAATGTTGCCAAGCTGCTGGACAAAGTCAGAAGCTTCCTTCAAAGAAAGATTGAGCGCTTTAGCACCTTCGACAATGGCAGTCGCCAGAGGATGTTCGGATTTCTGCTCAACAGAAGCGACAAGCGTGAGAAGTTCTTCAGGTTTTACGTTCCCGAAAGCTATGACGTCCGTCAGAGAAGGTTTGCCGGAAGTCACTGTTCCGGTCTTATCGAGAACCACGGCATCGACTTTTTCTAAGGATTCGATGGCTTCTGCGCTTCTGAAAAGAATACCGTTTCGTGCACCGCGACCGGTTCCCACCATAATGGCGGTCGGGGTCGCCAAACCTAATGCGCACGGGCAGGAAATCACAAGTACGGAAACAGCAATCTCAAGCGCAAACTCCCAGGAATATCCGCACAGCATCCAAACGATGGCAGCAATGATTGCGATGCTGATGACTGTCGGAACAAAGATTCCGCTGACTTTATCTGCTAAGCGGGCGACCGGCGCCTTAGTGGAAGTCGCCTCGTCCACCAATTTAATAATCTGGGCTAAGGCTGTGTCACCGCCGACCTTCGTGGCCCGCATTTCGATATAGCCTTGCGTCAGAAGCGTCGAAGCGGACAGTTCTTCTCCTTCCTTTTTATCTACAGGAATGCTTTCTCCGGTAAGAGAAGATTCATCCAAGGCGCCCGAGCCTTTAACGACAATTCCATCGACCGGCACTCGGCTGCCAGTCTTTAAGACAACGATGTCCCTGACTTGAACGGAACTGACCGGAACTTCCGTCTCTTTGCCATCCTTTAAAACGACAGCTTTATCAGGAACCAAGGACATCAACTGGGAAATGGCGTCCGTCGTCTTATGTTTAGCTCTGGATTCGAAGTACTTGCCCAATGTGATCAGGGCAAGGATCATCGCGGCAGAATCGAAGTACAAGTTGTGCGCGTAATGATGAAGTGTTGCCTCGTCGCCTTGTCCTAATGCATAGAGCATCATGTAAAGCGCAAAGAGTCCGAACAACATGGAGGCCGAAGATCCGATCGCCACAAGAGAATCCATGTTCGGAGATCTTTGCCAGAGCGTCTTAAATCCGACCGTGAAATACTTGAAATTCACGAAGACAACCGGCAGAGCTAAAAGGAACTGTGTCAGAGCATTGATCGGTGCACCCTTTGTTCCGGACATGACTTCCGGAAGCGGCATCCCTACCATCGGACCCATTGCCAGCATCATGAGGATGGCCGCAAAAAAGAGCGTAACGTACAGGCGCGTCTTCATTTGTGCCGCTTCCTTTTTGGCCGCCAGCGCGGGATCGACGGATTTAGCCGCAGGAGAACCCGCAGCCTGCTTTTCGTTTGCGCCGTACCCCGCGTTTGTTACCGCCTGAATAATCTGCTCCAGCCCTGTTTTAGTTTCATCGTAATTAACCGTCATGCTGTTTTTCAGCAAGTTGACGCTCACGTCTTCAACGCCGGGGACACCTGCCACCGCCTTCTCCACTCGATTAGAGCAGGCAGAACAGGTCATTCCGGTGACATCAAAATTCTTTTTCATATAACTTTCCGTTGTCGAACGCAATCATTCTAAGTATTATTATCTTTTGCGCAAGAACTTCCGTTTTTGATAGATAATTACTTTTTAGATACTATGGATAAGACTAAATCCAAACTAACTGAAGAATTCCAAATTGAAGAGTTCCACTGTCCTGTTGAGGCGACTCTTTCTTTAATCGGCGGTAAATACAAAACGCTTATTCTTTGGAACCTCATCGGAAAAACTCTGCGTTTTTCTGAATTACGCCGTCTGATTCCCTCGGCAACACCAAAAATGCTGACGCAGCAGCTTCGAGAGCTGGAAGATGCCGGACTGCTTATCAGAAAAGTCTATGCCGTCGTTCCTCCTAAAGTTGAATACTCCTTAACGCCTCTGGGAACTTCTCTTCGGCCGATTCTAGAGTCGATGTATGAATGGGGCAGTGAGTACCTGCTCAATCAAGGAATGAAGCCTTGCTGCTCAATGAAGAAGCTGCCGAGTGCCTAAAATCAGAACAACTCCGTGTTGCAGAGTACATTTCAACTAAAATTTTCCCAAATCATTTTTTTCTGAGAGCCATGCTATTGCCTTCCCTCAGAGACCGTGCCGATTATGTGGTGCGGTTTCTCTTCGGTTCATTCATCGCCATCGGCTGCTTTTTAGTCGTTTGGCCCTTTGCAACAGCGATGTCGGTTGCGGCTGTGATCGCAATCGTCTCTTGGCCTCTATTTAAGCGAGTCCGAAAGGAAGTCGGAGGCAGGAATCTTGTTGCGACACTGATCATGGTATCCCTGCTGGCGATCCTCATCGTGCTTCCGATTGCAGGTTTGTCATTAGTGTCGGCCCAGGAAATTCCGGCTTTAATCCGATACGTTCGTGAATGGATTGCTTCCGGCTTTACCGTTCCCGAAGAACTTAAGGAAATTCCTTTTGTCGGAGAATGGGCTTACACCCAGGCTGCTCATCTTTTAGGCAATAAGGAAGAACTCGCCGCCATTGCACAAAAGCTCTTTGATCCGGTGAGCCGAGCGGCCCTTGCCGGCGCCGTCATGTTAGGCGACGGTCTCCTCCAATTATTCCTCATGCTGTTCGTGATTTTCTTCTTTTATCGCGACGGCGAAGTCCTTTCTCAAAAATCACTGGCTCTATTAACCCGCATGAGCGGCAGCATCGGTGCAGAAGTCCGCGACATTATCGTCAACACGACGCGCAGCGTGGTCTTCGGCATTGTCGGAAGCGCCGCAGGTCAAGGCGTCGTTGCCTTAATCGGCTTCTGGATCGCAGGTGTTCCTGGCGCCATCACATTGGGCGTCGCGGTGTTCGTCTTATCTGCCGTTCCTATCGGACCTCCCTTAGTATGGGGGCCTGCTGCTTTCTGGCTCTATTACAAAGGCGAAGTCGGCATGGCGATTTTCCTCGTGCTTTGGGGATCGCTTGCAGTTTCTAGTGTGGATAACTTCTTAAAGCCGATTTTGATTTCCAAGGGAGCTTCCCTGCCCTTGTCCCTAATCTATCTAGGTGTATTCGGCGGAGTTCTCGCTTTCGGATTCATGGGCATTATTTTGGGACCCGTCGTGATTGCTGTAGGTATTGCGATGAGCAAAACTTGGCTGTCGGTCTCCGCCACCGTTAACGACAAAGACCAGCCCACAGCAAAAACTGAGACCCTTCTTAAGAAGCTCTCTAAGAACTCCATAGAGTCAGACATTGTTTCTGACGTCACAGGAGGACCGAGCAGCTCTAACCACCATCATTCCGCACAGTCTAAGAGTGATGACAAAAAGTAGAAAACGAATCTCCCGTTGACCAAAACTCACGGTTTTCTTCGAAAAGTCTTACTGTTGAGCCTGCAATATGCGGGCTCAATTCTTTTGTTTCTTCGTTGAATGTCTGGCACCGAAGGTATTAAGGAAAATTAGAGGTGTCAAAACGTTACAGCGGCTCTATACTTATCCGAATCCAACAAAGGTGAGAAACTATGAACCATAAAGTCATCGGCATCAGCCAAAGTTTTAGTCCCGCCCCCTTCGTACGCGCCTTGAAAGAAAGGCTCCAATCCACATTCCTTCCCGACGGAACCCGCCCTCGTGTCGAAATGGTCGACATGGACTGGCCCTCTCCGGATGCGGACGCCCCTAAGCTTGTTCAGGAAGGAGACGTAAAGATTAAGGTTTTAGAAGAGTCTTATCAGCTGACTGACAAAGGCGCTCAGGTCATTGCTTTGTGCAACTTCAGAAACATCGGCTTCTTAAATGAAGTTCAAACTGAAATCACGACGCCTGTCACCGATATTCTTCAAGCCTGTATCGAAGAGCTGAAGAAAAATCCGGTTAAAAAGCTCGGTTATCTCGGACGCCCCGGAACAGATAAAGCCAAACTCATTACTGAAACGGTCTATCGTGAGGTCCAAGTCGAATGGGTTTATCCGAGCGAAGCTATGCTCGAAGTATTCGACGAACTCGAAAGCGGCGCTCACTGCGCTGTTATTCCCGATCAGAAAAAAGCCTGTGAACTGTTCGGCAAAGTCTGCTCCAATCTGCTGAGCGAAGGCGCCGAACTGGTCTTCCCGACCTGCGTGATGCAGTCTTTGTTTGCAGCCGCCTTGAAATCCGAAGGCTATAACGTTTTGGATTCGATGAGTGCATATGTTTCCTACCTGTGCTTTACAGATTGGGAAAAACTGCCTAAACCTTTCAAGATCGGTATCGTCGGCGGTCTCGGACCGGCAGCCACAGTCGACCTTTACGACAAGATCACGAAAGCAACGCCGGCCAAGAACGATCAGGAACACATCAAAGTTGCGATTGAACAGAACCCGCAGGTTCCCGATCGCACACAGTACCTGCTTCACGGCGGTGTAGATCCTACCCTTTCCTTGTATGCCGCATGCCGTAAGCTGGAAAAAGACGCTGTCGACGCCATTGTCATTGCCTGCAACACTGCGCATGCTTACTTCGAAACCATTGTTCCTCACTTAAGCGTTCCGCTCATCAATATGCAGCAGGTAACGCTGGAAGAGATACGCGACAAATTCGGTCCGGATGTCGTCATCGGCTTGATGGCAACCGACGGCACGATTCAGACTGGCATCTACGGCCGCAAAGCCAAATCTATGAAACTTGCGATGGTCGTCCCTGATAAAGAGCACCAGACAATGGTCATGGAAGCCATTTACGGCGAAAAAGGCGTCAAGGCAGGTTACACCGACGGTTATTGCAAAGAAGTTCTGCTTAAGGCAGCAGAGCATTTAGTTAAAGATAAAGGCGCTCAAGCCCTTATTCTCGGCTGCACCGAGCTGCCCTTAATTCTTGAGGAAACGGACAACCTCAAGCTCGGGGACGGACATGCCGCCATCGTCGATCCGACTTCGTCTCTTGCCCGCCGCGTCGTTAAAGTTGCCGGAGAGATCACAAAAATCAGAGGTGTTCGCTAATGTATTTTCAAGCTAAAGACTATTCCCCGGTTCCGACCGGAACCAAAGTAGCCTTTATCGGCCTAGGCACAATGGGCTTTCCGATGGCAGGGCACCTCCTGCATGCCGGCTGTCAGGTCACCGTTTACAACCGTACGGCCTCCAAAGCCCAAGCTTGGGTAGAAAAATTCGGCGGCAAAGCTGCTGCCACGCCTCGTGAAGCCGCAGAAGATGCGGATGTTGTCTTTACCTGTGTCGGCAATGACAGCGACCTGCGCAGCGTGCTGCTCGGAGAAAACGGCGCTTTTGCCGGCATGAAGAAAGATGCCGTCCTGTGGGATGCCACGACAGATTCTGCCGAAGTGGCCAAAGAAATGGCTGCCGAAGCACAGTCTCGCGGCCTGCACTTTGTGGACGCACCAGTTTCCGGCGGACAAGACGGCGCCGTGAGCGGCAGCCTAACCGTCATGTGCGGCGGAGACGCTGAGATCATTGAACGCGTCAAACCGATCGCCGATGCTTTTGCCTGTTCGATTCGAAGAATCGGCCCGGTCGGCTCCGGCCAGCTCGCGAAGATGTGCAATCAGATCTGCATCGCCGGTGTTGTTCAGGGGCTGGCCGAAGCCATTGCTTTCGGACAGACGGCGGGTATCGATATGCACACCGTGTTGGATGTCATCGGTAAAGGCGCAGCTTCGTCCTGGCAAATGCAGCGCCGAGGCGACACGATGATCGAGGGGAAGTTTGATTTCGGGTTTGCAGTGGATTGGATGCGTAAGGATTTAGGTATCTGTTTAGAACAAGCCCGCAAAACCGGAGCCGATCTTCCTATGACAGCGCTTGTCGATCAGTTCTATGCTGAAGTTCAGAATATGGGCAGAGGAAGATTCGATACTTCTTCTCTCATTCTCCGACTCAACAGAGAACCGAAGAAGTCGTAATCGCTTCTGATAGCGCGAAAGCCTCGGGATTTCCGAGGCTTTCGTGTTTTTGATTTCGAGAAATCGATCAGATCTTCATGATTTCCTGACGATAGAAACGAAGTTCTTCGACGGAGTCATAAATATCGGACAGAGCTTCGTGGCGAGAAGTCTTCTGATATTTCTTCATTACTTCCGGCGCCCAGCGTTTGACACATTCTTTGAAGGAGGAAACGTCGAGGTTGCGGTAATGGAAGAACTGCTCCAGACGCGGTGTCCAGCGGGCCATGAAACGGCGGTCCTGACCGATGGAGTTTCCGCAAAGCGGGCTCTTGCCGGCCGGCACGTACTTCGAGAAGAAATCAATAAAGATTTGAGCAGCTTCGTCTTCCGTGACTTTGCTTTCCAGGCAGCGATTAACAAGACCGCTGCGAGTATGTGTAGCGGTATTCCAGGAGTCCATGCCGGAGAGAATCGCGGCATCCTGGTGGATCGCGACCACCGGCCCTTCAGCAATCACATTGAGCTGAGGATCGGTAATGACAGTCGCCATCTCAAGAATGCGGTTGATCTGGGGCTCTAAGCCCGTCATCTCCAGGTCCATCCAAATCAGATTGTTCTCGTTAAACAGCGGATCTCTTTCGACTGCAAAACCGTTATTGCTCATATCTCTCTCTTTGTATTAATCGATCTTTCGAGGCATTTTAGAACAAACCAAGAAGATCCGAACCGCCGAAACGGCCGGATCCTTTCTTTGCTGCACTCAGCTCAATCTTAATCGTCTTTGTGATGTCCTCTTTTACGTCCGGGGCCGCGATGGTCGTTCCAATCATGACTTTTCGAGGGTCTGGGACAGGCATGCGGACCGCGAGGCGGAGGACGATGGTCCCAGCCAGGGCCTCTGTCATGTTTTGGACGAGCATGTTGTCTTGGCGGGGGAGGAGGCGGCGTTGGAGGAGCGGCATGACGGTAATGCTTGTTGTACCAGCTGCGTTTCACAAAATATACAGGGACGCCGCATGCACCGTATTCCGCGCAGTACCGTCTCCAATGACGACGATGATTATCAGGCACCGTCAGGTAAATCGGAGCACCGGCCAAAGCCGCGCCGATCGCCACAATGGGATTTGCATTCCACAAAGAAGGCGTCACGCCTTGAATCGGGAGAACACCATAGTAGCCGGGTGTGCCTATGCCGACGTTGACATTGACGTGCACACCGGCGTGCGACGGCAAGGAAACAGAAATCGCAAGCAATGAGGAAGCCGCCAAGAGTTTCAGGCTTTGAAAGGAAATCACGATTGACCTCCTTAAGTCTATTAATTACCAAAAATTCAGTATATCCAGAGCCGCTGCTTCGGTGCGATGCTCCGCTCATCTCTGGGCATACTTTGAGCGCAGAACATCGAGTCCCCTATAATTTTCGGATCAATTTTTAACTTTTTATAACAATGAATTCAGCTGAAGTTTTTGAGATTGTCTTTCTTTTATTTTTATTCGGGAACTTTGTTCTCAAATACTATCTGGACCGACGCCAGGTTCGGTCGATTCAGATCAACCGAGGCGCCGTTCCTGCTGCTTTTGCAGGCAAGATAACGTTAGAGGCCCATCAGAAAGCCGCTGACTACTCGGTTGAAAGAATCAAGTTCGGACAGCTGGCAAGAATCACCGACCTGGGCTTCGTATTAATCGCAACCATAGGAGGGTTGATTCAGTGGATCTACGGCGAAGTTTCCGGATGGCTCGGAGGCGACATTTGGGCGCAGATCGTCATTATTCTCTGTTACGGCTTCCTTTCCTCTTTAATCGACCTGCCCTTCTCTTGGTATTCGACATTCAAGATTGAAGCGAAGTACGGTTTTAACACCACTACGCCGGCTCGTTTTATCAAGGATTTGCTCCTGTCAGCTGTTTTAAGTTTGGTTCTCGGCATTCCTATTCTTGCAGCCGTTCTTTGGATTTGGAATGCTGCAGGGGACTTTTGGTGGTTCTGGGCTTGGCTTGCTTATATTCTCTTCATTCTTGCCGTGCAGTGGATTTACCCGACGTTTATCGCTCCGCTCTTCAACAAATTCACGCCTCTGCCTGACGGAGAACTCAAAACTCGTCTGGAGGGTTTACTCAAAAGAATCGGCTTTGCCTCTAAAGGCCTCTATGTAATGGATGCTTCTAAGCGCAGTGCCAAGGGTAATGCCTACATGACCGGCTTCGGAAGAAACAAGCGCATCGTTTTGTTTGACACACTGCTCAATAAGATGACGCCGGAAGAAACGGAAGCCGTCTTAGCCCATGAGCTCGGCCACTATAAGCTTCACCACATCTACAAGATGATGGCGTTCAGCTTTGCTTTTTCTCTGCTTTTCTTCTGGATTCTGTCCGTTCTTGCCGACTGCTCCTGGTTCTATGAAGGTTTAGGCGTCACGCTTTCTCACGGTGCAAGCCACGGTGTTGCCTTAATTCTCTTCTCGATCGCCGTACCCGTCTTCTTATTCCCGCTTGCTCCGCTGACAAGCCTTTTTTCCCGCAAGCATGAGTTTGAAGCCGACGCTTTTGCCGTACGCTACAGCAACGGAGGTGCCCTCATTAGTGCATTGGTGAAGCTTTTCTCCGACAATGCGGCTACGCTGACACCTGACCCGTTGTATTCGGCTTTCTATTCTTCCCATCCGGACGCAGCGATCAGAATTGCAACCATTCAGAGCGAAATGAGAAAGTAGTATGAAAGAGCAGGTTTGGTTTAAAGCCCGTGTGATTTCCTCCCACGGCCGCCATAGTTTTGTGGAAAAAGAAGACGGCACAGTGCTCGAAGCAACCCGTAAGGGTAAAAAGGTTGACCTCGCTGTCGGCGACATCGTCGACTGTCTGCAGACCTCGGCCGAGCAGGTCTCGATTCAAAAAATCGAACCGCGCCGCTCCCTGCTCTACCGCAGCGACGAGCTGAGAACCAAACCTCTTGCCTCCAATATTGATCAGGTGGCAGTCGTTTTTGCCACCCGCCCTTCCTACAATCCTCATTTCATTTGGAAGGCCATGCTGGCGGCGGAAACCGCCGACATTCACATTCTGATGATTCGGAACAAGACGGACTTTACAAAAGACGAGCCGGAAGTCCGACCGTTCATTAACCAGCTAAAAGAGCTCGGAGCCGAGGTTGTAGAAGTTTCTGCGACCAAGGATCCCGAAGGCACGGTTAAGACGCTGGAGCCGCTTTTTGAAGGCAAGGTGACGCTGTTAATCGGTCAGTCAGGCATGGGCAAATCCACGATCTTGAATTTGCTGGTTAAAAACGCCGATCAAAGGACTCAGGAATACTCGGTTGCTTTAAATCTCGGCAAGCAGACCACGACTGCCGCCCGCTGGTTCAACTATGAAGGCGGCGCCATTGTCGACTCTCCGGGTTTCCAAGAATTCGGTCTCTCGCATCTGACGCTAAACGACATCATGCGCGGGATGCCCGAGATCAGAGATCGCGTGGAATACTGCCGGTTCACGAACTGCCGCCATTTGAATGAACCGGGATGCGCTGTTAAGGCTTCTGTAGAGAAAGGTGAGATCGATCCCGATCGCTACGCCTTCTACAAAGAGCTGGCTGAAAAAGCCATTGCAGCAGAAAAGAACAATTATTGAGTTAACAATCAGAATCTTTGAGCCGGCCGAGTCCGGCTTTTTCTTTGCCCAAAAGAAGCCATCCTCGCACGAGCGGTTCTATCCTAAAAGTAGGCTAAAGGTCACATCAGAATTCTACGGACTGACCTTTAGCTGAG
>OCHJ01002185.1_pt1 | contig 11423 bp, 9 predicted proteins | sample 1538381 | NCBI WGS metagenome assembly OCHJ01 (sample SAMN04571688, study PRJEB22368) | human gut metagenome | biome: human gut; material: stool | host: Homo sapiens | place: Luxembourg | collected 2012-06-29 | reverse complement strand
AAAAGGCGGTCACGGTGGGGAAATGTTGGTGCTGTTAAAGCATTATTGCTTTACTGCCGGACACCATTTTGACGAGTGATGAGAATTGAATATAAAGAATCCGCTGTTTACTCTAATGGCGGATTTTTTGTGTTGGAAAATTTTGTAGGGGAGGGGCTTGCCCCTCCCGAAACATCACTGCAATTATCGAAAACAAATTAATAAAGTTATAATGTAAAAAGGAATTACGTTTTACCCTTGATACTTAACAGATTAAAAACGCTGAGAAAATCAATAACTTCGATTCAACGGGAGGGGCAAGCAAGGCACGGATGCCTGAAATGAACGCCCAAAGGCTTTAAGAATGGACGCTTAAAGTCAGCCACACTTAGTCGTTATGCAAGGATGCATAAAGACAGCCACACAAAGCCGTTGCACGATGCAACGGCACAAATGGCTGTCGATGCACAGATGCAACGGCACTAATGGCTGACGAGGCACGGACGCAAAGCCAACAGAGCGTTCATAAAGAGGCAAATGATAAGTGTTCTTTTGCAAAGATTAGCGAAAACAACAAGGATTGGTGCAACGGGAGGGGCAAGCCCGCTCCCCTACGAAAAGCGAGTGGGATAGTGCAAATGCACAACCATATAAGCACACAGACGATTGCAGTATGAAAAGCGAGTGGGATAGTGCTTTTCGAGGGATAGTGCGGTTTTGGGAGGGTTGGTTCGGGCGCAAGGGTGGCGGTGCTTTTGAGAGGGTTGTGGGAATGGCAAGGTTCGATGTGGCAATCCTTCAGTCTTGCGACAGATAGGGTTAAGTGAATATTAACGTTGATGAAATCGCAAAATGTTGCAATTTATAATAAGAAATAGCCTTGTCGCAAGCCAGCTCCCTTTACTCAAGGAAGGCAAGTGTGGCGGTGCGAGGCAAGAGGATAGTACGGTTTTGGGAGGGTGGTCCGGGCGTAAGGGCGGTACTTTTGAGATGGCTGTGGGTAGTGGGACGGTGAAATGATAATATCGTAAAATCGGTATATATATTTGCTTTGTATTTGTTTATTTCCACAAAAAATTCTATAATTATTTGGCTGTTTTGTTGAAAATGATGTGAAAACGTGATTTAAATTTGACTTTAGTTACACAATGTGATAAGATAAACCTATATAAAGACGGTCAAAAACCGTATTGTTTATCCTTTGTGTGAGGTAGCGGAATGAAGAAAAACAAGAATGTATATGACGGGGCTGAAATGGTTCCGGAGAACGTTGAAAATACACATAAGAAAGGGAAATCTCTTACCGGCAGAATATTCAGGTGGATGTGTCTTGCTGTCGGCGGTTCGCTTATGCTTGTCTGCATAATCAATATACTGCTGAGCTATACATATCTTAAGCAGGCGCTTGTGAATGAGATGGACGAGGTAGTGCATACCGCATCGAATACTATTTCAAATCAGCTGGAATCTGTTGTAAACGCAATAACGCAGATTTCTGCCGACGCCGATTTTTCTGACGTTGCAGATGTATCTGCGATACGCTCGAAGTGTATTTCTGTCGCAAGAGATAATTCTATGTATGTCAAGGTCGATATGACGGACAGGGACGGTAAGGGACTTAACGACGACTCTCTCAACTGGTCGGACGATCCCGCATATCGTGAGGTAATAGAAACCAATAAAGCGGTTGTCGGTGAGCCTTATTTCTACGAAAAGACGGGTAAGGTCGTTATGGACGTTACCGTGCCTATAATTTCAAACGATATAAATAGGCTGCTGAGAGCAGTGCTTCGTATAACAGTTGACGTGAATGTATTCTCGAATGTTATCGGTCAGATTTCAATCGGTGATACCGGCTATGCGATGGTGGTTGACGCAAAGGGAAATATAATCGCACATCCGGACTCGGAACTGATACCGCAGATGATGAATTATATCAGTCTTGCTTCGCAGGACGGCTCATATCAGACTATGGCTGATTGCGTTTCATCGGCAATTGCGGGTGAATCGGGATTCGGAGAGGTTACGCTTGACGGCGTTTCAAAATATGTCAGCTATGCGCCTATAAGCAATGCGAAGGGCTGGAGCTGTATAATGATTGCGACACCGTCTGAGCATACGCAGAGCATTTATAATTCTGTTGTTATCGGCATGATTGTAACGGTCGTATGCTTTGCGCTGTCGGTACTGCTTATAATAACGATAGTGAAAAAGATAATTTCGCCCGTAAAGCAGTGCTCGGACAGAATCGTTACGTTATCGCACGGTGATCTTCACCAGCAGGAACTTGACTTCGGCAAGAAAATTGACAAGGAAATATCTCAGCTGAGCGAAAGCACGAACCTTATCAGCAAGAATATAAACGAAATCATATCCGACATCGACACTATGCTCAGAACGCTCGGAAACGGCGATCTTACATATAAGCCGGCTGATGTTTATCTCGGTGACTTTGCGCCTATCAGGCAGTCATACGAATCTATAATGATCTCGCTTAATAAGACGATGGACAAAATAAGCAAGGCAGGTCAGCGTGTTGCTACAGGCTCTGAGCAGGTGGCATCTGCGGCAGGTAGTCTTTCGGGCGGTGCGGCAAAGCAGGCGGCATCGGTCGAGGAACTTTCGGCATCGCTTACCGAGGTTGCGGAAAAGGTCAACCGTAACGCAGCGAGAGCGGAAAACGCCGCTGAGAATTCAGCTCAGGCTACAAAGCTTGTTGAATCGGGCAACGAACAGATGAACGGTCTGCTTGGGGCTATGCAGGAAATCGGAGAAACATCCGGCGAAATCGAAAAGATAATAAGAGCGATAGACGATATTTCGTTCCAGACGAATATACTTGCGCTTAATGCGGCGGTAGAGGCGGCAAGAGCGGGTGACGCAGGAAAGGGATTTGCTGTTGTTGCGGACGAGGTAAGAAATCTTGCGGGCAAGGTTGCTGAGGCGGCAAGCACAACGACAGAACTTATCAAGAACTCGATGAAGGCTGTTGAAAACGGAACGATGATTGCAAACAAGACGGCACAGACACTGACAGAAATCGTCAATACGACAACTGCCACAACAAAGCTGGTAGGCGAAATCTCAACGGCTTGCGCAGAGCAGGCTGAGGCTATAGAGCAGATCAATGCCGGCGTTGATCAGATCTCTTCGGTAGTACAGACGAATTCCGCTACAAGCGAGGAATGTGCGGCTTCTGCACAGGAACTTTCGGTACAGGCAAATATGCTTGACGAGATGGTGTGCGGCTTTACGATCGACGAGGAGCTTGTCGAACACGAGGAAGCGGCGAAGGACGAAGAACCGTCTGAGGAAGAGGAAAACGCTGAAAACGGGGAAGAACCCGAATATGTGGATGACGACCCGGACGATGACGAAAACTGAATTTCTTAAACAGGCAACAATATATAACTGATCCCTCCTGCATTATCACGCAGGAGGGATCGTTTTGTCAGTATTCGTCTTTTATGCGGAATAAGGTTTCGTGGGGGTCGGGCTGACGGTCGGCAACGTACATATCGTTTATCACGATGTAGCGGCTGTCCTGAAGGGTCTGTACTACTTTGTCAATGTCTTCCCCAGTGCCTTGCGCCTCCATTTCGACCGAGCCGTCGTAGAGATTTTTTACCCAGCCTGTTACGCTGTAGAGCGAGGCGGCATTCTGCGCCCGGTAGCGAAAGCCGACACCCTGAACTCTGCCTTTGAAGAAAAAGTGCTTTCTGATTATCTTTGTATTCATTTTTGCCTCCGTCAGAATGTGAATATGTCTTTATCAAGCTGTTTCACAAGCTTATCGCTGTAAAGCTCCATTTCTTCGGGGCTTTGTGAGCTTAGAGGCTCGATTATGCCGATTGTCATCATACCTGCCTGCCTTGCGGCTTTGAGAGAAGCGGATACGTCATCGAGCATAATGCAGTTTTCGGGCGGTACGCCGAGCGTTTTTGCGGTATCGAGATATATGTCGGGGTACTGTTTGCCTTTGCCGAAAACGGCGGCGGAATTTATCGTTTCAAACATTCCCCACAGTCCTGTGTGATGAAGCACGGGAGTGTAAAGTTCGGGGGTCTGTGAGGTGCATACGGCGGTCTTGTAGCCGCTTTTCAGAGCAAGCTCAACCGTTTCACGAGCGAAGGGTTTTAGTTTTACGTTGTGGCGGTATTCGTCTATGGCAAGATCTGTCCATTCCTGCATAAGCTGTTCGGGCGTTTCGGGAAGATTGAAAAGATCTATTGTGTACAATGCTGTTTCGTAAAAAGAGCGGTGGCTGCATTGCCTGCCGTAATCATCGGGCGGAGTGATGCCACGTCTGCGCAGAAATTCCTCGTCAACGTACTGCCAGACGTACATCGAGTCGAGCAGAGTGCCGTCAAGGTCGAACAGCACGGCTTTTATATCGTTCATATTCTACTCCTTTCTAAGCTTATATACTGCTATTGTATCACAATAAGGCGGTGGGGTCAATAAGATTTTACGGACGATTTTTGTGTATGCGGCTTGCAAAATGCGTGGATTTATGGTATACTGAATTAAAAGAAATACAGAGAAGAATAAAGGAAAGAAAAGAAAATTGGAACAGACAAAAGAAAACAAGATGGGCGTAATGCCTGTAAATAAGCTGCTTGTTACAATGTCGCTTCCTATAGTTATATCAATGCTTATCCAGGCAATGTATAACCTTGTTGACAGCGTATTTGTGGCACAGATAAACCCGGACGCACTGACTGCTGTAGGTATGGCGTTTCCGATGCAGAGCCTTATGATAGCGTTTCAGACGGGGCTTGGCGTCGGAATGAATGCGCTTGTATCACGCTATCTCGGACAGAAGAAGCCTTATGAGGCGGGTCTTGCGGCAACGCATGCGCTTATTCTTACCGCTTTGAACTATGTTTTATTTTTAATAGTAGGGCTTACGGCGATACCTGCGTTTTTCTCGATACAGACACATTCCGAAATCATAGCGGGATACGGCGTTGAATATCTGTCAATCGTATGCTGCGGCTCGCTCGGATTATTCTTCCAGATATACGGCGAGCGTATATTGCAGGCGACAGGCAAGACACTGCTTTCGATGGTGTCGCAGATACTCGGTGCGGTTATAAACATAGTGCTTGATCCTGTGTTTATTTTCGGTGTTGATTTTCTCGGAATACCCGCAATGGGCGTTACGGGTGCGGCAATCGCCACTGTAACAGGTCAGATAATAGCGGCGGCGGTAGGATTTTTACTGCACCACTTCCACAACAAAGAATTAAGGCTTGTATTCAGAAAATTCAGACTGAATCTTGGTACGATAAAGACGATATATGCTGTTGGAATACCTTCTATTATAATGAGTGCGCTGGTTTCGGTGCTGACGTTTGGTATGAATATAATACTGAAAGCGTATGAGCCTGCGGCGGCTACGGTATTCGGCGTATACTTCAAGCTGCAGAGCTTCGTGTATATGCCTGTGTTCGGTATGAATAACGGAATAGTTCCTATCATAGCCTATAACTACGGGGCAGGAAAGCCGAAGCGTATAACGGATACACTGAAGCTCGGTGTTATCTGCTCGGTTGCGATAATGACAGTCGGACTGCTGCTGTTCCAGCTTATACCGGCGCAGTTGCTGGGAATGTTCGCTCCGACTGACGATATGATAAGGCTCGGTGAAACGGCGCTCAGAATATTCAGCGTATCGTTTGTGTTTGCCGGAGTGTCGATAGTGTTAAGCTCGGGCTTCCAGGCGCTCGGAAACGGCTTTTACAGCATGATAGTATTTATAGTAAGGCTTATTGTGCCGACACTGCCTTTTGCGTGGCTGTTCGGCATTATCGGAGGGGTTGACTGCATATGGTGGTCGCTCCCTGTAAGCGATTTGTTAGGACTTATTGTTGCGATACTCCTTATGCGCAGGATCTATAAGAATGTCATATCGAAAATGTATGACAAACAGGATGAATCCTCGGCACAGGTACAGCAGGCATAAGAATAAAGCACAAACGGAGGAATGATTATGGGAAAAATAATCACTATTTCAAGACAGTACGGAAGCGGAGGAAGCGAGATCGGCAGAAAGGTCGCAAAAGCACTTTCAATCCCGTATTACGACAGGACGATAATTGATGTTACCGCAAAGGAAAGCGGATTTGATCCCAAATACATAGAACGTGCGGAGCAGACAACAACGACCAGTTTTCTTTACAATCTTGCGATAAACGGTATGTACACACAGCCGCTTACCGACCAGCTTTTCTCGGCGGAGTGCAGAGTTATCAAGGCTCTTGCGGATAAAGGTCAGTGCGTTATAGTCGGTCGCTGTGCGGATTATGTGCTGAGGGAGCAGTACAGTACATTTGATGTTTTCGTGCATTCTACGGATGACTTCAGATGCGGACGTATCTGCGAGCATGACAATATAAGCAAGGACGAGGCGCTTTCGATTATCAGACAGAAGGATAAGGCAAGGCGCAGACACTACAAGTATTATACGGAACGTAACTGGGGCGAATCGCTGAATTACGATCTGTGCATCAATACGGCTACCTGCGGTATTGATGAGGCGGCTGAAATAATCGCTAAGCTTGCAGGCAAATAAAGACGTCGCATTCAGCGGCTGACGCCTTTAAGAATAGTAAAAAATCGGCTGTCAATGGTGACTTTCAAATCACATTGGCAGCTTATTTTTTTAGAACAGTTAAACAGAGAAAATATTTGAACAGAAGGAACGGTGAACGATGGAATTTGTAATGCTCTTTTTTTCGGCAATCATCATTGTCTGCATTGTAGGCAATAAGCTGTCGGCAAGGATAGGCGTACCGAGCCTGCTTATATTTCTGGCACTTGGTATGATATGCGGCTCGGACGGTATTCTGAAGATACCGTTTGATAACTATCAGCTCAGCGAGCAGGTGTGTACGGTATGTCTTATATTTATAATGTTCTGCGGCGGTTTTTCTGCCAACTGGAAAGCGGCAAAACCTGTTGCTTTGCGTGCGGGACTTTTATCCTCGCTCGGTACGATAGTTACGGCACTTATTACTACGGCAGGCTGTCATTTCCTGATAGGATTTGATATAAAAGAGAGCTTTCTTATCGGTGCGGTTATTTCGTCTACCGATGCGGCATCGGTGTTCTCGATACTTCGTTCAAAGCAGTTAAACCTGCGTGGCGGTCTGGCTTCACTGCTGGAAATCGAGAGCGGTTCTAACGACCCGTTTTCTTATATGCTGACGGTCATTGCACTTGCGATAATGGCAGGTGATGATATTTCACAGCTTGGTCTTCTTGCGGTGCTGCAGATAGTCCTCGGTGTTGCGTTCGGCTTTGCAATGGGATTTGCCGCAGTGTTTGTAATGAAAAAGGTGAAGCTGTCAAAAAACAGCTTTGACATAATTTTCATGATGGCGATGATATTTGCGGCATATTCCGCACCTATACTGCTCGGCGGCAACGGATACCTCAGCGTATACATAGCAGGTATCATCATCGGTAACAGCAACATAGGAGAGAATAAGGCGCAGCTTGTACATTTCTTCGACGGAATCACGGGGCTGAGCCAGATAATGCTGTTCTTCCTGCTGGGATTGCTGTCGAATCCTTCACAGCTACCGGGCATAATACTTCCGGCACTTGCAATATTTGCGGTGATGACCTTTATATCACGTCCTGCTGCGGTGTTTGCGATATGCTCAAAGGGGTATACATGGGCTGACAGGCTGTTTATAGCGTGGTCGGGTCTGAGAGGTGCATCGTCCATCGTTTTCGCAATAATGGCTACGGTGAGCGATGTGTACACGGACAGCAATCTGTTCAATATAGTAGTGTGCGTCTGCCTTATCTCCGTTGCGTTTCAGGGAACGTTACTGCCGAAGGTCGCAACGGGGCTTAAACTCATTGATAACGAAAGCAGTGTATTAAAGACGTTCAACGACTATCAGGACGAAACTCCGCAGTTCAATATGATGCGTATATTCGTATCGGATACTCACACCTGGAACGGACACAAGATAAGCGAGATAGATTTTCCCGACGATTCGCTTGTACTTATGATAAAACACGGCGACAGCACTATCGTGCCGAAAGGCGATACGGTGATAAATGCCGGAGATGATGTTATACTCAGCATTCCGTCATACAGAGACAGCGGAAATATATTGCTCAAGGAGTATGAGATAGGACCAAAGCATTTGTGGAAGGGCAAGACGATAAAGGAACTTGATCTGCCGACTACGCTTCTTATTATAATGATAAAGAGAAACGGCGATATGGTCGTACCTAACGGAAGCACTGTAATAAAGCAGGGTGATATTCTTGTTGTCAGCGACCAGTCGCATATAGAAGAAAAGAAGAAAAATGATAAGCACGGCGGTGAAGATCCGGATAAAAAGCCGGATAAAGCGGCTGAGAATAAAGAATGCGATGAAAAAGAGGGGGAGAAGGTGAGCGTGTAACAATTGACGGAACACCGATAATGACTTTCGGGCTTGAAATTAAAGGTCGGCTGTGATAGAATAAGGCTGACGGCTTTTGTAAATATGAAACTGCCGTGTTATATATGCGGCAGTTGTTTTTTGGAGGAAAATATGAAACGCAGTAAGAAAATATCGGTGATTAGAGAGTGCGCTCGAAACAGGCATATATGCAGATGCTTTTACGAATATGACAAAAGCTATTGGTATTATTATATCAATGATTTCAACGACAAATTTGTACTCGGGCAGGAAGAAAACGACTTTGAACTTAACGGATATACGATCCGTAAAATTGACGAACTGAAAAAAGCGGAAATCAAGAATGATATATGCGAAGAGATAAACAGACTGAACGGGGTTGCAGAGCAAATCAAGGCTCCCAAAATTGATATAAGCTCGTGGCAGAGCATATTCAATTCGCTCCGTGAGTGCGGTGAATGGGCGATAGTCGAGAATGAAAATGAAGAGATATTCCATATAGGGATAATCTTAAAGGCGGGGAAGAATAAACTGACGATGAGAGAGTTTGACGCAGACGGAAAATGGCAGGAAGAAACCAAAATTCCATACAAAGAAATAACAAGCGTCAGCTTTAAAACAAGATATATTGATAATTAGAGAAAGTATCTCGAAAGAACGAAAGAAGGATAAGTATGGACATTAAGGAAAACTTCAAGGGGCATTTAAGCACTATCAATCATCACAAGATGGAAGTAATGAGGTTGTGCTTCAAGGTCGGTCTTTATAAGCAAGGGCTTATGCACGATCTGTCAAAATACTCGCCGAAGGAATTCGTAAGCGGCGTAGTATTTTACACGGGGGATAAAAGTCCGAATACGACCGAAAGACGTGTGACGGGAAAAAGCGAGGCGTGGCTTCACCATAAGGGAAGGAACAGGCATCACTTTGAATACTGGATAGATTACGGACAGGAACCGGGTTCTGCGATGCAGGGAATGAAGATGCCTGTAAAGTATGTTGTGGAGATGTTCTGCGACAGAGTGGCGGCTTGTAAGACATATTATAAAGAGAATTATAACGACAGTATGCCGTTTGAATATTTCAACAAGAACAGAAAACACTATATGATGCACCCGGAAACTATGGAGCTTCTTGGGAAGATGCTGATAATGCTGAAAAGATGCGGCGAGGAGGATACGCTGGTATACATAAGGGAGAGAATCCTTACCGGAAGGTATCCGAAAAAGACAGCGGTAAAAAGCCGATAAAATACATTAAATAGCAGAAAAATGCAGTAAATAGAATATATAGACAGCTTTTTACGGCCGATTGTGTAAAGTGCCTTTAAAAGCGTGAATTGACGAGTAAGTTTTATGTAAATTTACTTTGAAAAAAACGTTGACAAATGTCGTTTTCCGTGATATAATAGACAAGCACTCAAACGAGAGGGCACAAAAACAGAGGGTACTTGAGAAAGCCTGAAACCGCTTGAACAGCGAGAAAGAGGGCAGTCAAGGGTACGAAGAAGAGCTTAAAAAACCGGATGGAACAAACGGCGGAAGCACGGTGACTGACTGGTAAAAAGTTCAAAACTCTGAAAAAAGAAATTTAAAAAATTTCAAAAAAGTGCTTGACAAGCTCGAATGAATGTGATATAATAAATAAGCTGTCGCAAGAGCGGCACAAAGTTCCTTGAAAATTGAACAGTACAGAATTAAAAACATTACCTTGAGATTCTTATGAGAATAACAAGAAATTCTGGATGAACACAAAATAACGTGCTAATAGATAGCAAGTTAGCGTTCAGCAGAGCAATCAAACTTTGATATTTAAAGCGAAAGCTTGAATATACCATTTAACAAAGAGTTTGATCCTGGCTCAGGACGAACGCTGGCGGCGCGCCTAACACATGCAAGTCGAACGGTGAAGAGGAGCTTGCTCCTCGGATCAGTGGCGGACGGGTGAGTAACACGTGAGCAACCTGGCTCTAAGAGGGGGACAACAGTTGGAAACGACTGCTAATACCGCATAACGTATCGGGATGGCATCTTCCTGATACCAAAGATTTTATCGCTTAGAGATGGGCTCGCGTCTGATTAGATAGTTGGCGGGGTAACGGCCCACCAAGTCGACGATCAGTAGCCGGACTGAGAGGTTGAACGGCCACATTGGGACTGAGACACGGCCCAGACTCCTACGGGAGGCAGCAGTGGGGGATATTGGACAATGGGGGCAACCCTGATCCAGCGACGCCGCGTGAGGGAAGAAGGTTTTCGGATTGTAAACCTCTGTTGACGGAGAAAAAAATGATGGTATCCGTTTAGAAAGCCACGGCTAACTACGTGCCAGCAGCCGCGGTAATACGTAGGTGGCAAGCGTTGTCCGGAATTACTGGGTGTAAAGGGAGTGTAGGCGGGATATCAAGTCAGAAGTGAAAATTACGGGCTCAACTCGTAACCTGCTTTTGAAACTGACATTCTTGAGTGAAGTAGAGGCAAGCGGAATTCCTAGTGTAGCGGTGAAATGCGTAGATATTAGGAGGAACACCAGTGGCGAAGGCGGCTTGCTGGGCTTTTACTGACGCTGAGGCTCGAAAGCGTGGGGAGCAAACAGGATTAGATACCCTGGTAGTCCACGCCGTAAACGATGATTACTAGGTGTGGGGGGACTGACCCCTTCCGTGCCGGAGTTAACACAATAAGTAATCCACCTGGGGAGTACGACCGCAAGGTTGAAACTCAAAGGAATTGACGGGGGCCCGCACAAGCAGTGGAGTATGTGGTTTAATTCGACGCAACGCGAAGAACCTTACCAGGTCTTGACATCGAGTGACCGCCTAAGAGATTAGGCTTTCCCTTCGGGGACACAAAGACAGGTGGTGCATGGTTGTCGTCAGCTCGTGTCGTGAGATGTTGGGTTAAGTCCCGCAACGAGCGCAACCCTTATCATTAGTTGCTACGCAAGAGCACTCTAATGAGACTGCCGTTGACAAAACGGAGGAAGGTGGGGATGACGTCAAATCATCATGCC
>OCHJ01002182.1_pt1 | contig 11439 bp, 8 predicted proteins | sample 1538381 | NCBI WGS metagenome assembly OCHJ01 (sample SAMN04571688, study PRJEB22368) | human gut metagenome | biome: human gut; material: stool | host: Homo sapiens | place: Luxembourg | collected 2012-06-29 | reverse complement strand
ATCTTTGAAATTGCAAGAAATGAAGGTTATCAATAATTGGCCGCTTTATGGTGTGATATTGCTTAGTTGGGGTATAGCATTGTTCGAATATTGTTGCCAAGTTCCAGCTAATCGATTGGGATTCAGAGAGAATGGAGGGCCGTTTAGTCTTATGCAATTAAAGGTAATACAAGAAGTAATAACCTTAATCATATTCACTTTATTTTCGGTCGTAGTTTTTAAAGGAGAGTCGTTGCATTGGAACCATATTGCGGCGTTCGGCTGCCTTGTTCTTGCCGTTTATTTCGTATTTATGAAATAAGCGATAATCGTATCGATTTAATGACTAGGTGTAATATAGGGTAGAGCTTTTCCGAAAGGTCGGTTTTGCCCTGACCGATTATCTTGGAACACATAGGTGCGGTAGAATCGAATGACTTTTATGTTGTGTTCGTATCTATCCGATGGATATTCTTATTCTACAACTTGTTGTCCTAATTCTCGGCCTTATGACGGGGAATATTTCGATTCCGTCATTACTTAGTCTCATAAATGTGGCTATTTCATTCTTCTCGTTTAACAATGTACAATTCTACTTGTGGAAAGTAGGAAGGAATGAGCCCTTTATAGTAAAGTGCATCTTCTTCACTTAAAAAGTAAAGGGAACTTCTTGCAGAGTTTTTCCATACATTAAGTATTTCTGTGTAATCTCGGGAAGAAGATAGGGCGATTTTATATGACATATGGGTTTATCGAACATGATACTTATTAGTTGGTGGTTTGTGTTTGTGGCAATTGTCGTCGCATGACTTTCTTGAAATCCCGAACAATTTGTTCTCCCATATTTACAATAGTACTGTCGACTTTGTGTATTTCTACCGGTGTGACAGCGTTTTTGTATTTGGCTTTGCCCATACCGAACTTCATTTTATCTAAATTCCCCGAAATATTCAGCCCCAGTTTGAAGGGTATGGGCGATTTGAGTATGGATATGTGATAATTGAAATTCATATCCAAGTCTTGGTTCCCTCCTACGGCAGCCCGGTAGCGATCCATTTCTATTACAAACGGGTAGACGGTTACATTACCGTCTTCGACACTGATGTTGACAGAGATACTGTCGATCAAATTTCTCTCTTTGTTCTTGAAGAAAAATTTTTTCGATATTTCGGCAAAAGTTTCACCGTCGAGAAGGACGAGGCTATCGCCTTCAACATGGATAGCCGATCGTAACGAGGGTATTTTTATATTGAGGCATGAGTCTAAGCCCGACTCGGCCGATACATTGAAATCGACAGTTCCTTGAAATGACCGTAGCATGGGGACAATGGTATCTAACGAAGGAATAAAATCGACAAGTTTCCCTATATTGATATTATGAAGTTTGAAATCGAATCCGGCATATCCTTGCTCTGGTTGTTGGGCTTGATAGATCAGCGTCGTGCGCATAGTCGCATCCATTCCTTCCATACTGAGCTCTTTGAGGTGAATGGCTTGATTGCGTATATCTATTGCACCGTGTACGTTTTTGAAAACCATTTTCCCGTAACGAACCCGATTCAAATTGGTTTGTAATTCAAAATCGATATTTCGAGGAATAACGAATAGTTTTAGGGCAGTCGACGTTGTGTCGGATTCAGTTTCGATTTGAGCAGTGTCTTTTGGAAAAGAGATAGACCGAATTAACTGGTTACAATTTAGATTCTTAGAGGAAAGTGTTAATGTGGCCCGTAGTTTTTTATTGTGACGCATAGCGCCGTATAAATCGTGAATCGCGCCGGTCGCCGTCAAATCGGATCTTCCTATTTTCATGGTTGCGTTATGTAAAGTAATAGCTCGATTACCGACTGAAATCGCAGTCTTTTGCATTCGAATAGGTAAAGCCGATTGTGGGGTGCGTACAAAAAGCCGATTAAAACCTACTATGCCTTTCGGAATCCACAAAGAGTCTTTTAATTGTTGTGCCGTTATTGTAATCCCGGCTTTGTCCATGCCCAATTTGGTATCTCCGAGACGGCAGAACAAGGTGTCGGCTTCTAATGCGAATCCTATTTCGGGTCGGGTAGGATTGTTTTCTGTCGGTTGTAATTTTATGGTTGCGGCAGTTTTTCCGCAAAATAAATTTGATGTATCCGGTAGGGATGCTTTTAGTTTGTTTGCATTTAGTTTACACTCTACAAGAGCGATTCGTGCAGTATCTTGTGGGTTGGTTGTTTTTATTAAAGCCGATAGATTGTTTATCGATGAGTTTAATCGCGTTGAGTGAAAAGCCATATTTCCTATTTCGATATGGGCTCCTAATACATCGTTTCCCACGAAAGACAGTGAAGCATCGCTCGTGAATTCGAATTTCTTATTTTTGTCTCGTAAAGCCAATTTGTTCATATTTATTTTTCCTTTGGCCCGAATTCGTCCTATGTCTTTCTTCTTGATAGATGACAAACGACAACGCACGTTTATGTCGGCATCTAATTTCCCTTCGATACTCACACCATCTTGTAAAGGAAATGTTTGTGCCAATGCAGTTAGGTCTATCGTAGATTGGGTATGAAACAAGATATCGGGATCGCCTAATAGATCATTTACTTTGGCATCGGCCAAGATATCGGTATGAGCTCCTTTGAAGTGAAATATTTTAAGATCGAGATAAGATGGCGATTGCCGCATTAAGTCTATCTGTCCGAAAAAGTTGGCTTTAAGTTCATCTATTCCATAGGGCAATTGGGCATATTGGGCGGATGCATCGTTTATTTCTATTTTTAATGTAGCTAATGGCATTTTCCCTTTTCCATATAGACCTTTTAGATTGCCATTAACTGTAACGTCGCCTTTGGCCGAAACTTTTTCTTTTTTGAGAATACTTTCGGGAATCATGTGAAGGACTGTTTCCAACGAAGGAGCATGTAGCCCGTATTGCAGATCGATATCTAACGCTTGTGCGGTCGTGTCTTTACAGATAGAACCGTGTATGTCTAATTTTATGCCGTTAATCTCCATCATAGCATCGTGCAAGGAAAGAGCCCGTTTCGAACGATTTAGCTCGATGTCGGTTTGTAGGTGAGTGGCGATACGATGAGCCAGTAATTCACCATTTTGCCAGAACAGAATGTTTTTGTTGCTGAAATCCAACGTTAACGTAGACTGTTCTTTCTTTAAATTTGCTTTTAATTTAAGATTTGCATCCCATAGATTGGCGAAGACATTCGTTTCCCGATCGTCGAAAGTGACCGTGGTATGACGTAGCGAAACGTGCTTGATGTCTATTTCGTTAATAATTGGCGAAGTAGCGGTTGTTGTATCGGGTGTATTTGTCGTGTCGGCGATCAATATATTCCAGTTGGCGATTCCATCTTTTCCTTTAAAGGCGTATATGTTTGTGCTATCCAATGATAATCGGTTGATACTGATCTTTTTTTGTTGCAAATAATCGACGAGATTGATTACGGCAACGGCTTTTCGAAAAGTGGCTAATGTGTCGGTACGTTGCCATAAAGAATCACGGATAGCCTTTGATACCAATGTGCCATTTTCCAATTTTATTCCAAAACGGGGAAAAGTTGAAAAAAAGGTCAGCTCTACGCTATTCATATCGAGCTTGGCATTTATGTTTTGATTGGCTACGTTTAATACGATGGGGGTCAATTTTTCAGGCGTAAATATAAAATTTATGGAGAAAGCGATTACTGCCGAGAGAAAGACTATCAACGCTCCCAGTGTAATACCCGTAATCTTAAACAATTTTTTTGTTCGTTTTTTCATATTAACACTCTTTTAGTCATACAAAAATAACAAGAAAGTTGTGAAAGCAGTTTGTATTTGTATGAAGTAAATATTTTTTAATTGATGTCATACTCTTTTTACATAGCTGGTAGTCGTCATAGAATACACCGATAGATTGCTATTTGATTCGTAGTGACTCTGTTTAACAAAGAATACTTGTTTCTGAAATCCGTTTCTTCTATCTTTGTGAGAGAAGTTTTGAAAAATGATAAGGATAATATTATGTTGGCATATACATACGTTGAACCCGGTAAATTTGAATTGCAAGAAAAGCCGAAACCCAGGTTGAAAGATTCGCGTGATGCGATTGTGAGGGTGACTCTTGGAAGTATTTGTACTAGCGATCTCCATATCAAACATGGTAGCGTGCCGCGTGCCGTATCGGGAGTAACGATCGGGCACGAGATGGTGGGTGTCGTAGAAGATGTGGGAGAAGATGTTATAGGTATTAAGCCGGGAGATAGGGTTACTGTAAATGTCGAAACTTTTTGTGGCGAATGTTTCTTCTGTCGTCGTGGATATGTCAATAATTGTATGGATCCCAATGGCGGTTGGGCTTTGGGGTGTCGTATCGATGGTGGTCAAGCCGAATATGTTCGAGTGCCTTATGCCGATCAAGGCTTGAATCGTATCCCGGATACGGTAAGCGACGAACAAGCTTTGTTTGTAGGCGATATTTTGGCAACCGGTTTTTGGTCCGTACGTATTTCGGAAATTACATCGGAGGATACGATTCTGATTATTGGAGCCGGTCCTACCGGCATTTGTACCTTATTGTGCGCTTTGTTAAAGAATCCCCGGCGTATTATTGTTTGTGAGCAGTCCCCGGAAAGAATACAGTTTTTGCAAGAACATTATCCCGACATATTGGTAACTACTCCTGAACATTGCGAGGAGTTTGTTCGTAAAAATAGCGATCATGGCGGTGCTGATGTGGTTTTGGAAGTGGCGGGAAGCGAGAATACTTTCCGTTTGGCTTGGAAATGTGCTCGTCCCAATGCTATTGTAACGATCGTGGCACTTTACGATAAACCTCAAATTTTACCCTTACCCGATATGTATGGAAAAAATCTTATCTTTAAAACCGGAGGGGTGGACGGTTGTAATTGTGCAGAGATACTTCGCTTGATAGAATCGGGCCGTATAGATACCGCGCCGCTCATTACTCACCGTTTTTCATTGAATGAAATTGAGAAAGCTTACCGTATCTTTGAAAATAGAGAGGACGGAGTTATCAAGGTTGTGATAAGAAGTGTTTGAAAATAAGATGAGTCTTTGTATAAGTTTGTAAAAAGATATTATATTCTAAAATTATAGATTTGAATTATAAATACTTTATTCCTGACCGTGTTACGGGATTTTGCGTTCCTGTATCAACCGACAGGGAATCGATTTTATCTTTTGCCGAAATTAGTACCATTTTATTTATCATGCTTGTTATGGATTGCTATTTGTTAATCTAACAACTTTTCGCAATAAGTTTTATTTACAACTCTATCTCTCATCAATTTCATATCTGTAAAATTTCGACTAATGTTTTGAATAATTTCAAGATAATTGTCAGAACCATATTCTTTTATGTAGTAGAATGGCTTTATAGATATACAGTTCTTATGTTCAAATAATGTATTTAAGAGGGTCCTATCCGAATTACCACAAGAGTGGCCCATAATATAGACTTGATAAGTTGAATTAATAAAAGTTAACATTTTACGATAATTATCGGTTTCGAGATATTTTGTGGATTTGATATTGCGTAAATGCTCATTGTTGTAAAGCTTTACAAGTTCACTAAGTTCATCACCGTTGCCAAAGATAATGTCGTCAGGCTTCTCTAAATCACCATGAATATGATTGATGGGAAACCAATACTCTTTTGTTTTGCCTTGAGGAATATATAAATCGGCAGTATGGGTATAATTAAAATTTAGTAGTAATAATCTATTGGGATATAGTAATGAGTCAGGAATGATATTTTTGTCGATCACACTTTCGATACCAAAGAACTTAATTTGTGTTCCATATTCTTTAGCAAAGTTTTCAAGAACTTGACTGTTTTTTTCATGTCCATCTCTATCTTCCAATTGGTGATATATAGTTGCATACGATAGGCCTTGTACCCCTACATATTGTTCTGCTGTAAATTTCAATAAATATTCTCGGGTGCTGATTGCAATTTCATTCGTTTTTATTGGAGTAAAAATCTTATTTCTTAAACTTTGGTTGATTATCGCTTCATTAATTTTGGTACTAACGTACATATCGACACTGGAAAATCTTAGAAGAGGGCTGGTTCGGGGATTTCCCGACTCCAGCCCCCTTTCTATTTTTATCAACATAGGATATGGGTACAACATTTATAACGTATAAATACACTTCAATGTCCCCATGATGATATAATTTCCATTTCCATATTTGATTTTTGACGGGAGGAAGTTTGAGGGTAACGCACGGTGTTCCGTCCAATTCTCCCCGTCTGTAGAAGTCCAAATACGACCTCCACCACCTCCTGCTACAAATTGTTTCCCGTTAAATGTGATACACTGACAGGATATTTCTGTAAAAAGCCTTTTCCAGTTCAAACCGTCCGTTGATGTGAATACGTCTCCGTCATTTGCACAACTTGAGACCAACACGAATCGACCATTACCAAATGCTACATCGTAATAATCCACACGGGCATTGTCATAAGAAGGTTCAACCTGTTCTTTGTGCGTAAAATCCCTGTTCCATACATATATACAATAACTGTCACAAATTATCCATAAATTATTTCCAAATACCATACGCCCATTTCCAGAGTCCGTAACGGGTTCAGACCAATTTGCTCCGTCTTTTGAATATGAGATGTAATGCCCCGTTTGATTTTCACCTGAGATTAAAAACATTTCATTGGCATATTCAATGTTCAGCCAGTCAATTCTGTCATTCTTGTGAGTCTGTACGGGCTCGCTCCATGTCTCCCCGTCCAATGAGCTGGTAAAATATCCACCATTACCGACTGCTATATATTGGGATTTTCCGATGCAATATGTGTTATAAGCTTGTAACCCATTGATAATCAGATATTATTTTGGTGTTTATTCATGCTCGGGGACAAACGAGGGACAAAAAAATGGAGACAATCTGCAAAGAAAACACTAATACAATTTCATTTTTGAAAAACGTGATTAAGGAGCCTATTAAATCTCCTTTATCCCTTGTGTCCCTCAAGTTTTGAACAGGTGTATTTGCTCTTTATACCTCTTTTCTTTCGCCGCCTCTTATAGATATAAGTTTAGTCTTGTTTATTGTATATCTATCAAAGTTCTAAACCAAACTATCTGCTTGCCAAAAGAGACAGAGACTTTTCTTTTGGTAGGCCCGATAATCGAATTTTAGATAGCAAATTACGATTATTGATTAATACGTGAAAAAATCACGTGAAATATTCACGTGATAAAAATATATTTTTATCTTTGCAAGTGATTGAAGGTTTATTCCTTTTTACAGAATTGCTAATTAGAAGTTTAACGTACTATAGTTGATAAAAATATGATACTCCGGGTTATACTGAAAAATTTTCTTTCATTTAATGATGAGGTCCAGTTTGATATGTTTCCTAACATGAAAAGGACTACTTTGTCAAACCATATTACTATGCTTGACGGAAAACTGCCAGTGTTGAAAATGGCAGCTGTATATGGCGCAAATGGAGCAGGAAAATCAAATCTCCTGAAAGGGATAAATTTCCTGAAAGCCATAGCTACCAATAAGAATTTCTTGAATGGTGATAGTGTTGGAAGATATATGTTTGCGTTGAAGGAAGATGTTGGCGATGAGTCTATAGAACTGACTATTGAATTTGCGACGAAATCCGGAATTCCATTTATATATTCTGTGGAAATTGCTAAGACGGGGATTGCTTTCGAGACTCTGCAAGTGTCCGGCTTAGGAGCTGAGGAGAATAAAAATATTTTCACTCGTAAAGATGGTGCTGTTGAATATTCAATTGCTCCTTCTGCTGAGGTCAACAAAATGGTGTTGGGATGGATTGAGAAAAATCCGTTTGCAAGTTTGCTGACCATTAACAATGATATGCCTGTGCTGGCTGATGCCAATATTGATATTGCTCAAAAGTGGTTTGATGATGAACTGACAATAATTGGCTTACATTCCTTTAATCCGGCCTTGATAGGGATCTTCAGAAACGATGAAAACATTAATAAATTTGCCTCTGAACTTTTTAAAGCTATTGACCTGGGTATTGATGGTGTGAAGGTAGAGACGGAGAATTTCGAAGATTGGATAAGTACGCATGATGTTAGCAACCTGCCTGTGGATAAACTCAGGAAAATGCATTCAGGTGTGCTGTCAGAGGTTGTTGATTTCAGAAATACCAGAGATATCAGTGTTGAAGATGGAGTGCAGAAGATAAGTCAGATGATGTTCCGTCAGTTTGGAGAGAACGGATTCTCAAAGGAGATGGATATTCAGGCGCAGTCTGATGGCACAGTGCGCCTATTATCACTTGTGCCGGCATTCTATGCAGCCATGCAGTCAGGCAAAACTGTTGCAATCGATGAACTTGACCATAGCATACATCCTCACCTGGTACGCAAGCTTGTCCGTTACTTCTCTTCACATGAAACAAATGGCCAGCTTATTTTTACTACTCATCAGACCTGCCTGCTTAATCAGGATTTCCTGCGCACCGATGAGGTCTGGATGGTTGAGAAAAAGAATGGAAGCAGTCGCATGTATTCACTGAATGACTTCAAAATTCATAACACAATCAATATTGAGAATGGATACTTGGAAGGACGTTATGGTGCTATTCCGTTTATTGGCGAACTGAATATGTAAGATGTGTTATGGATTTATCAAAGCTGACATATTCAAAAGAAGATTCGGCAAGGACTCCTGCTGATGTTCCATTGCATAAAGCTACCACGGAAAATAAGGATGAGAGCGGAATGTCTGAAACCATACAAGTGCCGTTGGCATACCGGAAAACTGAAGGAGTTCTTTCAACAAGCCTTATATTCGTGCTTTCTGGAGGTGAGAAACGGGAAAGGGATTTTCTTCTGGAACTGATACGGCAGCGTGAACTGCACTCATTGAAGGTTGCTTTCATGTCTGAAAAGGGACAAGGTTTGCAGCCATATCAGATGCAAGATAAGTGGGCGCAAATCCAACTGACAGGAGAGGCTATGGACAAAGTATTTCTCCTTTCAGATGTAGATGAATTCTATGATCAATTGGAGAAAATATTCAAAGAGGATTTAACTGGGACCCAAGAGCAATGGATAGTGAGCAATCCTTGCTTTGAGATTTGGTTGTATTATTGTTATATGAATAAGCCAGAGAAAGATCTCATGTGTTTGAAATCAGAACCCGTAGCTACTCGGAGCAAAAAAATGAAAACCATATGCAATACTCTCATAAGTGGAGGCATAAATCCACGTCTGGCATTTGAACACATGGTAACTGGTATTGAGCACAGCAATACTCATTATGATGTGGATGATAATGGAATTCCTGTATTGTATGCAACACAAATGCACAACATGGCGAAGTACCTTTTTGATACGTTGAATAATAACGCCAATGAGTACTCTGAATATGTGAAAAGGAAAGAAGAGTGGAGAAGATTGATGAAAAGTAGGTAGTTGCAATGAACTGATGGAGATTTTAAATATTGAATAATATGGATTCTTTTAATCAAACGGATAACATAAGGTCTAATGATATAAAAAATGAATAACAATGAAATATACATTTAGAACTTTTTATTGTGGATCGGGGGATTGTATATTTCTCGTGCTTGAAAATGGTAACTGTACTTTAAATATCATGGTTGATTGTGGCAAGTACACAGAAGAAATAGATGGTTTTGTGAGAACTGAATTGAAAAACAAAATAGACTTTCTGATAGTAACACATATAGATAACGATCATATCAATGGACTGGTAACCATGATGACTAGGAATCGTGATCTTATGATTAATCATATTATATATAATTGTTACCAAAGGATAGCGGATAATAAAAAACCATGGACAGAAAAGATGAAGGAGAATGTAGATAGGTTATATGGTCAGTTACCCGTAGTGGTTGATATGATGAGTCAAAACATCAATGAAGAAAAAGCTATGACTCTGGCGGAATGTATACTTACGAATGATAAATGGAAAAGGGTGTGGCAAAGAGAATATATTACTGAACAGTCTCCAGCTATTCAACTTGCCAACGATATGGGGAGGATTATTTTCCTTTCTCCATCTCAAACAGCGTTGGAACAACTGGATAAGAAATATCGTAAACTGTTTTGGCAACAGCTGTATAAGCTGAAAACAGAAGAGTATGACAAGGAAGAAACAATCTATGAGGTTTTGATGAGAATTGCACAAATCGAAGAAGCTGAGGATGGAAAAGAAGAGAACATTAACGATTGTATAGTCAATGAACAGACATTGAAACAATATGCCTCCTTCCCATTATCGAAAATGGATATAAACAATATAGCTTCTGTTGCTTTTGTATGGGAACATCAAGGACATAGAATTCTTTTTATGGGAGATGCTGATCCTACACAGGTAAGTAATTCGATAGAAAAAATATATAAAGATGAAATCAAACCTATCATCTTTGATCTAATTAAAGTTTCGCACCATGGTAGTGCACATAGTACTGCATGGGAGTTGATGAAGGTGGCTGATAGCGGAATATTCTTCTTTACTGGAGGCTCAAAAGCAAGACCAAGCCTACAAACTTTGGGAAGAATCATCACAAGGCCATTGCCTGATGGTGTTGCATATAGGGATATCAGATATAATCGACCCAATGAAATTCTAAATAAACTGAATGCTCTTTCTGCGGACGCAAAGAACAGTCTTAATGTTAAAGTAAGCTACAACGAGAACTATTATGAAGTATCCTATTGAAATAAAGAGAAAACTGTTTGAAGCTATTGTTCCCGTACAATGTGGTAATAATAAGGGTACTGCTTTTTTTATAAAAGAAGACACTTTGTTAACTGCACGTCATATATTTGAAGACTATGCAATTGACAATGAAGAAGTGTATATTCGAGTTAACAACAAACGAATAAAATGTCAGATAGAAAATATTGTAGAAGAAGAGAATTCTATAGATGTTATATTATTAAAAACTGATGCATATAAACACGGATATTGGTTGTCTTTGTTGTCTGCAGTATTTAACGAAGAAAGAGCCTTATGCATTATGGGTTACCCAAAGGAAATCGTAAATGGTGAGGATATTATTAGTATAGATGTGCATGATAGAATCGGCACAACAAGGCAAGATTTTGATACGGCTGTAGTTAGAACCGATTCCCTTGCCTTAGAATCTTACAAAGGTTTTTCTGGTTCGCCTGTGCTGAATGAAAAAGGGTCTGTCATAGGTGTTGCGTTGAAACAAATATCTGGAAGTTTGGGGTATTGTTCAGTGAATAGCATAAAAGAAAGGTTAAAGTTGCATGGGATAGATGTATCAGAAGACTGGCAGAGTGAAGACTTCTCACCATTAGGTAGGGGATCAAGCCAACGGCAGATAAATAATGCTATTGAATATGCAGCCTTGAGATATAATGCAGATTTGCATGTTGCGAACAAAGAATTGGATGATAAAATTGATTTATTTGCTGTAAAGGAAGTACAGAATGTACTCTATGA
>OCHJ01002175.1_pt1 | contig 11474 bp, 7 predicted proteins | sample 1538381 | NCBI WGS metagenome assembly OCHJ01 (sample SAMN04571688, study PRJEB22368) | human gut metagenome | biome: human gut; material: stool | host: Homo sapiens | place: Luxembourg | collected 2012-06-29 | reverse complement strand
TGGACGCCAACGGTCTCGCCCGCCATGAGTTTGGCGCGAATCTCAGGGGCCTTCTTCTTGGTAATGCCGTAGATGACGTAGGTGTACTGAGAACCCTCGTCAATATCGACGGCGCCGTAGGCGTACTTGCCATACTCCTTGAGGTAGGGCTTGTCGTTCTGCGGACCAGGCAGGGTAAAATCAATCAGATGGCCGTGACCAGAAACCTGGACCCAATCGGTCTTGTGATAGCCGCAGGCATTGCAGGCAAGGTGAGGCGGAAACTCGACGGCTCCGCACTCGGGGCACTGACGTGCCCAATAGATGCCCTCTTCAAGACCCGTGTAGAACTTCTTGACCACGGGCTCCATATCTTTGAGTTGCATGAGAATACTCCTTATGGGAAATCGAAAACCGCGGTCGCTTAGGCGACGGTACGAAGAATCTGACAGCGCACGTTCTGAGAACCGCCAAAACCGCGCAGGAACGCCGTCTCGGGGATCTTCTTCATCTGGGTGGCACCGGCGACGCCACGCATCTGCCTGACGGCCTCGACGATATCGGCGATACCGGATGCGCCATGAGCGTGACCGAAGTTGCAACGGCCACCGTGCGGGTTGATGGGCTTATCGCCGTCAAAAGCGGTACGGCCGTCGATCGCGTACTTCCAAGCCTCGCCACGCGGAATATAGCCGCACTCCTCGGCCGAAACGATCTCGGAAGCCAGGAAGAAGTCATTGCACATGAACAGGTCGATCTCATCGGGGCTCACGCCAGTAAGGTCATAGACCTGTTTGGCGGCAAGCTCGGTAGCCCAGTGCTCGTTGTGGAGCAGACCGGCCTCGACAGCAGAGGCGCCCGTACCCAGAACCTCGATAGGCGCATACGGGACACCCATGGCCTTGGCCTTCTCCGTGGGCATTACGACAACAGCGGCGGCGCCGTCGCACTTCTTCTCAAAGCCGGTGACGCGCAGATACTGCGTAACTCGCGGGTTGTACATACTCTTGAGATACTCGTCGGCGGTATCGAAACCGGCTGCCTTCGCATCCTCCTCGACCGTGGTCTCGTACCAGGCAAGGGGATTCAGAACGGCACCGCGGCGAAGGCTCTTGGTAAGGCCGTTCAGAGCGTCATCAATCTGATCGGCAGTAAGGTCATACTGCATCGAATACTCGTTGATCCAGTTGTCGAACGACACGCCAAAGGCGCCGTCGAGCGGACGACCATAAGCACGGTCATAGATCTTATCGAGCGAGGGGATCATGACGTCGAGCGTAAAGTCCTGACGAATATGGGAGGGCATGTGCTCAACGGGAAGAGTCGAAGCCAAATCGCAGGCACCCGTAAGGACAACATCGTAGGCACCGGAGGCGACTGCCATCACAGCCTGCTCAAGGGCGACGTAGCCCGTACAGCAAGCCTCGGAATGATGGACGGAGCCCTTGGCACGAACGCCAAACCAATCGGCAACCTGCATGTTGGGAGTAATGCAATCGCCAACAAGGTACGGATTGGCGCTACCGTGGTAGAAAAAGTCGATATCGCGGGGCTCAAGGCCGGCATCGGCAATTGCCTCGAGGGCCGCATAGCCAAACGCCTCGCCCTCGCCAATGCCCTGGGTCTCGGGATGCTCCTCAAAATCCTTGAACGGGGTGCAGCCTACGCCTACAATCGAGACGCTGCGCATGTTCTTTCCGAGCGTAACCACTGAATATCACATCCTAATCATGTGAAGGTATACGGAATGATGGCGCAGTCCGGCCGCGAGCGAAGGTGAGAGAGCGCTCGCGGCTTTTCTGTGCCGTCACACGTTGAACTACTGCAGTGGTTCTTTTGAACGTAACTTTAGTTTACGAGGGGTTAAACGAGACGCGTGAGACAAAAAGCCCCGATGTGTCCCATCATATGGGACACATCGGGGATAGGCGTTCCAAATAGCAGATAAATAGCCATACTTAAATCGATTCATAGGGCCGGATTGCTCTGAATCCGCAACCTATGCAACCGTTCATCCCTAAAAATCAGCCGTTCACCCGAGCGGCTTTTCAAAATCGGGGATGCGTGGGTGCCAGTGGCGCGACGCATCGTCGACAAACAGCGGCGCATAGAACATGCGATTGAGCGCGGCAGCAACGGTGCGCGCTTCCAAATCGGGACGGACCTCGAGCCAATACTGGACAAGGTTGTGATGTCCCGCGAGTGCAAAGGCCAGATACAGGTCAAGATCGGTCTCGTCAGAAAACGTTGAGCGCAAACGGTCGCGAAAATACTCATGCATAAAAATCGTAGCCTTATGCGTGAACACGGGGTCCCCGTTTTCACTGTTGAGCGCGAGCACCTTCGAACGATTGCGCTGCAGGATCTCCATACGCTTGATCATCGTCGGCGTCGGATCGAGCTGAGCGTCACCAAAGCGCGCCTCAAGGGCAACGTCGTTAATATCTTGCATGTTGTGGAGCAAATCGTCCTCAAATCGCTTAACAACGTCGTCAACAGAACGATAGCAGCGGTAAAACGTCGATTTCGAGGTGTGCGCGAGCCTCAGCACATCGGTCACCTTGATCGCCTGCACCGGCGTCGTCCCCATAAGTTCAAAGACGGCATCTTCGATCCGTGAAGCAATATCGTTTTGAGCGTTTAGCGGCATAGCGGCCTCCCCTATTGGCGATTGGCTCCTATGCTACCCGAAAGATATGCTCATTGAGGACGATACGAGGCATAGAGCGCGCCGCACAAGAGATGACGCAGCGACCGTATATCACCGACGAAGTATTCCATCCACCGGGCATGCCATCTTTGCGAGGGTCAATCGAAAACCCGACGCCTTCAGCCTTGAGGATGGCCTCAATGCGCGTCCACGTCTGGCTCAGGCGAAGATTGCGTTCTTGCAAATTGGGGGCAGCGTTAATCCACGCGCGCTCGTCGTCGTTTGCCATACGCCCAACCGCAACGGGAGCAATCTCATCGATCGCCTCGATATCCACGCCAATAGGTCCTCCGACCGACCGAGCAACATCGGAAACAGCGAGGACGGCCACGCTTCCGCCATGTGAAATGGAAATAGAGGGTGCCTCCCCATCCGCAAGCTCGATCTTGCCGAAAGCAGAACGCGCAAGCTGGGTGTCGTCGAAGACACCTAGGGCGTCGCGAAGCAGCAAACCCACGCCTGCAGCTTCCCTCCGAAACGCAATTGGAAGATTCCCATTGGAGGCACGCGAGGCATAGCGTCCCGCGATTGATGCCATAGCAACGGTCTCGCCGGGATCGATCGCAGAAACGTCAACGAGATGCACGGTTATGTTCAAAATGGTCCACCCCCCACTCGATTGAGATGACAAGGCAAAACAGACGCTCAGAACCGCTCTTTCATGAATCGAGGTACCTTTTGCCGGCGATTTGGCGGCCAAAATAAAACAGCCCAGAGGACATAGCCTCTGGGCTGCGAACATTTGGTGGGCGTTAGAAGATTTGAACTTCTGACCTCTTCCGTGTCAGGGAAGCGCTCTCCCCCTGAGCTAAACGCCCGATCAAGGGTGCGCAAGCGCGCAAGGGATAATATAACGGAGCCTGAACTCGGTGGCAAGAACATTTTTAAAAATCGCTTACATTGTGGAATTCGGGGGCTTCGTCATATCCATTTTAAAAGAGCCTGCTGCCGCGATTTGGCTGTCGCATAATGCAAGGCCATTGCGGTATCGAGCTATGGAAAGACACCTGCGGAATTGTCCTACCGATAAGCGGACAAGCCTCCAGCTGGTGACTTCGCCGTGGTAAGGTAAGCCGAATTGTTTCCAGGCTGTTTCGGGGGAGTGGAATGAGCAAAGAGTGTGTCGAGCAGGTCGAAGGCGCAGGGGCTTCGGTGCCGATGACCGATATATCGAACATTGATGTGCCCGAGGGCACCGACGAGTTCAGCCGTAGCACCCGCCGCGCCTGGCGCGAGCGCCTGAACAGCGCTTCGACGCGCAAGATGATCACGGGCGTCTTGGCTACGCTGGTGGGCGGTTCGTTTTGGGGCTTCTCGGGCACCAGCGCGAGCTTTCTGTTCGATACCTACCACGTCGATACCTTGTGGCTTATGAGCGTGCGTCAGATTCTCGCCGGCCTGCTCTTTATGGCTGTGGTTGTCACGCGCGACCGCGCACGCCTGGTCAAGCTTTGGACGACGCCCGCTGATCGCAAGCAGCTGCTGCTCTTTACCGCTTTTGGCCTGCTGTTCAACCAGTTTTGCTATCTTTCGGCCGTGCGCCTGACGAACGCCGGAACCGCGACGGTGCTCCAGTGCCTGCAGCTCGTTATCATCATGGGCTACGCCTGCGTGACCGATCGCCGTATGCCGCGTACTCGCGAAGTCATCGGCATTGGCCTGGCTCTGGGTGGAACCTTTTTAATCGCCACCGGCGGCGACCCCACCAGCCTGAATATCTCGCCGCTTGGCCTGGCAGCAGGTCTTATGTGTGCGGTCAGCGCCGCGTGTATGGCGGTGATTCCCGCCAAGATCCTGCCCGAATACGGCAGCCCCATCGTCACGGGCTCGGCAATGCTCACGGCGGGCGTGGTCTCGTGCGTCTTCGTGCAGCCCTGGGCGCATATGCCGGCGCTCGACGCTGCCGGCATCGAGGCGCTCGCGGTGTTCGTGGTTATCGGCTCGTTTTTTGCTTACATGCTTTATATGCAGGGCGTTAAGGACATCGGCTCGGTGCGCGCGAGCCTCATCGGAACTGTGGAGCCGGTTTCGGCGACCATCACCAGCACCGTTATGCTGGGCACGGTGTTTTTGCCGACCGACCTTATCGGCTTTGCCATGATTATCGTGATGATGTTCCTCACGGTGTAGTTGACGCCGCCGCCAAGACAGAAAAGGTGTTGTGCCGCATTTTCGCCAATTGACGTCCGTGTCTGGAGTTTAGCTGTCGATGCTCAAAATGCCATAAACTAGTAACGTTATGGACTTTTTCATTGCGACTCAATTGCGAGGATTTCTTTATGGCTGGTAATCACTTTAAGGGCAGCGATAGCGGCCGTCCTGCAGTTCCGCCGCGTCCGAACGGGGCTGGTAAGGCCGGCACGCCGGGCGGCGCTGGACAGGGCGGCTCCGGTAAGCGCGTGTCCCCGGGCGAGACGGCGATGTTTACCGCTCTGTACGAGCAGTCTCAAAAGGCAAAAAAGACCGGCCGTGCAAGAGGGAATGTCTTTGCGGGCGGTGCAACCTCCGCGTCGCAGCCGAGCGGGGCTCCTTCGGTACCTGCGAACAACGCAGGTGCTGCCAACGCCGCGAATGCCGCCGGCAACGTTAATGCCGGCAAGGCCGACAACAATACTCCCTCTGCCGGTGGCGCGGGGCTTACGGGTAACCTTGGCACGATCTACACCGGCGCCTCCGAGACTGGCACGTTCGCCCGCCTGGATGATAGCGGTGCCGAGTTTGCGGGCTCGGGTTCCAAGGAAGATTATTACGATTTTGGCTTGAACTACGGTAGCGATGCTTCGTCGAGTTCGACCTCTGACGGTCTGGTCCGTCATCGCCATCGCAAGGGCGAGCGCAAAAAGCGTCACACCGGCGCCATTATTGCCGCTGTAGTCGCGGTGCTTCTCGTTGCGCTTGGCGCAAGTGGCTTTATGTTGCTTAACTCGGCAAAGACCGTAAAGAGCGAAGCGAAGGAGGCTGTCGAGATCGTCGGTGGCCTTAAGGACAAGGTCACGTCGGGCGATTTTTCGACGCTGCCTGACGACGCGAAGAAGATCGATGAGCTCTGTAACAGCATGAAGGCGGAGACCTCGAGCCCGCTGTGGGCGGCGGCATCGTTTATCCCGGTGTATGGCAGTGACATCAACGCAGCCCGCACCATGATCGACGCCCTGTCCGATGTCTCGAGCAACGCGCTGGTTCCCATGGCCGACAACCTTTCGCAGGCCACGCCCGGCAAGCTGTTCCAGGACGGCATGATTAACGTGTCCGCGCTGCAGGCGGTCGCCGATTCGCTTTCCAGCAGCTCGAAGGTGTTCAAGAGCGCCAACGAGAAGGTCCAGGGCATTGGCGATACTCATATTTCCCAGGTGACCGAGCTGGTCGATAAGGCCAAGGACGGCTTTGCCACCCTCAACGGCGCGGTTGACGCGGCGGAGAAGGTCGCCCCCGTCCTTCCCCAGATGCTCGGCGCCAACGGCCAGACGCGCAACTACCTTATGTACGCCATGAACAACGTCGAGATTCGTGCTTGCGGCGGCTTTGGCGGTTCGCAGGGCCTGATTTCGGTCACTGACGGCCAGATGTCGATTGGCGAGTTTGTTCCCCGCATTGGACTCAGCGAGGATGAGGCAGTCGAGAGCGTCGACGAAGAGGATGAGGCGCTGTTCGGCAACCACAGTAACCTGTACAACTCGGGCAATACCTATTCGCCTGATTGGCCCCGCAACTCGCAGCGTGTCGCCGCGCTGTGGAAGTCCCAGTATGGACAGGACGTTGATGGCGTCATCGGTATCGACCCGGTGTTCCTGCAGTATCTGCTGGGCCTGGTCGGTAATGTCTCGCTGCCCGACGGAACGGTTGTCGACGGCACCAACGCCGCAAAGGTCCTCATGCACGATGTGTACTGGAACTATCCGGTCGAGGAGTCGGACGGCATCTTTGCATCCGTCGCCAGCGCTGCCTTCGACAAGATCCTTGGCGGTATCGGCGATGTCGATGTTACGAAGCTTGTCAGCGCCGTTGAGCGCGGTGCCGAAGAGGGCCGCCTGATCGCGTGGATGAGAAACGATGATGAGCAGAATGCCATCAAAGAGACGGGCATTGACGCTTCGCTGCCCGATCCGGATGATCCGAGTGCCGATCCCGTTGCCGGCGTTTACTTTAACAACCTGAGCTTCTCCAAGCTCGACTGGTATCTGAACGCCGACACTCAGATTGGTCAGGGCGTGAAGAACGGCGACGGCACGTGCTCCTATCGCATCACCGTTACCCTGACGAACATCATGACGCAGGAGGAGGCTGGCAAGCTGCCCGACTACGTTGCGGCGAGCGCGCCCGATGCCGCGCGTGACGACGAGCGTCTGAATGTCTCGTTGTTTGCCCCGACGGGTGGCAACATCAGTGACCTTACGGTTGAGGGTACCCAGTTTGGTCTTGGTGCCGCTACGTGGCATGGAATCCCCTTCTATTCGGGCACCGTTGACCTGCATGCTGGCGAGACGACGACGATCACGTATACGCTGACCACGTCGGCCGAGGCGGGGGACAAGCCTCTTACGCTGCGTCAGACCCCTACATGCCAGGCGGCTCGCGACAGCGCGTCGGCGTAGGGTTTTTCTGGTAGCGCAGATAATCGAGTACCATTTTGGGGCGGACAGGCAATCTGTCCGCCCCTATTTTGTAAGGAGAGCGCATGAAGTACTTTGGCACCGACGGCTTTCGCGGTGAGGCCAACGTTGGGCTGACGGTAGAGCACGCTTATAAGATTGGCCGTTTTGTGGGCTGGTATTACGGCGCCAACCGCGAGCGCAAGGCACGCGTCATCGTGGGCAAGGACACGCGTCGCTCGAGTTATATGTTCGAGGCGGCGCTGGTGAGCGGTCTGGTCGCGAGCGGTGCGGACGCCTATATGCTGCACGTGATCCCCACGCCGGGCGTGGCGCATCAGACCGTGGAGGGCTGCTTCGATTGCGGCATCATGATCAGCGCGAGCCACAACCCGTTTTGCGATAACGGCATTAAGCTCGTCAACAGCGACGGCTTTAAGATGGACGAGGACGTACTGGAGCTCATCGAGGACTACATCGATGGCAAGAGCGAGGTGCCGCTGGCCACGGGCAACCACATCGGCGCCACGGTGGACTACATGCAGGGCCGCAACCGCTACATTGCTTCGCTCATCGCCAGCGCGAACTTTTCGCTGCAGGGCGTCAAGATCGGTATCGACTGCGCCAACGGCTCGGCTTCCTCGGTGGCCAAGCCGGTGTTCGACGCGCTGGGCGCTGACGTGCGCGTGATCAACGCCGCGCCCGATGGTTTTAACATCAACGTCGACTGCGGCTCTACGCATATTGAGCGCCTGCAGCGCCACGTGGTGGAGCAGGGCCTGGATGTGGGTTTTGCCTACGATGGCGATGCCGACCGCTGCCTGGCCGTGGACGAGCGCGGCCGCGTGGTCGACGGTGACCAGATCCTGTACGTGTGCGGTGTGTACCTGAACAAGCACGGGCGTCTCTCGGGCGGTACCGTGGTGCCGACGATCGCCAGCAACTTTGGCCTGATCAAGTCGTTGGAGCTTGCCGGCCTGAGTGCCGTGACCAGCGGCGTGGGCGACCGTCACGTGTATGCCAAGATGCGCGAGGGCGGCTACAGCCTGGGCGGCGAGCAGACGGGCCATACGATCTTTGGCGATATCGAGCGCACGGGCGACGGCATTATGACCTCGCTGCGCGTGATGGAAGTGATTCGTGCCGAGCGCGAGACGCTCTCGCAGCTCACGGCTCCGTGCAAGCTGCTGCCACAGGCGCAGGTGGCCGTGCACGTGGCGGACAAGGACGCCGCGCTCGAGAATATGGGCGTGCAGAACGCCATCGCCGAGGCCGAGGCTGCGCTGGCAGGCGAGGGCCGCGTGCTCGTGCGCAAGAGCGGAACCGAGTCGGTTATCCGCGTGCTGGCCGAGGCGCCCGACCAAGCATCCGCCGATGCCGCCATGAAGCGCATCGCCAACGCGCTCGAGGCTTTATAGCTACGCGGTTTTACCAAACCGCGTAGCTGCTCGACGCTGCAAACGGCCCCAAGTGGCAATCTGACGTTCAATTTCAAGGGCGCGACCAGAAGGTCAGCGCCCTTTCATTTCACGTCACCTTGCTCGCTTGGGGCCGTTTTCGCTGACGTTGCCAAGACATTAGCGTCAACGAACTAGTCATTGGGTACCTAGTTATTGGGTGAAAAAAGGGGACGCTGCGGATTGGTTCCGCGGCGTCCCCTTTGCGTTGGCGTGTCGGTTATGCCTTACAGCTCGTAGAGCGTGGTGAACTTGTCCTGCAGGTAGCTGCAGTAGTAGCGGGCATCGAACGCCATGCCGCACGCGCCCTTGATGAGCTCCGGCGCGTCCTTGGCGCGGCCCCACTGCCAAATGTGCTCGCCCAGCCAGGCGCGGACAGGTGTCAGGTCGCCGCTCGCGCAGGCGCCGGTAAGGTCGACACCGTCGCGGCACATGGCCGGCACAAACATGGCATCGTAGGCACTGCCCAGCGCATACGTGGGGAAGTAGCCAAACGAGCCGCCGCTCCAGTGCGTATCCTGTAGGCAGCCGTGCGTGTCGTCGGGAACGGGAATGCCCAGGTACTCATCCATAAAGCGATTCCAAAGCGCGGGGATGTCCTTGGCCGTGGCCTCGCCGGTAAACAGCATGCGCTCGATCTCGTAGCGCACCATAACGTGCAGCGGATAGGTGAGCTCGTCGGCCTCGGTGCGGATCAGCGAAGGCTGCGCGATGTTCACGGCGTGGTAGAGCGTGTCCTCGTCGACGTCGCCGTAGACCTCGGGTGTGTGGCGGCGCAGCACCTCGAGCAGCGGTCCCATAAAGGCACGGCTGCGGCCCACGGTGTTCTCAAAGAAGCGGCTCTGGCTCTCGTGGATGCCCATGGAGGTGCCGCCCTCCAGGCAGGTGCGCGCATAGGCGGGATTGACGCCCAGCTCGTACATGGTGTGCCCCGCCTCGTGGATGATGCTGTAGACGTTGGAGATGCAATCGTCCTCGTAGATGTGTGTCGCGATGCGCGCGTCACCCACGGCAAAGCCCTCGCTAAACGGGTGCTCGGTAAAGGCAAGCGTGGTGTCGTCCAGGTTCAGGCCGACGAGCTTCATCAGGTCGAAGCTCATGGCGCGCTGGGCGGCCTCGGGCACGCGGGCGTGCAAAAAGTCGGCAGCGGGCTGCTGGCCGCGCTCGCCGATGGCGTGCACGAGCGGCACGACCGTGGCCTTGACCTCCTCGCAAAACGCGTCGAAGCTCTCGGCAGAAAGGCCGCGCTCGTACTGGTCGAGCCAAACGTCGTATGGGTCGCGCTTGGGGTCCATGAGTTCGGCCTGATGCTTAAGTTGGGCGACGATTCTATCCACATAGGGCTCAAAGCTCGCCCAGTCGTTGGCCGTCTTGGCCTTATGCCACACGGCGTCGGCCTCGCAGGTGAGCCTGGTCCAGGCCTCGGCCTCCTCGGTAGGAATAACGCTTGCCTCGCGCTGGTCGCGGCCGAGCACGCGAATCTCGTCGAGCAGCTGCGGGTCGTCTACGTGTCCGCCTGCAACCGTCTCGCGCGCTAACGAGCGTACGAGCTCAACGGACTTCTCGCTGGTCAGCAGCTTGTGATGCTCGCCGGCAAGCGTGCCCATGGCGTCGGCACGGGCGGCAGCGCCGTTGGCAGGAGCAATCGTCGCCCCATCGAACTCGGCAATCTTGAGCAGGTACTCGCGAGTCCACAGCTTGCCCTCGAGTTTGCGGAACTTTTTGACGGCCTTGTCGACTTTAGCGGCCTTGACGCCCTTGGCGGCTTTTGCCACGGCGGCCTTGGCCTTCTTATCGAGTTTCTTTCCCATACCGTATCCTTAATCTCGCAGGCCGAGCGCCGCAGGCGCGTGCGCGGCCAGTTTGCACAGCTACCTGCCTTGTACCCAGCGTGAACAAAACGGAACGCGGCGATGCGCTCGCGAAATGTGTTATCCTATAGCCCAATGCGTTGACGGAGAGGGTTTTGCCCGCCGCGTCGCCGGCAAGAGAGGGAAGGTCATGGGCTGCAAGCCTTCCTGCGGTGGCAAGGGCCAAGCGTTCACTCCCGAGCAGCGACCTCAACGGGCACGCGGCCAGTGGCAGCAAAGTCCCAGTAGGGAAGCCGTGAGCCTCGCGACAAGGGGCGCAGAGTGGGCACGGCGGGCCAGACATCCGCCGGGTCAAACAAGGTGGTACCGCGGAATTCAACCGTCCTTGGGCAATGTACATGCCCGAGGACGGTTTTTTGTTACCGAACCGGGCCGCACATCCGCAGCTATCGGGTGCTAGCCGCCCCGGCAAGCGAGATGCGCGAGAGACGAAAGGGAAGACATGAGTCTGATTGATGATCTGGTCAAACTCGAGGAAGAGGCCAAGGAGCTCGTCACTAGCGCTGACGACGCCGCCAAGCTCGAGGCCGCGCGCGTTGAGCTGCTCGGCCGCAAGGGCCGTATCACCGGCCTGATGCGCATGATGGGCAAGCTCGCTCCCGAGGATCGTCCCATGATGGGCAAACGCGCCAACGAGATGCGCCAGCTGATCGAGGGCATGCTCGACGAGCGCACCACCGAGATGAAGGCCGCCGCCCTCAAGCACGCACTCGAGCACGAGGCCGTCGACATCACGCTGCCGGGCATCCGTCCGCAGATCGGTCACCAGCACCTGATCAAGCAGATCATCGAGGAGGCCGAGGACATCTTCTGCGGCATCGGCTACACCGTCGAGTCCGGCCCCATGGTCGATACTTCCTACTACAAC
>OCHJ01002151.1_pt1 | contig 11601 bp, 7 predicted proteins | sample 1538381 | NCBI WGS metagenome assembly OCHJ01 (sample SAMN04571688, study PRJEB22368) | human gut metagenome | biome: human gut; material: stool | host: Homo sapiens | place: Luxembourg | collected 2012-06-29 | reverse complement strand
CATCGATAAGCCGCATCAACCCGTCTCTTATCAAAATACTCATATCGTCACTCGCCCCGGAGAAATATTCGACTATCTTACGCTGAGTATCGACCAAGACATTCAAATCCCATCGTCCGTCTCCCTTATGTACCAAGAACCGCTCTTTCACTTCTCCGGTATATGCCCCGAAAATCTCGTCCAAAAAATCTTCCCGAATATAAGGAACCGTTTGCCATGAAGCATCAAAACGGAATCCGTATCCCTGCAACTCTTCGGGAGAGAACGGTAACGCCGGATTAAAGTGTCCCAGCAGACCATGAACGGCATTGAACGGAATTTCCCAAATTCTGAAAAAACCCAAAATATGATCGATCCGGTAAGCATCGAAATACTCCGACATCTTGCGCAACCGGGCTTTCCACCACGCATATCCATCACGAGCCATGACCTCCCAATTATACGTTGGAAATCCCCAGTTCTGGCCTTCTATCGAGAAATCGTCGGGTGGCGCCCCTGCCTGACTATCCATGTGAAAGAGTTGCGGATTGACCCACGCATCGACACTGGTACGACTGATTCCTATGGGAATATCGCCTTTCAAAACCACTCCTGCCCGATGGGCATACTCCTTGACTTCGGATAATTGAACATGCAAATGATACTGAATATAATAATACAATGCAACCGATTTATACCACGGACTCCACACAGCACAATAGTCGGCAATGGCCGATTCATCGTAAAACGAATATTCTTCCCAACAACTAAAATCGGCAGTTCCGAATCGGTCTCTCAAACTGCAAAATGCCGCGTAAGGACATAACCAAAAGCTATTATCCCGAAAAAAGGCTTTAAATCCGTCGCTCGATAGCGTGGCCTCGCCCTGCTCCTCGAACAAAAGTCTCAAATATTCCATCTTCGCACGGTTCACCCGCTCGTAATCGACATCGGGTAACCGGTTCAATTCTTCTCGCAACGCATCGAAGCGGGCTTGCTCCACCTCGTCGTTCAAATACCCGACTTCGGATAACCGAAGGTACTGCGGATGCAGAGCAAATGTAGAGTTGGCATTATAAGGATAGGAGTCTTGCCATGTACCCGACATTGTCGTATCGTTCACCGGGAGTAACTGTATAAACGACTGCCCTGTTCTTAACGCCCAATCTACCAAATATTTCAAATCGATAAACTCCCCTATGCCGAACCCATAATCCGTACGGAGAGAAAATACCGGAATCGCCGTCCCGGCTCCCCTCCACTGCGATTCGGAACCGTTGAAGCGAAGTCCCGAAACTACCACGGCCTCAGAAGGATTTTGCGGTTTCTCCCGGCAAATACGGTTCTCTCCCGTCTCCCAAGCAACAACTTCCCGTTGATGGGTACGCACAATAACGAACTTATACTCGAACGGGAATTTCAGTTGTCTCCCATCGAGGGTTATCTGCCACTCCGGAAAAGAAGAATCATTCAATAACGGGGCTTTTAAAACGTCCCAATCGCCCAATTCCGGACAGTCGCCGACCATAACGAGCCTCTCATCGGGCCTTAGTTGCGATGCGTCAACCTTAACGGTGAGCGTCCCCGGTTCTATCGTTTCTACGACAGAATCGGCATGTTGTCGAAAGAATATACCTTGAATGAATGCCGATGAGTAAAAAGGCAAATCGGCAGGGACATCGCGCCATCGATCGACCAAACGATATTCCCCGGCATTCCTCCCCGGAGAGAAACTATGAGGACTCCCCCACTCCCGACGAATTCCCTCCCCGGACTTTACCAGATATTCATAATGGAACTTCTTTGCAGAGGCTGGGAGTTCCATCGTATATTTCCATAGGCCGTCACCTTGATAATCCATCATAACAGCCCGATTATCTTCATTCGCACCAAGCTCATCTATGTCCCCGGAGAGAAATAAACTTTCACCCCATCGAGTATGATAATATATCTCGAATATTATTTTCATCGCTATATCCTATTTTTTAATCATAAAGGTAAGAACTTTCCGACAAAACAAATGCTCTTCTTCATACCTTTTTTCTAAAAAACAAAAGCGAACCTATGATAGTTCGCTTTTGCCTTTTGGTCTATATTTGTTGCTCGAATATTATCCACATTTGGAAGTTCCGCACGACGTACAGATGAGACAGCCTTCTTGATAAATGAGCGTCTCATTTCCGCAATGAGGACAAGTCTGCCCGTTAGCCTTAGTCCCATTGGGCAGATATTTCTTCAACGCTCGCTCGACCCCGTTTTTCCAACTGTTGATAGACTGACTATCCAATTCAAGGCTCGAAACCAATTTCAATACCTGCGGAATAGGCATTCCGTACCGGAGAACCCCCGATATCAGCTTAGCATAATTCCAATATTCCGGATTGAATTTATCGGACAACCCCTCGATAGTAGTCTTGTAACCACGCTTATTGGAGAACTGGAAGTCGTACCGCTTCGTACCATCTTCATTCACAGCTTTCACAATTTTTCCCTTGACTACATTCTTCGGACAAAAAATACCGTCATCGTCATCGGCCAAACCGGTAAAGATCTCGTACGGTTTACCGTCTTTCAAACCGACAAAGGCAATCCATTTTTCTTTATTATTCTGGAAACGAACCACGTCTGCCTCCAACTCGATAGGACGGACCAATGTCTCGGCCGGTTCATTGATAGCCGCAACGGGTTTCTTCTCCTCCTTCTTGGCTGAGATGAGAACTCCCGACCGGGAACCATCGCGATAAACAGTACACCCCTTACAGCCAGAACGCCATGCCTCTACATATAGCTGACCCACCATCTCTTCGCTGACATCGGAAGGTAAATTGATCGTCACGCTAATCGAGTGGTCCACCCACCTTTGAATGCGGCCTTGCATACGAACTTTCTGCAACCAGTCGATATCGTTAGCCGTAGCTTTATAATAAGGAGAACGAGCCACTAACGCATCGACTTCTTCCTGTGTATAGTTCTCTTTCACTTCGATACCATTCACCTGCATCCAAGTGATGAATTTGTGATGATAAACCACATACTCTTCAAAAGCATCTCCCGTCTCGTCAACATAGTCGATACGAACCTCTGGATCATTGGGATTCACTTTACGGCGACGGCGATAAACAGGCATAAATACCGGTTCGATTCCCGATGTAGTCTGTGTCATCAAGCTCGTTGTTCCCGTGGGTGCGATAGTCAGACAGGCAATATTCCGACGCCCGTACTTACACATATCCCGATATAGTTCCTCGTCTTCCTTTTTCAACCGATTGATAAATGGGTTATCGACTTCCCTATCGGCATCGAAAATCGAGAAAGCCCCACGCTCTTTTGCCATCGAAACAGACGAACGATAAGCCGCAAGCGCCAACGAACGATGTACTTTTTCTGAAAAATCGGTCGCCTCTTCGGTTCCATAACGAAGTCCTAACGCGGCAATCATATCGCCCTCGGCAGTTGTACCCACACCAGTACGACGCCCTTGCAAAGTGCGTTTTTGAATCTTGTACCACAAGTTAAGCTCTGTACATTTTACCTCGTCGGTCTCTGGATCGGATTTGATTTTCTCTATGATCTTATCGATTTTCTCCATTTCGAGATCGATGATATCGTCCATCATTCGCTGAGCCAATCCTACGTGTTTACGGAACAAATCGAAATCGAAATAAGCCTCTTTCGTAAAAGGATTGACCACATAGGAGTACAAGTTTATCGCTAACAGACGGCAACTATCATAAGGACACAAGGGTATTTCTCCACAAGGATTGGTCGACACAGTTTTGAAACCTAAGTCGGCATAACAATCGGGGACAGACTCTCTGATAATGGTGTCCCAAAATAGAACTCCGGGTTCGGCCGACTTCCAAGCATTATGTACTATCTTTTTCCAAATAGCCTGCGCATCGACCTCTTTCGTTACTTTCGGATCGTCGGAATCGATAGGATATTGTTGCCGATAAGCTTTTCCGGCAATGGCAGCCTCCATAAAATCATCGTGAATCTTCACCGACACATTAGCTCCTGTCACCCGTCCTTCGACCATTTTGGCATCAATAAACGATTCCGAATCGGGATGCTTAATAGAAACCGATAACATTAAAGCTCCCCTACGACCGTCCTGAGCAACTTCACGCGTGGAATTGGAATAACGTTCCATAAACGGAACCAAACCCGTAGAAGTCAAAGCCGAGTTTTTTACCGGAGACCCTTTGGGCCGAATATGAGACAAATCGTGACCGACTCCTCCCCGACGTTTCATTAATTGAACTTGCTCTTCGTCGATTTTTATAATCCCTCCATAGGAATCCGGTGCTCCGTCGAGACCGATTACAAAACAGTTGGACAACGACCCTACCTGATAATTGTTTCCGATACCGCTCATAGGACTTCCCTGCGGTACGATATAACGGAAACCTTTCATTAAATCGAACAGTTCCTGTGCCGAAAGAGGATTAGGATATTTTTGCTCTATACGAGCAATTTCATTAGCGATACGCCAATGCATATCGTCGGGAGTCTTTTCATAAATATTCCCATACGAATCTTTTAGAGCATACTTGTTAACCCACACACGAGCCGCCAGCTCATCGCCTTTAAAATACTCCAACGAGGCCTGATATGCTTCGTCGTAAGTATAAACAATTGGTTCCACGAGATAAAATGTTTTTCAGTTTTCGTTAATTTACTTAATTTAGACAAAGGTTTCTTGATGAAAAAGATTTACGGTGCAAGTTTATAAAAAACATTCTACATACGCAAACAATATCATTTTTAAATTTTCAATTTTCAAAAAGTTTCCCAAATCAAACAAATAATATTCTAGTTATCAAAACATTATATTTTCAAGAAGCTTAAAAAGTTTCCAACTTTAAAAATCAACTGTAAAAATAAGAGCAATATAAAAAGAAACATCTCGATAAAAACAGTTTATAAATTTTCTTTTTTTACAATGAGAAGGAATAAAAAGAGTTACTAATAATTAGTAACCGAAATAAATAACTTATCAAATAAATTTTTAATTTTGCAATCGAACATCTAACCTCTAATAACTACCTTTATATGATATCGTCTTTAAAAGAAAGAAGAACTATACGGAAATATCTCAATAAGGATATTGACGAGCAATTACTCAATGAGTTACTCGAAACAGCATTTCGAGCCCCCACGACGCAAAATATGCAAGTTTACAGTGTTGTCATAACCCGAGAACAGGAGAACAAAGAAAAGTTAGCTCCGGCTCATTTCAATCAACCCACTGTAACCAGCGCCCCTGTCGTATTAACTTTTTGTGCCGATTTCAACCGATTTATTAAATGGTGCGAACAAAATCATGCAGAACCGGGATATGACAATTTCCAATCCTTCGTCACGGCAGCTATCGATGCATTGCTTGTAGCTCAACAGTTTTGTACAGTAGCCGAAATTTCAGGATTGGGTTGCTGTTATCTGGGAACTACCACATATAACGCTCCTCAGATAGCGGAAATATTGCGTCTGCCCAAGTTTGTCATTCCTATTACCACTCTTACGGTGGGTTATCCCGCAGATATACCTGCGCAAATAGAACGACTTCCCATCGAAGCGATTCTTCACCACGAAGCATATCAAGACTATACCCCCAAAGCAATACATCGGCTCTACTTCGAAAAAGAGAATTTGGCAGAAAACAAGAAATATATCGAAGAGAACCATAAAGAGAATTTAGCCCAAGTCTTCACAGACGTACGTTCTCCCCGAAAAGACAATGAACTATTTTCAAAAACATTCCTTGACTTCATCGTCAAGCAGGGATTCCGTTTACCTGATTAAAGAAGAAAAATAAAAGAGCTCTTGAAAAGGAGCTCTTTTATTTTTCTTCGAGTAATTTATATTACTATCCTTGAATACGCTGCTCTATCTCTTCCAAATCGCTGCGCAATTTTTTATCGACACCTACCTGCTCCGATATAGTCTTGCAAGCATGCAAAACCGTAGCATGGTCTTTTTTCCCTAACACATCACCGATTCCTGCCAACGAAAGAGTGGTATATTTCTTTGCCAAATACATTGACATTTGGCGAGCAACGACCACTTCTCTCTTGCGAGTACGCTCCAACAATCTCGACGTTTCCAGTCCATAATATCCGCAAACAGCCTCTTTTATCGAATCTATGGTGATCTGTTTTTGAGTCATCTTTACACTGGCAGCCAACACTTGATCGGCCATGTCTATCGAAATCTCTTTCTTCAAGACACTCGAACGTACCATAAGCGATACAATGACTCCTTCCAAATCTCTCACATTATCGGTGACATTACGAGCTATATAGTCAATAACCTCTTCGGAAATAGACAATCCATCACGACGGACCTTACTCATCAAGATATCGTATCGTAATTCATAGTCAGGGCGTTCGACCTCGGCCGTCAAACCCCATTTGAAACGAGTCAGCAGGCGCGATACCATACCCACCAACTCAACCGGAGGCCTGTCGCAAGTGAGCACTAATTGCTTATTGCTCTGATGCAAATGATTGAATATATGGAAGAATGTATTCTGCGTCTGGGTCTTCCCGGCAAATTCCTGAATATCGTCCATCAACAGAACATCTATACTCTGGTAAAAGCTGATAAAATCGTTCACCCGATTATTACGAACAGCATCGGTATATTGCACTAAAAAATCATGAGCCGATAAATATAGCACACGAGAAGCCGGATTATTCTCTTTAATACGCAATCCTATCGCTTGAATCAGGTGGGTTTTTCCAACCCCCGACTCACCGAATAAAAACAACGGATTAAAGGTGTTTCTCCCCGGGTTTGCAGCAATAGATTCTGCTGCCGTACGTGCCAGCATGTTACTCGCCCCTTGATAATAGCTTTCAAAAGTATAGATAGGGTTCAGGCGGGGATCGAGCTCATCGTAAACGCGTTGTTTGAAAGGGTCTAAAAGATCGGGCATCGACTGCTGCATCTTCTTTACGGCAGTCGATTTAGTAGTAGCGGTCAAATCGACGGTAGCTTCCGGCTGACGAACGATTTGTACACGATACAACAATTTCACGCTTGCCCCGTATATGCGAGGCAGAACCTTTTTCAGCAAACTGCTCAATAACGAAATGTGAAGGGACAAGCAAAGTCAACACATTATCATCAAACCCCAAAGAGACTATCGGCTTGAATAAACTATCGAAAGCCTCTTCGTTTATATTGTCTTTGATAATTGTTAAACATCGGTCCCACAACTGAACATGCTGTTCTGAACCCATTTTTATGTAAATCTTCTATCAAAAAACTTTTGTGAGTACAAAATTCAAATTATTTTTCATCAAAAACAAATTCAAAAATATTTGCTTTTTACAGTTCTAGCGCAAACAATTGATTACAAGGTGTTTATAAGCCCCGACCCTACAAAGCAAATTATCTGACATAGAAAATTATTATCACACTTATTTACAATATCTTACAATCTTCCACATGTTCTACGACAAAAATCGTTCCCTTTATACGAAATTTGGAAATAAACACATATAAGCGTAGCTCTGGGAAGATTACAAAAAAATTACACGGCTCTCTTTATTTATAATGATTCTAAATAATAAAAATATTCACAAAATCAAAATAGAGAAAAATGAACATAACGTTTCGGATTGAGTCTTAAATCAATCATCAAAGAATCTACGCTCCCCAAAACGCCATTCGCTTTATCGTACAGCAACCGGTCGTTCAACAATAGTCCCAGACTATTGTCGGGAGAAGTCAAACGATTGGTTATTTGCTGCAAATTATCGGAAGTTTTCTGAACCGAAATCATAGTAGATTGGAGAGGTAACGAATTCAAAGTTCCCGAGAACTGATTTACCTGCGCCGTTATTCCTTGTACATTGTCGAGAATAGCCGGCACATCGTCTTTCATCATCTGTGACAATTGCACGGACGAACGCTCCAAATTAGCGGTAATATGATCGATACGTTTTACCGAAGCAGATAAAGCAGGATCATTGACTAGCGTCTGCAATCCCGAAAGAATACTGTCGAGTTTCGGTAACAGCAAAGCAAACTGGGGCAACAACTCTCCTTGTATGTTTTGCATTAGTCCAGACTTCACTTCCCCTTCAATAACGGCTCCATGATCATAGTATTCGCTCACATGAGGGTTCAGATCGATAACAATCGATGCCGTTCCAAGCATATCGGTTTCGAGATAGACTTTACTATCGACCGGGATTTTTAATTTTTTATCGAGATTCAACAGCACCTTAATCGCGCCATTTGCATCATAATCATAAACGATTTCCTGCACGAGTCCCACTTTGTATCCATCGATAGATACCGGTGCAGACTGGGCCAAACCTGCAACATTCGGGAATTGTACATAATAATAATTAGAAGGTTTCATTACGTTGATTCCCTTCAAATAGTTAATTCCCACATACAAAATCAAAATACTCGCAAGAACCGATAGTGCTATCTTAACTTCTTTTCCAAACCACTTTTTCATATTCTATTTTTTATTCAGCATCGCAATACCTTTCAATAGACCCGTTTTCCATCACGGAACTTTATGATAAAGGCATCGCGAAACAAAGATTTTACTTTTTTATATTGTTTCTGTATTTCGTCTCGGTCGGTAGATTTTCCATAGGTGTATTTATACATTCCTCCGTCTTTATAATATTCGACAGGAGAAAGCCCTTTAAATTCTTTGGAATTAGCCGGCAATTTCCGAGGCAAAGCCATGAACTGTACTTTATAATAAGTAACCCCGGATTTCTTGGCTTGTTCTGAGATTTTCACACTCGAATCACTCGTTTGAGTTTTTTTATCGGGCGATACAACTACGGAAGAAGACGGTGACCCCTCTACCCTTTTGCCGGCATTTTGCTTGCGGTCATAGTCTGATTTATATTTGACAAAAGCATTGTATATAGACTTTGCCATTTTCTCCTGACCGGATTCGGAATTCAAAAATCTCTCCTGCGTCGGATTGCAAATAAAATCGAGCTCCACTAAAACCGCAGGCATGCTCGTTTTAGCGAGTACCCAAAATCCTGCCTGTCTTACACCTCTATCCACTCGGCCGGCAGTCGAAACAAATTCACGTTGTATATCCGAAGCAAAGTTTATACTCTGCTCCATGTGTTTATACTGCATGAATTCAAAAATAATATACGACTCGGTCGAATTCGGATCGAATCCTTCATAACGAGTCGAAAAGTCATTCTCCAAATATATAACGGAATTTTCCCGTTTTGCGACTTCCAAGTTCTCCTTGCTTCTGTGTAACCCCAATGTCCAAGTAGAAGCACCGGCAACTTTCCTACGATTGGGGGACTTTTTATCCAAAGAATTGGTATGAATAGAAATAAACAAATCGCCTTGAACCTTATTAGCTATATTAGCTCGCTCCTGCAAGGTCAAATAAACATCTTTTTTACGGGTATAGACCACCTTCACACCTTGCATATTATTTTCAATCAGACGTCCCAATTTCAAGGCAACTCCCAAATTGATGTTTTTCTCTTTCGCCTTGCTGCCGAGAGAGCCGGGATCGTGCCCGCCATGACCGGCATCGATCACCACGACAAAATCTTTGGCCAACAAGACGGAAAGGCCCAAAGCAAAAGCCATAAAAACCGACAATAACCTCCGGCTGAAATATGAATGCTTCATAAATTATAATCCGTCATTTAATCCCGATAAGTAAAAAACCTATTACTCATTATATGCAAAGATAGTGTAAACCAAGAACAGAAACAAGCTTTATCGCTTATGCCCAAGCACGTCCTGTTCCTCACATATATCGCAAAGGTACGAATAAAGACCGAAAAAGCCTCGAATTAATAGATATTTATTGTCCTATACACCGTATAACAAAACAAAAATGTTCTTTATGGGTTTCTCAAAAGAAAAAAGTAAATTTGCAGAAGAGACATAAAAAGAGAGTATTATGATACAACCCGAGAAAACAAGCAAATATGCCGTCGTCGTAAGTTTACTTACCCTTTGTTTTATCGCTTGCAACGGAAAAGCATCGGAGATATCGAACCATTCAAGTAATCCGATCGTGACCATAGAACGATTCGACAAAGGGCTACCTTCTTACGCCCAAGAAACAGACACGGCCAAAATATTTCTTTTTATAGATAAATACACACCATTTTTTCCGGTCTATTGTCGACACATACTCGGTTTGGGAGATGCTCCATCGTTCCAAAAGGGATTAAAAATGTTTTTATCCAACGAGGCTATATCCCGGCTGTATGCGGATACAGAAACAAAATTTTCCAACGATACCGTATGGATTACCGAATTACAGGACGCATTCCTAAGATACGACGAACTGTTCGCTCCACAGAAACGTCCCCGCATTCTTACCCACATTTCGGGACTGAACCAATCGATCGTCACAATAGACACCACTTTGCTATCGGTTTCCTTAGACTGTTATTTGGGAGAAAACTATCCCCTTTATGAACAACGCTATTATAATTACGAACGGAATTTACATGAAAGCGACCGCATTCCCATCGATGTCGTCGAAGTTTGGCTACGCACTTTATATCCCTACCAATCGCAGCGAAACGCACTATTAGACCGAATGATATACGAAGGGAAAATTCTTTATTGCTTGTCTCGGATATTTCCTCGAATAAACGAATATGTCCTATTGGGATATTCCGACAAACAAGCTCAATGGTGCAAAGAGAACGAAGCTGAAATATGGAAACAACTTATCGGTAAAAAGCACTTGTTCAATACCGAATCGATGCTTATCAACAAGTATATCGAGCCGGCCCCTTTCGTATCGGTACTTCATCAAGATGCACCGGGACGATTGGGCCGCTGGATAGGGCTTCAAATCATCAAGGCTTATGCTAACGAAAAGAAAAAAGAAGCGATCGAAATTATCGAGACGACCGACAATGGAGGGGAAATATTATCGGCTTCGAAATATAACGGTTAATTTATCGGCTTTATGAAAAGAAAATACGGATTAGTGGGCTATCCTTTGGGACACTCGTTTTCCCGCTCTTTTTTCCAACAAAAATTTGAAGACGAGCATATAAACGCCACCTATGAAAACTTTGAGATACAGGATATTTCCTGTTTGAGACAGCTTATCTCGGACAATCATGAATTGTGCGGATTGAACGTGACGATTCCTCATAAAACCACAGTTATCCCCCTACTCGACGAATTGCACCCTTTGGCCCGCGAAATCGGAGCGGTCAATGTCGTCAAGATTACGAGGCAAGGAGACAAGATATTTCTCACAGGATTCAATAGCGATATCATAGGGTTCACCAATTCTATCGCTCCGTTACTGGACGACCGCATGACAAAAGCGCTTATTCTCGGGACCGGTGGTGCATCAAAAGCTATTCATGCCGGGCTAAAAGCCTTGCATATCACACCGACATTCGTTTCCCGACAAAAAAGAGGTGATATACTCGGTTACGACGACTTATCTCCCGACCTAATCGACAATCACAAAATCATTGTCAATACCACTCCGTTAGGCATGTTTCCCCACATAGACAAGTCTCCGAACATACCCTACACGGCACTAAGCCCCGAACATCTTTGTTACGACGTTATTTACAATCCCGAAACGACTTTATTTCTCCAAAAAGCAGCCCG
>OCHJ01002104.1_pt1 | contig 11864 bp, 9 predicted proteins | sample 1538381 | NCBI WGS metagenome assembly OCHJ01 (sample SAMN04571688, study PRJEB22368) | human gut metagenome | biome: human gut; material: stool | host: Homo sapiens | place: Luxembourg | collected 2012-06-29 | reverse complement strand
CGCCTACGTCGCGGGCTACCGCATCGGCGGCAAGTCCGGTACGTCCGAGCAGCTGAACATGGAGCGCCGCGCCGACGGCGATTACAAGAAAGTCGCCTCCTTTGCCGCCGTCCTGCCTGCCAACGACCCCGAAATTCTGGTCTACGTCATGCTGGACGACCCCAACAACGCCCACACCGACTATTCGTCCATCCTGGCTGCGCCTGTGGTCGGCAACATCATCAGTGAGATAGCCCCCTATCTGGGCATTGCCACCGATGGCATCGACCGCAGCCAGAATACCGTCAAGGTGCCGAACCTCGTGGGCAAGGAGTGGAGCAATGCGCAGGTCTCCCTGAATACCAAGGGCCTCAAGCATCAGCTCGTGGAGAGCGAGAGCGACCAGACCGCCGCCGTCGTCACCTACCAGTACCCCCACGCGGGCGCAACGGTGGCCAGCGGCACCACCATTTATCTTTACACCGATACCTATTCCGGCAGCCACACGGAAGTGCCGGACGTCAGTGGTAAGAGTGCCGACTTTGCCCGCCAGATGCTGACCGCCGCCGGCCTGAACTGTCAGGTGGCGGGCGACAGCGCCGGTACGGTGCAGAGCCAGAGCGAGGCCGCCGGCTCCAGCGTCCAGAAGGGCACCGTCGTCACCATCACTTGCGGATAAGGAGATTTATTATGGAAAAAATCGCAGCAGACCTGCTTTTGAAAGGCCTTGCCCCCGAGGGCTTCGCCGACAGCCAGCCCATCGGCCTCGTGACCACCGACAGCCGCGAGGTCTGCCCCGGCTGCATCTTTGTGGCTTTCCCCGGTGAGCGCTTCGACGGCCACGATTTCGCGGCCAAGGCGCTGGAAGAGGGCGCGGCCTACGTCGTCCTCAACCATCCGGTGGAGGGCGTCCCGGCTGAACGGGCGGTTATCAGCCCCGACAGCTACCACGCCATGATGGTCATGGGCGCGAACTACCGCAGCCAGTTCCACCCGAAGGTGGTGGGCGTCACCGGCAGTGTGGGCAAGACCACCACCAAGCAGATGACCTACGCCGCCATCGCGGGCTTTGGCAATACCATCAAGACCGAGGGCAACCAGAACAATGAGCTGGGCCTGCCCCGCACCATGTTCCGCATCGGCAGGGATACGGAGTACGCTGTCGTCGAGATGGGCATGAGCCACGCCGGTGAGATCGAGCGTCTGGCAAAGTGCGCCCGCCCCGATGTGGGCATCATCACCTGCATCGGCGTGTCCCACATCGGCAATCTGGGCAGTCAGGAGAACATCTGCAAGGCAAAGCTGGAAATCTGCGCCGGCCTTGCCGAGGGTTCGCCCCTCGTGCTCAACGGCGACGACCCCTTCCTGCGCAAAGCCGCTCTGCCCACCCATGTCCGGCCCGTGTGGTTCAGTCTCGGCGACGAGAACGCCGACGTCTGCGCCCTCAATGTCCGGCAGGAGGGCGACGGCATGGCCTTCACCCTCTGCGATAAAAATGCAGGCCGCTATGAGGTGACGATTCCTGCGATGGGACGTCACAACGTGGCGAATGCACTGGCTGCTTACGCCGCCGCCACCCGTCTGGGCCTCGCGCCCGAGGGCGTCATCGAGGGTCTGGCCGATTTCGAGCAGACCGGTATGCGCCAGAAGGTCGTCCACGCAGGCAGCATGGACGTCATCGAGGACTGCTACAATGCCAACCCCGACAGCATGAAGGCTGCGCTGGCGATGTTCAAAGAGTACCCCTGCAAGCGCCGCTTCGCTCTGCTGGGCGATATGCTGGAACTGGGCGGGATGAGCGCGCCCGCTCATGAAGAGTTGGGCCGTCAGGCCGCAGAGGCCGGGCTGACCGCTCTTGTCACCTACGGCCCCGAGGCTGCACGGACGGCAAAGGCCGCAAAGGACGCGGGCCTCGCCGACGTCGTCCACGCTGAGGATTACCAGCAGGCCGCAGACGCTCTGCTGGCCCGGATGGCCCCAGGCGACGCTCTGCTGGTGAAGGCCAGCCGGGGCATGGCACTGGAAAAGGCGCTGGCCCTGTTTTATCCTGTCTGCGCAAAGTAAAATACTTGGAGTATCGTTATTATGATTCGTTTTGCCTTGATCGTCGCCTCAACGCTGGGGTTCGTCCTCACGGCGGCGCTCGGGAATTTGATGACGCCGCTGCTGCGGGCGTTCCGCGTCCAGCAGGAGGAAAATGAGCCGCCCACGATGGGCGGGCTCTGCCTGATGGTGGGGACGCTGGCGGCGGTAGGCGTCGGCTGGACAGCGGCCTGTGTCGCCCAGCCGGAGCTGCTGGGGACCGAGAGCCTGCTGACCACCCGGTTGCTCATCGCCCTGTTCGGGGCGCTCTGCTTCGGGGCCGTGGGCCTCGCGGACGATGTGGCCCGGCTGCGGCATCGGTCGCCGCTGGGGCTGCGCCGCCCGGTGCGGCTGGCGCTGGAAGCAGCCTCCGGCACGCTGGTGCTGGCCCTGCTGGGGCTGAACCACTGCCTGCCCGACGGGCTGGCCCTGCCGGGCGTCGGCTACTGCACCCTCGGGCCGCTGGCCCCGGTGGTCTGGCTGGCGATTTTAGTGGCGCTGGCCGAGAGCGCCCGCACCGCCGACGGCATGGACGGCACGGTCTGCGGCTGCGCCTTCATCGCCATGCTGGGTCTCATGACGGCTATGACCCTCTTGGGCTGGTTCCCGCTGGGCGTCCTCCCGGCGGCGCTGGCCGGGGCATTGATGGCCTTCCTGCTCTGGAATTTCTACCCCGCAAAGCTCCGCCCCGGTGCGGTGGGATGCCAGTTTTTAGCCGGTGCGCTGGGCTGTGTGCCGCTGAGCGTCGGCTGGCCCGGGCTGACGCTCCCGCTGGCCCTGCCCTACTGGCTGGAAGGCGGCATGGTGGCTCTGCAGATCATCGTCTGGAAAGCCTCCGGCGGGCGGCGGCAGCTGTTCGGCACCGCGCCGCTCCACCGCTGGCTGGAAAAGCGGGGCTTTGACCCGGTGAATATCTTTTATATTTTTGGAGTCCTGGCAATGCTGGGCCTTGCGCTGACCTTGCAGGCGGCGCGGGCCAGCTGAGCCGGGACCCGATAAGGAGGGAATGCGGATGGCGACCATCCGGAGAAAAAAGTCTGAGTCCTTTGCCATCTTGTCGAGCCCCGGCCCCTGGCCGCAGGTGCTCATCAACTGGCTGGCGACGCTGGCAGTCATCATCGTGTTCGGACTCATCATGCTGTTCAGTGCCAGCTACACCACGGGCTACCTGCGGATGGGCGACAGCTTTTACTACATCAAGTCGCAGGTGTTCTGCCTGGGTCTGGGCCTCGCGGTCATGCTGCTCTTCTCCCGCATCGACCATCGCTTTCTGCGCAGGATGGTCGGGCCGGGCTATGTCGTCTGCATCGTGATGCTCATCGCAGTGCTGTTCAGTGCGCCCCTCAACGGCTGCCGCCGCTGGCTGCGCATCGGCTTTACCATTCAGGTATCGGAGATCGCAAAGTTCGAGATGATACTGCTCACGGCCCATCTGGCCGCGAAAGCGCCCCATCTGGAAAAGCTGGACCCCGCCTCCGGGCGGCGCGTCCCGGCAGGCCAGTGGCTCTATCAGCGCATCGTGCGGGAACTCATCGTCCCGCTGCTGCCCCTCATCCCTGTGGTGTTTCTGCTCATGCTTGAGCCGCATATGTCCGGCATCGTCCTGACGACGGCCATCTGCGGCACCATCCTGCTGCTGGGCGGCAGCGGCGGCATCATCACCTGGGCAGGCGGCGCGTCCGCTGTGCTGCTGCTCCGCACCGTGCTGGAGCACATCGACTCCATCCCGTACTTACAGAGCCGTCTGGACGGCTGGACCCACGACCTGAGCAAGATGACCGACCAGACCCTGCAGAGCCTCTACGCCATCGGCTCCGGCGGTGTCACCGGCCTCGGCCTCGGCAACAGCATCGAAAAACAGCTCTGGCTCCCCGAGAGCACCAACGACTTCATCTTCAGCGTCGTGTGCGAGGAGCTGGGCTTCGTGGGTGCCGTCATCGTCATCCTGCTCTTCGTGCTCTTCCTCGTGCAGGGGCTGTGGCTGGCCTTCCACGCTGAGAACCGCTACTGCACACTGGTGGGCATCGGCATCATGGCCCAAATTGCGTGGCAGGTGTTCTGCAACATCGCGGTCGTCACCAACACCCTGCCCAACACCGGCATCTCGCTGCCCTTCTTCTCCTCCGGCGGCACCAGCCTCATCCTGCTGCTGGCCGAGATGGGCGTGATGATAAACATCGGCCGGGGCGGCGAGCGCGCCCGCCTTGAACGGGAGAATCTCCGCGCCCTGCGGGAACAGCGGGAAAAAGAAAAGTCCAATAACACCATCCGGCTCGACCCCAACATGGGATATTGAGCACACCCAAATAAGGAGGAAATCACCATGCGTGTACTTATTGCAGCCGGCGGAACTGCCGGACATATCAACCCGGCTCTGGCCATCGCGGGAGCCATCAAAAAGGCCGACCCGTCCGCCGAGATACACTTTGCAGGCCGGAAAGAGGGCATGGAATACCGCCTTGTGACCCAGGCGGGCTACCCCTTCCACCACATCGAGATCACCGGTTTCCAGCGTAAGCTCTCCCTGAACAACATCAAGCGGAACATCATCACCCTCTGGAACCTGGCCCTCTCCGGCCCGAAAGCCCGGGCCATGATGAAGGAAGTACAGCCCGATCTCGTCATCGGCTGCGGCGGCTACGTCTCCGGCCCGGTGGTGCGCTGCGCCGCCAAGAAGGGCATCAAGACCGCCATCCATGAGCAGAACGCTTTCCCCGGCGTGACCAACAAGCTGCTGGCCCCGGACGTGGACATCGTGTTCGCCGCCGTGCCTGCCGCTGTGGAAAAGCTGGGTGCGCCCGAAAAGACGCAGGTCGTGGGCAACCCGGTGCGGCCTGAAGTGTTCGAGAAGGCAGGGGAGCGGGACGCCATCCGCGCCCAGCTGGGTGCCGGTGACCGCACCGTCATCCTCTCCTTCGGCGGAAGCCTCGGCGCCCGCCGCGTCAATGAGGTGGTGGCCGACCTCTGCGCATGGGAGCAGAAAGAGCACAAGCCTGTGCTCCACATCCACGCCACCGGACAGTACGGCGTGGAGCTGTTTCAAAATCTCGAAAAGGAAAAAGGCTTTGCTCCCGGCGAGAGCCTCGTGGTGAAGGAATATATCAACAATATGCCCGAGCTGCTGGCCGCTGCCGACCTCGTCATCAGCCGTGCCGGTGCGCTGACGCTGGCCGAACTGGAAGCCGAGGGCCGCGCCGCCATCCTCATCCCCAGCCCCAATGTGGCGGAGAACCACCAGTATTACAACGCCATGGAGCTGCAGAAGGCCGGTGCCGCTGTGGTCATCGAGGAAAAGGATCTGACCGGCGAGAAGCTGGTCTCGACCGTCTCCGGCCTGCTGGCCGAGCCGGGCAAGCTGGCTGCCATGGGCAGGAACGCCCGCACCCTTTCGGTGGACGACAGCCTCGACCGCATCGCCGACGCCCTGATGAAACTGGTCAAGACGCCGTGATTGATTCGGCAGCACTCTTGTGATAAAATAATCAGACGGAAAGGAGGCGACGCCGCACCATGCAGCAGGATCGGAACAACAGCCGACGCCCCAGCAGTTCAATCCAGCAGAACAGCGCCCGACGGCAGGGAAAGTCCCGCAAAGCCTACGACTGGACGCAGGACCGGCGTCCCTCGAATCAGAACCGCCGCCGGACGCAGGGCTATCAGGAGCAGACACTGGACTTCTCGGGCGGCAATGTGACGTTCGAAAACCACAGCTCGGGATATGCGGACAACAGCATCCAGTTTCCCCAGCAGACGGCGCGACGGCCCAATAACCAGAACCAGAGCCGCCGTCAGGGCCAGCAGAGAAGCCGGCGGCCCCGTCAGAACACGACCGCCTACCCCACAAATGGGAGCCGCCCCCGCAATGGCCAGCGGCCCCAGAACGTCCAGAGCGCCCGGAGGCCCCAGAGCGGCGGGCGCTACCGCCCCACGGAGGCGAACCTCCGCAGCCCGGCCCGGCGGGAGGGCAGAAAAAAGCGCCGTCTGACTCGTGCCGCTGTCCGCCGCCGCAGGGCCATCCGCCGTCTGACGGCGCTGGCGCTGCTGCTCTGCGTCATCGGGGTGGGCGTCTACCTCACCGTGACCATGCTCTTCAAGATAAACACCTTAGAAGTGGCGGTCGATGGAGAGGTGGTGCAGGAGGTGGGCGGCTATTCCAGCGCTGAGATCCTGCAGGCGCTGGGCGTCCACGCGGAAGAGAACATCTTCAGCTTCGACCCCGCCGAAAAGGCCGCTGCGCTGGAAAAGCAGTTCCCGCTGCTGGAAAATATCCGGGTGGAGCGGGATTACCCTAACACCGTAGTGGTGCGGACCAACGCGGCCACTGCCGTCTACGCCATGCAGACGTCCGGCGGCTGGCTGAGCCTTTCTGCGGGGCTGAAGATACTGGATAAGGATTCGGCCCAGCCGGACCTTATCATCCTCTGCGGCGGCGAGCCGGTATCCACGACGCCGGGTACACAGCTGGAATTTGAGACAGGACCGTCCAGCGCGTCTTCGGACAGCGCGGCGTCTGACAGCACCGCATCCAGCGAGGCCGGACCGCCCACGGATAAGCGGATCGAGTCCCTGAACACTCTGCTGACCGCACTGGACAGCAGTGAGCTGGGGGCGGATGTCACCCGCATCGAGTTCGAGGACCCGGAGCAGATGGCGTTTTTGTATCAGGGCCGCATCAGCGTGCTTCTGGGTACCCTGAATGAGCTGGACTACAAACTCCGGCTGGCAAAGTATGTCCTGCTCAACGAGGACGGCAAGGGCTGCTCGCCCACCGACACCGGTATGCTGGATCTGAGCCACCTGAGCGCCTCTTCCAGCCGCAAATTCCGCTTTGCACAGGGTGAGCCGACCCTGCCCTCGGGCTGGACGGCCCCGGAAGAGCCTGCCGCCCCGGCGGAGGCAGAAGCCGAGAACCAGCCGGAGGAAGCCTCCGGCACCGAACCCGATACTGAGGGCGCGGAAGCCGCGCCCGCCGAAGATCCTACTGCCGCAGCGGCAGAACAGCAATAAGGAGCATTTGAACGATGAAACTGGAACAACTGTTGGAGGGCGTGTCCTATACGCTGGTGCAGGGCAGCCTTGAACTTGACATCGAGGACATCATCTACGACAGCCGCAAGGCGGCCCCGGGCCGACTTTTCGTCTGCATCGTGGGTACCCAGCGGGACAGCCACGACTACGCCGCCCAGTGCGTGGCCGACGGCGTGACGGCGCTGGTGGTCCAGCACGACATCGACCTTTCCACCGTCCCCGGTGCTGCCGTGCTGAAGGTGGAGAGCAGCCGCTATGCGCTGGCGCTCATGAGCGGCAACCTGTTCGGCAACCCCTCCCGCCGGATGACCATGATCGGTGTCACGGGCACCAAGGGCAAGACCACCACCACCCACATGATAAAGAGCGTGCTGGAAGCCGCAGGCCGCAAAGTGGGCATGATCGGCACCAACGGCATCTACTTCCTCGGCCACCATCAGGAGACGGCCAACACCACCCCCGAGAGCTACGAGCTGCAGAAGACTTTCCGGGAGTTTCTGGACGCCGGCTGCGACACGGCGCTGATGGAGGTGTCCAGCCAGGGCCTCATGATGGACCGCGTGGCGGGCATTCATTACGACATCGGCGTCTTCACGAACCTTTCGCCCGACCACATCGGCCCCGGCGAGCACAAGACCTTTGAAGAATACCGCAGCTGGAAGGGTCAGCTTTTCAAGCGCTGTACCACCGGCGTCGTGAACATCGACGATGAGAACACCGAGGCCCTGCTGGAAGGCCATACCTGCAAGCTGGTGACCTACGGTTGCAGCGAGAAGGCCGACTACCGCGCCGGTACTTACCAGCTGCTCCGCACCCATGACTTCCTCGGCGTCCAGTTCCATGTCTCCGGCAAGGACGATATGGACGTCAAGGTGAATATGCCCGGCGAGTTCAGCGTCTACAATGCGCTGGCCGCTCTCACTGTGGGCAAGGTGCTGGGCCTGCCCGATGAGGCCATCCACGAAGGTCTGGGCCGCTGTGTGGTCAAGGGCCGCGTGGAGCTGGTCCCCATCAGCAGGAAGTTCACCATCCTGCTGGACTACGCCCACAACGAAGTCTCCACCGAGAGCCTGCTCACGACTCTGCGGGCCTACAATCCCCACCGTCTCGTGGTGGTGTTCGGCTGCGGCGGCAACCGCTCCAAGCTGCGCCGCTACGGCATGGGCGAAATTTGTGCCAAGATGGCCGATTTCTCCATCCTCACGGAGGACAACAACCGCTTTGAGAAGGTGGAAGACATCATCGCCGACATCCGCGTGGGCATGAACAAGGGCAACCCGGACGCAAAGTTCGTGGAGATCCCCGACCGTCTCGACGCCCTGCATTATGCTGTGGACCACGCACAGGAAGGCGACCTCATCGCCGTCATCGGCAAGGGCCATGAGACTTACCGTGACCGCGAGGGCGTCAAGACCCCCTTCCTCGAGCGGGAACTGCTGGAAGAGTACGCCCGGCAGATCGGCCTTGAGTAATATCTGAACATAAAAATACCGGCTGTGTTGAATGCACAGCCGGTATTTTTGTATCTGATGGGATTTAGTTCTTTTCTGCCAGAGCCTTCTGAGCCTTTTCCTCGGGGATGAGATTGGTCATGCTCTTGAGGCTGATGCCGATGGTGGAGAGGTTGTGCAGCATGGCAGAGGACGCAGGCTGCAGGATGCCCATTGCCCCCAGCGCGATGAGGGCAGAGTTGAAGGTCAGCACAAAGCGGTAGTTGGCGCTGACACGGCGCTGCAGGGAGTTGGCGATGGTCTTGAGGATGACCAGCTCCTCGAGGCTGTCGGCCTTGATGGTCACGTCTGCGATCTCGCGGGCGATGGCAGCGCCGGAGTTGATGGCGATGCCGACGTCAGCGGCAGAGAGGGCGGGGGAGTCGTTGATGCCGTCGCCGATCATCACGACGGTGTGGCCCTCGCTCTTGGCCTTCTGGACGAAAGCAGCCTTGTCTTCGGGCAGGACTTCGGCGAAGAACTGGTCCACACCCACCTGCTTTGCGATGGCGGCGGCGGTACGCTCGCTGTCACCGGTCATCATGACGGTGTTGGTGATGCCGAGGCCGCGCAGAGCGAGCAGCACGCGGGAAGCTTCCGGACGCAGCGGGTCGGCGATGCAGATGACGCCGGCCAGACGGCCCGAAGCGGCCAGATAGAGGTGAGAATACTCCGGCTCGAGGTTATCGAACTTCTCGCGCTCGTCCTCGGGGATGGTGCAGTGCTCGTCCTCAAAGACGAAGTGGTGGCTGCCGATGACGACTCGCTCACCGCTGACGCGGCTGGCGATGCCGTGGGCCACGATATACTCTACCTCGGAGTGCATCTCTTCGTGGGAGATGCCGCGCTCTTTGGCCTCCCGGACGACAGCATTGGCCATCGAGTGGGGGAAGTGCTCCTCGAGGCAGGCGGCCAGCTGCAAAACTTCGCTCTCGCTGCAGCCGGAGAAGGGGACGACCTTGACCACCTTGGGGGTAGCGCGGGTCAGGGTGCCGGTCTTGTCGAAGACGATGGTGTCGGCCTTGGACAGGGTCTCGAGGTACTTGCCGCCCTTGACGGTGATGTGGCTTGCGCCGCACTCGCGCATGGCAGAAAGAACGGCCAGCGGCATGGAGAGCTTGAGGGCGCAAGAGAAATCGACCATCAGGCAGGAGATGGCGCGGGTGGCGTTCCGGGTCAGGGCGTAGGTGACGACGGTAGCACCGAGGCACCAGGGGACCAGACGGTCGGCCAGAGCCAGCGCACGGTTCTCGGTGCTGGACTTCAGCTTCTCGGATTCCTCGATCATGGCCACGATCTTGTCGTAGCGGTTGGAGCCGCCCGCAGCCTTGGCCAAGAAGACGCACTCGCCCTCCTCCACGACGGTGCCCGCATAGACGGTGGCACCCTCGATCTTCCGCACCGGCATGGATTCGCCGGTCAGCGCGGCCTGATTGATCATGGCTTCGCCTTCGATCACGGTGCCGTCCAGCGGGATCATGTTGCCGGAGCGCACCACGATCTCGTCGCCGGGCTGGACCTTCGTCAGCGGCAGCAGCACTTCGGTGCCTTGGCTGCGCACCCAGACCTTGTCCACATTCAGCGCCATGCTGCGGGCCAGATCATCGAGGCTCTTCTTGCGGGTCCACTCTTCCAGCAGGGAGCCGAGGTTCAGCAGGAACATGACGGAGCCGGCGGTGTTGAAATCGCCCCGCAGCACCGAGACGCCGATGCTCAGCGCATCCAGCACCTCGACTTCCAGCTTGCGCTGGAACAGACATTTGACGCCCTTCCACACAAAGGCAATGGAGCGCCAGATGGTGTAGGCCGCGCGGATGGGGGCGGGCAGGAACAACTTGCGGAAGCAGTGGCCTACCACAAGGCCGTACATCTTTTCCTGATATTCCTGATTGAGTTTCCGGCTGTCGGCGGAGGTCACAAGGGCGTCCAGCTCCGGCCGGTCGAACTTGTAGGTGCTCAGCGCCCGGACGGCGTCGGCACGCTTGCCATTATAATAAAGTACCACGTCGCCGGTCCGCTCGTAGACGGTGGCCTTTTCGATGGCGTCGTGGTGGTTGAGATAAGCTTCCAGCACATCGGCGCGGTGGAGCGTCATCCGCACGTTGCAGACATGGACGCGCATCCGGCCCCGGCCTTCATGCAAAATGGTGCATTTCATACTCGTTCCCTTTCTGACCATGAAAAAGAGCCGCCCGCAGGCGGCTCCCATAGGGCCTTGGATTATTCGGCAGCCTCGGTGGATGCAGTCTCCTCAGCAGCGTCCTCGATGACAGCGGCCTCAGCCTTGGCAGCGCGGGCCTCGTTGATAGCCTTTGCGTCTGCCAGAATGTCACCGGCCTGTTCCTGAACCTTGTTCACGGTCTCCATGGTGGAGTCCTTCATGCGCAGAACGGCAGCGGCGGTCTGGGTGTAAACCTTCTTGGCATCGCTGCTGGACAGAAGCTTGAAACCGGCAGAACCAAACAGGGTGCCAGCGGCGAACAGGGCGATCTTCTTCATGTTAACCATATGGATATACCTTCCTTTTTTCGTGTTGCTTGTATGGCCCAAAAGGGCCGGTTTGAGGGAGCGGGACGCTCCGTATTGCTGCCGTTATTGTAGCACGAAATTTGGAAAATGCAAGTGGTTTGCATAAAGTTAACACATAGAAACTTTTTTGCAGGAGTTTGTTATAATTGACTATCCCTACGTTGTTTTTTGCGACAAACGGGTGCTTACCCCCACACCAACCACAGGCAGCCGTAGCCCGTCAGCACGGCGGCCAGCGTGAAGGGGATGCCGATGCGCAGAAAGTCCTTGGTGCGGACGGTCTCGCCGTTTTTGCGCAGAATGCCGTGGCGCCGATGGGGTCAGGTTGCCGCCCAGCGCCACAAAGGGCCGCTGCTGCGGCAAAGCCAGCATCAGAATGTAGATCAGCGCAAATAAGATCAGCGCAAGGATCATGCGTCCTCCTCGGTGTGGGAGTCGCGGTCTTCGTCAATCATCCGGTAGCCCACGCCCAGCTCATTTAAGATGTAGGTGTTCTTTCCGGGGCGGCTGCCCAGCTTGCGGCGGATGTTGGCCATGTTGACCTGCAGCTTCTTGGTGCTGCCGCAGTCGGTGTCGCCCCAAATGGCCTTGACGATGGCGGGGTAGGTCATCACCCGGCCGGCGTGCTCGGACAAAAACGCGACGATGTTGTATTCGGTCTGGGTCAGCTTGATCTCTTCCTCCCCCACGAAGACCTTGCGGCGCTCGTAGTTGATGGTGAGGTCCTGCGCACGGAAGGTGCCCGTGGGGTTGGAG
>OCHJ01002094.1_pt1 | contig 11934 bp, 8 predicted proteins | sample 1538381 | NCBI WGS metagenome assembly OCHJ01 (sample SAMN04571688, study PRJEB22368) | human gut metagenome | biome: human gut; material: stool | host: Homo sapiens | place: Luxembourg | collected 2012-06-29 | reverse complement strand
CCATAATGTCAAAAATACGTTCTGCCGCAGATAAATTTGTGACTACCTGATTATAAAAATTACTGAGATTCATGATCGGATTCCAGAACATATTTATATATGTTCCAAATGCCATAAGAAGTCCTACAGAAACCTTTGGGGCTCCGATAAATTTAACTCCTACGAGATAAAGCATCATCGTACCGATCCCCCAGCAAAAATCGACTGTCGGTCCAAACATATCAGAGCGGGCACATGCGTTTATGAACGAATCCCTGTTCTGATCCGTAAGATCACACAGCACATCATATGTCTCATCCTCTGCGGAAAAGCTCTGAACTACTGACATTCCTGCTATTTCCTCATGCACATATGCATTCAGGTTTGATGTCTTTTTTCTGTGTATCTGCCATCTTTTATGGCCTGTAGACTGGATAAAAAATACACCTGCCACCATAAACGGCAGTGAGCACAGAGCCGCTATCGTAAGCTTCCAGTCCTTTACTGCCATGATGATCACAACGCCAACAACTGTTATAAAATCAGGAATGAGTGTTGTGACCGCATTGGTAAGAACTTCCTTCAACGAATTTACATCTCCTATTATCCTTGCAAGTATCTTACCTGTAGGTCTGCTGTCGAAAAACTTAAATGACAGCTTTTGTATGTGCTCGTAGAGCTCCTGACGTATATCGAGCAGTATTTTGTTTGAAATAACTGACATCGTATACATCCGTACCTTTATAAGTATAAAGTAAAGTACATTTATGATAACAGCAATAAGTCCGATGAGCATAAGTCCGTTCATATCATTTTCTGCCACGTGATCATCTATTGCTGTTTCTATAAGAAGTGGATTTATAAGCTTTATCGCCACTGTCACACCCATGCAGCACAATACACCAAATACTGCAAGCTTATATTTATTCATATATGAAAATAACCTCAGGATTATCTGTTTCTTCTGGGTGTTTTTCATCTGTTCGTCTTCCCTGAATGAGTTGACTGCCATTTTTTCACCTCCAATTTGTATATCAAAAATTATGCAATTTCATTTTTTGCATCAAGCACTGCACCATACTGCGCACGATAAGTATTGTAGTATGCTCCTTTTTGTGCAAGCAGTTTTTCATGTGTTCCTCTCTCGGCAATCCTGCCGTTTTCGAGGTAAATTATCTCATCTGCATGCCTTACCGCAGATATTCTATGTGCAATTATTATCTTAGTTGTATCTTTCAGTTCGTTGAGCATGATCTGTATCTCATGCTCTGTTTCCATGTCGAGTGCCGATGTCGAATCATCAAGCACAAGTATAGGAGATTTCTTTGACAAGGCTCTTGCTATGCTTATTCTCTGCTTCTGTCCACCGGATAGACCAACGCCTCTTTCACCTATAACAGTGTCATATTCCATTTCCATATCTTCGATAAAACCGCTTGCCTTTGCTTTCTTTGCAGCTTCTTTTACCCCTTCAAATTCAAGTACATCACGTTTTCCCATCTTGATGTTTTCTTTTATGGAATCGGAGAACAAAAATACATCCTGCATTACTACCGAAATATTTTCCCTTATCTGTGAAAGTGAAAGATCCCTTACATCCACACCATCAATTTTTACAGTTCCTTCTGTAGTATCATAAAATCTTTCAAGCAGATTTATCACCGAAGATTTTCCCGAACCAGTAGCGCCCATTATCCCTAGTGTTTTCCCCTGCTCCACAGAAAAATTTATATCGCTTAATATGTTTGTTGTTCCGATATCAAATGACACATTTGAAAATTCTATATTTCCTTTTACACAGTCAAGAACAACAGGCTCTGCTTTTTCCACAATTGACGATTTCTGTTCAAAGATCTTTCTTATCTTCTTTCGTGATGCAACTGCAGATGAAATACTGTTTACAAGCCAGCCAAGTGCTTCAACCGGCCATGTGCAGTTTCTGCTGTACTCGACATATGCTGCAAGTGATCCTATATCCATCTGCCCTTTCATTACAGAAATCCCACCAAGTACAGTACACATTATCGGAAGAAGAACTCCCATGAAATTAAATACAGGATCATATTTTACCATCGTTTTGGCTTCTGACATATTAAGATCATAGTACCTTTTGTTATGTGAAAGAAACTTTGAAATTTCAAATTTTTCCCTTGCAAATGCCTTTACAGTTCTTACACCGGCAAGATTTTCCTCAGCTATCGTTGTAAGTTCAGCATTTTCTTCGCTTATCGCTTCATAAACCTTATCAAGCTTTTTCTCAAGCACGATTGCAACAATACCACATATAGTCATGCATATCAGCGGCAGAAACGTAAGCTTCCAGTTCAGATTAAACATACAATAAAGCACGCTCACAACATGAACTGCAACTTCAATCGTAAATGTTCCGATAAATCCGATTGCAAGCCACACATGGTCTATATCATCCTTTACCCTCGCCATAAGTTCTCCGGTGTTTGTTTCACCGAAATAATCCATTGAAAGTCCCTGAATGTTCCTTTCTCATCTCGGCTCCGATTCTTGCACCGGTCTTATCTGCCGTAAATTCTTTCAGATATCCAAATATACTCCTGCCCGCTCCGATCAATACTATAGCCACAAGCAGCATCGGTAATCTTGCAAAATCCTGCCCTACAAAGATATCATTAACTATTATTTTCGTTATCTGTGGATATAGCATATCCAGTCCTATTGCAATAAACATACACACCAGGATAAATACATAGTAATACCAGTAATCACGTATGTATGAAGTTATTTTTTTCAATCTCATCCCTCTTTTCTTCATATTATCATTTGCTTATACATAACAGCCTAAGACTTACGCTCTCGCCAGAATATTATGAAATTTAGCTTTCTGATTTTCTGCTTTGCTGACACAGGTAGTTAAAGAATACAAAAAATCTGCAAATTTTATTATACAATTAAGATAAAAACTCTCAAATATAATAAAAAGCCCATGATCCGGCTTCTTTAACGATATACTGTCCAATCCCTCAAATGGCAGTATATAAAAAGAAGCCTGACGATCCAGGCTCACTAATAATTCATAAATATAATAATCAACAAAAAATCATGCGATATATGATTACAGTTCATAAATAGAGGCAAGTCTGTGCTGTCTTGTTTTGTTTTCAAAATTGATATGCTTTTTGTCATCAAATCTAAACATAAAATCTTACCTCGCTTTCTTTAATATTGATTACATCTGACTTTTTTAGTTAATCATAGTTACCATATATTGTCAACCCATTTATATAATATTTTTGGATTTATAAGCCATAATATTTTCATACACATACAACATGTGTATGCAGCTATAACACAATATGTTCCGGCAAAAATTCTGTCGGCACATCTTATAGCTGCCGACAGATAAAAGGAGGTATGTATTATGGCTACTAATAGTAAAAAAACTTCTGTACCAGAGGCAAAAGAGGCTATGAACCGTTTTAAGGAAGAGGTTGCTTCCGAACTTGGTGTACCTTTAAAAGAAGGATACAATGGAGATCTCACTTCTAAACAGGCGGGCTCTATCGGTGGAGAGATGGTCAAACAGATGATCATGAGACAGGAACAGCAGATGAAGTAGCATCTGATGCTACAAAAATATGCGCATTTATGCGCATAACAAATGAGCAGTACGTGTATAAAGCGTACTGCTCATTTTATTTAGCTGCTTTTATTTAGTTGTTTTATTCAGCCTGCTCATCAATCTTAAAGTTATTTACATTCTTTCTGAGTTCTGCTGCTGAATTTTCTGCATCCTGCGCACTCTTCATAACCTCAGATGAACCATTTGCTATGGTCACTGTCTTTTGTGCAATGTTTGTAGTTCCTGCTGCACTGTCATTTGAGGCAGATGAAATACCATCGATTGCCTCTGTTATATTAGATATTGATGCGACAAGCTCCTCTGATGTGGCACTAAAATCAGATACAAGATCGTTAACTTTTGTTGCATCAAGATTATAATCGTCTGCCATCTTTTCAAATTCGTCAAAGCTTTGTACTATGTCAGTATCAACGAAATCAAGAAGCTTATTTGAATCTCCTGTAAGGTTTCCGACTGCTACGTTTACGTTTTCTGTTACACTCTGTATATTTGCCACTGCATCTTTTGACTGTTCTGCAAGCATTCTTATTTCTTCTGCAACCACGGCAAATCCTTTTCCTGCCTCTCCTGCTCTGGCTGCTTCTATTGAAGCATTCAATGCAAGCAGGTTGGTCTGTGCAGTAATAGTAAGGATAGAATCTGCCAGCACTCCGATCTGTTCAACAACCTTAGCGTCATCGAGTGCCTTCTCAAGGCTTTCCCTGATCTCAGCCAGCATTTCCTGGATTTTGCGTCTGTTTTCTACAGTAGTATTCTTTGTATTCTCAGCTCTCTTGTGTATATCTTCTGCCTCAAGTGCACCATCCTGTGCCCTGCTGGCTATTTCCTTTGCAGCTTCTTCTATCTGCTGCGTCATTCCATTTATCTGTTCTACAGATGCCGCTGTCTCTTCTGTGCTAGCCGCAAGCTGCTGCGTAGTAGCTGAAACGTCCTCTATCTCGCCATTGAGAGATGATACATTTGTATCTATGTTTTCAACAACAACATCTATGTTTTTAGCTTCGTTCTTAACTTTAGCCAGAAGACCTCCTACGGATTGGCGCATACCTTCAATAACACCGGCAAGACCACCAAAATCGTCTTTTCTGTCTATCAGCTTATGAGGCATTTTTCTCGAAAAATCTCCACTGGCTATGTTATTAATTTCAACTGAAATATTACCTAAAGCCTTTATTATATCAGTTGAAATATATAATATAAGTAATGCAAGCACAATTACTATAACTACTGAAAAACCAATAAACGATGCAGCCTCTTTTTTTACAAAAGATGAGAATTCTTTGTCCTGTGCTGCAATATCATCATCAATGTAGTCTGTATAATTTCCTGTACCAACAACCCAGTCAAATGGTTCAAAATACTCACTGTATGAACGTTTAGGTGAAGCTTCTGTCTCTCCCTCTTTTGGGAAAACATAATCTGTATATCCTCCACCATCCTCAACAGCTACACGTATGATCTCTTTTACCATCTCGTAGCCGTCAGCATCCTTTGTCTCCATACGGTTTGTTCCTTCTGTATCACTTCCAAGTAATACTACGTTTGTTCCATCAGACTGATCGATCCAGAAATATCCTGCATCCCCATATCTCAGCTGTCTTATCTCATCAGCTGCTAAGGTCTTTGCCTCTTCGAGAGTATATTTTCCTGCCTTATACTCATCGTTGATATCTGATAAAAGTGATATAGCCACACCAACCTGCTGCTTTATCAGATCATCATAACTCTGCCTTGAACTGCTTTCCATAGTTTCTAATGCCTTATCCTGCACCTGATTCATATCATTTACAGACATTAAGCTTGCAACTATAACCATAATTACTACTGAAACAATAATCAGTCCAAGTTTTACGCTAACCTTTAGATTTTTCATAGCATAACCTCCTAACATACCTCTATCGGTTTTTGTATATCTTGTCTAATTAAATTATCATCTAGACGAATTAATTATAACATTTCAACATATAGATATCAAGGAGATTATGTAATTTTTTAGGACAAAAGTCCCAATTTTGTAAATTAATAGCTATTCAGTGCATAAAAGCATAAAAAAGCGCAATTTAATACACAAGTCCCTGCCGGATATGATCTACTTTTGCATCATCCGTAAAATATCTTACGATTTCAAGTCCAAACGCTATGGCTGTTCCCATCCCACGGCTTGTTATGACATTCCCATCCACAACAACCGGCTGCTCTGACCATTCAGCGCCTAAGAGCTTTTCCTCAAAGCCCGGATGACATGTCGCCTTTTTTCCTTCGAGTATATGATTTTCACCTAAAACACTTGGAGCAGCACATATTGCCGCAACAAGTTTTCCTTTGGCTGCAAATTCCCTTATCGTCTTTGTAACAGTTGTATCTGCACCGAGATTTAATGTTCCAGGCATACCTCCCGGAAGCACTATCGCATCATAAGAATCATAGTCAGCCTCTTCTTTTGTTGTATCTGTCTCAAAGGTCACTTTATGTGAACTTGTCACATTTTTCTTTCCATTAATTGAAATAGTTTCGATATCAAGCCCAGCCCTTCTGACTATATCTACAACAGTAAGTCCTTCTATTTCTTCGCATCCGTCTGCCATAAAAATTCCTATTTTACTCATCATTTTTCTCCTTTTTGATATATTTTATAAGCATATCCTCAAGATCTTCACCTGATACCGGCTTCGACAGGTAGTCATCAAAACCTTTTTCGATATATTTTTCCCTTGCTCCCGCCATCACATATGCCGTAAGCACAATGACCGGTGTGTCATGGTTTATGCATCCTTCTTTTTTTATTTCCTTTAATGCATCCTCGCCATCTATTTCCGGCATCATATGATCTAATAATATGACATCATATTTTTTATTATAAGCCTTTTCTATACATTTTGCACCTCCATCCGCAGTTTCTATCTGGATCTGTGTCTTCTTTAACAGGCCTTCTATTACTTTAAGATTTACCTTGACATCATCTACGACAAGTATTCTTTTATCGGGTACAACTAATTTTTCTTTGTATACGGTGTTTTGGGTACGTTTGTTTATATTTATGTCTCCCAGTTCCCCCAAAGCTGCTATCTCCTGTGGTATCTCAACATAGAAAAGAGACCCCTTTCCTATTGTGCTGTAGACACCGATATTTCCATCCATAAGTTCTACCAGCTGCTTTGTTATTGCCAGTCCAAGTCCGGTTCCTTCTATTCCCTTATTCTTTTCGTTATCGAACCGCTCAAATGAACCAAACAGTTTTTCTTTATTTTCATCAGAGATTCCTATACCTGTATCCTCCACAGATACTATAAGAAGTATTTTTTTCCCATCTCCTGCAGATTTCCACCTGATCCGCAAAGTAACCGAACCTTCATGTGTATATTTTACAGCATTCGTCAGTATATTTGTTATGATCTGATGGAGCCTTACATCATCTCCGTAAAGGTTACATGGCGTAGTCTTGTCTGCATCTATTATAAGCTCAAGTTTTTTTGCCGATGCCCTTCCTTCTATCATCTTACAGCAATCAGTGATCAATGTCCTGAGGCTGTAATTTGCAGGAACCACTTCCATTTTCCCTGATTCTATTTTTGACAGATCTAATATATCATTTATTATTCCAAGCAAAGATTCACTTGCCGATGCAATATTTTGTGCATATTCAATCGTAGATGCTTCCTTTGACTCCCGCAATATCAGCTCATTCATACCCATTATCGCATTTATCGGAGTCCTTATCTCATGTGACATATTTGCAAGAAACCGGCTCTTTGCCTCATTTGCATCCTGTGCAGCCTCTTTTGCCCGTCTAAGCTGTTCCATTGTTTCATTTAGTTTCTCATACTCTGGTGTCTCAAGTGAAAATAAGAGGATCGTTATACCTACTGAGCCTGCAAATATATTCAGAAGTGTATATGGAGCTACAAAAATCTGAATGAGTGCTCCTGCGATCATCACGCTCATATATGCAAATATAGATAACAGTACCTTCTTTCCTCTATGATATCCTACCTTCAGAAGCCCTATCGATCCTGTCACGAAGTAAAAATATGGAATTACATATATCGACATATAAAGTGATCCGTGGTTGTATTGCTTTCCTTTAAAGTCAAAAATACAGCCTGTAAAAAAGTTCAGTATTATCAGTGAAAAATATATTATCCCTATTATGATTCCAGCCTTTATATGCCATTTTTCCTGTTCTATCCCAAGATTTTTTAATGATTCAGACGCATAATCCAAAAGGATCACACCTGTTAAAGCACATGATAACAGATACAATGTATTAATGACCATATTAAGCATTTCAGGCAATACATCTGCATTACTTATTGTAAAGGCTGTCACTATATCCAGTATATCGTTGAAAAGGATAGACAATGCAAGTCGTAAAAACAATCTGTTGCTTCTAAGCTTCATGTTATACTGTAATCTTACATATCCTGTGAGAAATGAAAGAAATATTGCAGCTGCTACCTCATAATAAATATTGTAATCCAGTTTCATAACATTCTCCCTGCCTAAAACCAATTTAATATGAACTGTACACATCGTCATCCTTGCGCATGGACATCCTGTACTATATACTTATAATATATTTAATCAGACTCAAACGCAACAAATAGAAATACAAAAATTTATGAAAGGCGATAAATTATGAACCCTGTTGAAAAAAATATCGAAAAATCTGAATTTGAAAAATCCAAACTTGGAAAAAAAGAATTTGAAAAATCCGAATTAAAAAAATCCGAATTTGAAATAGAACGAAAATATTTAGTAAAAAAAATCCCGGCTGAACTTGCGAATTATAAGTGTAAAAAAATCTCCCAGGGATATCTCTGTACATCGCCGGTTGTAAGGATCCGCCGCTCTGATGAAGAATATTATCTCACCTACAAGGGCTCCGGTCTTATGATCCGCAAGGAATATAATCTTCCTCTCACAAAAGAATCTTATGAACACTTAAAGGAAAAGATAGACGGAAGATTGATTGAAAAGACCCGCTATCTTATACCTTTAGATAACGGGCTTACTGCTGAACTTGATATATTTGAAGGTGATCTTGCACCTCTTTGTCTCGTTGAGGTCGAGTTTAAATCTGTTGATGACGCAAACCTCTTTATTGCACCTGACTGGTTTGGAACAGATGTAACCCAATCCGGTAAATATCACAACAGCTATCTGAGCCGGTTCGAAAACTCATAACGCTGTCTGGTCCTTATAGTGTTCTTCAGGTCGTCATATCTGTCCATAAGCTTTCCTTCTGGAATTACGACATCCATGACTACAGCAATATCGTCGATCAGCTTATCGTCGATATTGTCTCTCATGGATACAAGGACATTATATTTTTCTTCAAACGTCTCTGCATCAAGGAATTCTAAAAGTCCCGGATTTATCTGCTCTGCGTTATCATTGTTTTCCTGTGATATTGCCTGGCTGCCTGTGTAACTGTCTGTGTTCCCGCAGCCATCTTTCTGTTGAGTCACTGCTTTTTGTTCAGGCTCTACTTTCTGCTCAGATCCTGCTTTCTGTTCAGATTCTGCCTTCTGCTCAGATCCTGCCTTCTGTTCAGGCACTACTTTTTCAAATCTGTAAACCTGACCTGCATCAGGATACTTTTCATGATCCACCTTACTCACAAACATATCGAGAGGTCTTGCATATGTCTTGAAATCTCCGTATAATGCCTGATAAATAACAAGCTTCTCTCCTGTTTCTGAATGTTGTGCCACTGTTATTATCTGATAAAGTTTATTTTTGAAATGCCTGTAAAGTTCTCCGGGCTTTGGTGTTCTGTCCATCTTCTGCTCCTTTAAAAATTATTTGTAAATGTTCATTACCAGCACAGTTAATAGCTGCAATTATTTATCATCTCCATCGCCTCAGCAATAAAGTCTCTGTCAAAATCCATATTGCCATCATATCCCTTTACGATCAGGTCCTGTGCACTTCCAAATATGCTTTCCTGTGGAAAAGCTGCATCTGCGTCTGCCGCATGTGTCATACATACTGCTTCATGCTCAATCCTGATAGGCGGCTCGTTTTCCTTATGTCCATGCATCTTTTCTATCTCAGCAAGCGTATCATCCTCATTAAAATGATCATTATTAATTTTTGCACGCACTACTATATCCGGCTGCGCTTTCCTTACTGTATCAGTGCCTGGTCTGTATACACCAGAGTTTTTCAGCCATTCCGGCATTTTCTGCTGTGGCATACTTTGCTGTTTCTGTGCCATCTGCGGCTGCTGCGGCATTCTTTGCTGCCGTGCCATCTGCGGCTGCTGTGGCATTCTTTGCTGCTGCGGCATCTGCGGCTGCTGTGGCATTCTTTGCTGCTGTGGCCTGTTTAAATTACGATCTTGATTTTTTTTCTTTTCTCTTGAGAGATTACTTCCGATAATAACACAAAGTATTACCAACCATAATAAAAATACACCCATATTGTTGTTCCCTTTCTATTTATATCCTTACACTTATGTATTTACTGTTATATGCTTACTAATATATATTTGCTGTTATTTACTTACTGCTATTTGATATATGCTTAGTCTAATATGATACTTTACACATGGATTCCATTATCGAATCACATACTTTTTTTGCATTATCCTTTCCCTCACTGTCCGAAAGCAGAGGTTTAAGCTCTTTAAGCACCCTCATAGCCTTTTTATCAGGAACATCCCCGAAATCATCCTTCATTTTATTAGCTCTGACCACACATGATGTTATTTCCTTTGAAATCCCATCATAGAATTCTGTCTTAAAAATGCCGTGGACCTCATCAATTTTCTGTCTGAAATTCAGTTCCTGAAGATCCTTGTTTGAATGCTCCAGATAAAAATATGACAGCGCAAACAGATCCGGTTTTTCTCTTGATGCTCCCTCTTCTGCCAGATGTATAAGATTCTCAACCTCACTTTGAAAAATAATATGATCACCACAGCTTCTGTTTACACAAAATTCTGTTCCCAGCTTTATCACGGACTCCAGTGTCATATGAAAATCTTTATCATCTTTATTAATAAGGAACTCATCATCAAATTCATTTTTCATGCTTTTACAATCCCGGATCAGACTTCCTATCTTCTTTTTGACAGCCGGATCCTGCTCATCTGATATGATAAGCTGTTCAATTTCTTTCAGATTGCTTAAAAGCTTATTTAGATTTGCCTTTACCACATAATATTTATTCGTGACATTTACAGAATTTTTTTTTGTTCTCTGATAAAGCTTAAGCCAGCTGTTTACCACTGACATATCTGCACCTGCTGCCTCCATGGCATTTTTAAACTGTTTTTCGGATTCACCAAGTCCCAATATCATATTATACCGCTCCTCAATCAACATCTGATAAAATCAATTACCATAATTTTACATCAAACCGTTCCAAATTAAAAGAGCTTCTGTTCAATCCTGCTTCTGAAACATAACATCAAATTTTATGCCATTTTTGTCATATAATGTTCCAAACTCCAGATCTTTATAATTATAGTATGCACAGTTGTCTTTGAAATAAATTGAATATATACCATCCGTTTTGAGGTTTTTTGCTCCGTTTTCATCAAACGTATCAGAAATATAATAGCCTTTTGTGGAAAGCATAAGATCAACACATGATCTATCCTCTGACATAAATGTAATTTCACTCAATGCAGCCCTGCTTTGTCCATCTTCAAGTGAAAGATACCTGTTTAAAGTCCTTCCATCCCTGGTATCGTAGTAATACAGGCTGTCATTGTCATTTATGGCATAATTTTTATATGTGACTATACTCATAGCATTTTCGTATGCAAACGAACCGACAGCATATATCGTGTTTCCCTGTCCGTTATACATCTTATAGACATATCCGTTGTCATTTACAAAAGATCCATCATCACTTGCGGTCTGTTTTATGTCCGAAAATGCCCTGACAAATCCATCGCTGCTTGCAAGAAGTCCATTCTCAAAGCCCGCATCCATAAGTGTTTCAGTTATATAATCTGTTATAAAGGCATTTTTCATCCAGTAAAAATCCACATAACTGTCCAGACTATTTTCATCCACATACTTCATGTATTCCTCTGACACACTAAGTTCTATTGTATCATCTCCAAGAAGTTTTATATCTACAGAACCACTGTCTGAGGCATACTTTGCCACCTGTGCATACTCATCCGCAAGTCCAGCATTTTCATGCGCATCATAATCACTGAGCTGTGAATCATCATTGCAGAAAAACACATTGTCATAGTAACTGTATATTGGGCCTAAATATATAGATCTGTCGCCGCTATTATTTATTTTTTCAAATGCCTCATATAACACATCATCCACCCTGATCTCCTCATTTGGATGTGCATTTATATATGCCAC
>OCHJ01002092.1_pt1 | contig 11950 bp, 7 predicted proteins | sample 1538381 | NCBI WGS metagenome assembly OCHJ01 (sample SAMN04571688, study PRJEB22368) | human gut metagenome | biome: human gut; material: stool | host: Homo sapiens | place: Luxembourg | collected 2012-06-29 | reverse complement strand
TGATCGGTGGTATGGTTCCACCAATCGCAATTGCATTAGCTACTCTCTTCTTTAAAAATAAGTTTACAGCTGAGCAGAGAAAAGCCGGACCTACAAACTTTATCATGGGATTATCATTTATCTCAGAGGGAGCCATCCCTTTTGCAGCATCAGATCCGCTTCGTGTAATTCCAGCATGTGTAGTTGGTTCAGCAGTTGCAGGAGCACTTTCAATGGCATTTGGATGTACACTTATGGCACCTCATGGAGGAATTTTTGTAGTACCTACAATTGGAAATCCGGTTATGTACCTTATAGCATTACTCATTGGTTCTGTTATTTCTTGTGTATTACTCGGATTACTCAAGAAAAAGGTAAATTAATATAGAAATTATCATAAACCTCTAATCTATAAACTATAAAAAAGGAGCATTGCTTAGGTAATGCTTCTTTTTATTGTGAAATCATACAAAAAAATTAAAAGTATAAACATTCTCTGAAATAAACTTCATATGCCTTGACGGAGGATTTTTCTAGGAATAAAGTTAATATCATAAGATTCAGCATAAGAAAAATTATTTTATTGTCATTGATAGGAGATTTTCATGGGCAAGGTAATAGGAATAGATTTAGGAACAACGAACAGCTGCGTTGCAGTTTTAGAAAATGATCAGCCGGTAGTTATTACAAACAGTGAAGGTCAGCGGACAACTCCGTCAGTTGTAGCATTTACCAAAAATGGAGAGAGGCTTGTTGGAGAACCAGCAAAAAGGCAGGCTGCTGTTAATGTAGAAAGGACTTTCTTTTCTGTTAAAAGACAGATGGGATCAGGATATAGGGCGAAGGTTGATGGAAAAATGTATTCGGCACCGGAAATTTCATCAATGATTCTTAGAAAATTGAAAAAAAATGCAGAAGAATATCTCGGAGAGGCTGTAACAGATGCAGTTATCACAGTTCCAGCTTATTTTTCAGATGCGCAGAGACAGGCAACAAAGGATGCTGGGCGGATAGCAGGACTTAATGTGCTCAGAATAATCAATGAACCTACATCAGCAGCATTAGCATATGGACTTGATCATGGACAGCCACAGAAAATATTAGTGTATGATCTCGGTGGAGGTACATTTGATGTATCAATTATAGAGATAGGAGATAATCTTATAGAAGTTCTTGCTACTGCGGGAGATAATAATCTTGGTGGAGACGATTTTGATGAACGGATAACTGCATATCTTGTAAGTGAATTCAACAAGGCTGAACACATAGATCTGACAAAGGATCTGACTGCTATGCAGAGAGTTCGGGAAGAAGCCGAAAAAGCAAAAAAGGTTTTATCATCTTCTTCATCAGTTATAATAAATCTTCCGTTTATAACCACTGTAAAAGGTGAGCCAAGACACATGGAGATGAATCTCACAAGAGCCAAGTTCAATGAGCTTACAAGAGATCTTGTAAAAAGAACGGCAGTGCCTGTAAAACTGGCATTAAAGGATGCCGGCATATCAGCTGAAGATCTTGGAATGGTACTGCTTGTCGGTGGTTCAACACGTGTACCGGCTGTTGTTGATGAGGTAAGGGTGCTTACAGGAAAAGAACCATCACATAACTTAAATCCAGATGAATGTGTTGCACTTGGTGCGGCAATACAGGGTGGAAAAATCGGGGGAGAACTCGTTGCTGGAAGCTCGGCGGCAGAGATAATTCTTATGGATGTCACACCTCTTTCTCTTGGAATAGAGACTCTTGGAGGTGTGTTTACAAAAATAATAGATAGAAATACCACTATTCCGGCCAGATACAGCCAGATATTTACTACAGCAGGAAGTTTTCAGACTTCTGTTGATATAAAAGTACTTCAGGGTGAACGACAATTTTCAAAGGACAATAAACTGATAGGAAACTTCAGACTCCGGGGAATAAAACCGGCACCGGCAGGTGTTCCACAAATAGAAGTTGCATTTGATATAGATGCAAACGGAATAGTCCAGGTTTCAGCGAAAGATCTTGGAACTGGCAAACATCAGGAGATAACTATTACAGCAAGTTCAAATTTATCAGATGCTGAAATAGAAAGGGCTATACGGGAGGCTGCAGAATATGAAGCTACTGATGGCGAAAGAAAAGCATATATCGATGCAAGAGGCGAAGCAGATACGCTTATACGTCAGGTAGAGAATGCTCTTTCAGACAAACAGAAAAAAAAGTCACTTGAAGGTCATCAAAAAAAGCAGATCAAATCAGCACTTTCATATACTAAAAAACTCGTAGCCAGAACTAAACCGGGAAATGTGAGTAAAGATCAGGCACTTGAAATCCAAAGAGCAGCCAGTGATTTAAGAAATGCTGCTTCTGTGATTTTATAATAGTACAAATTTATTAATATGGGTTATTTACGAGAAATAGGTTTTCGTATACAATATGATTTAGAAATTCGCAGCCTGAATGTGAGATATTCTGGTCATGAAAATTCAAGTGTACGAGGAAAATAAAATGAGCGCAAACGATAAGACAGAAAAAGTATTAAGAGAGCTTCACATTTTATTATCGAAAAGTGAACCCTACAAAAAAGAACCAACTAAAGTTATAGTTGATAAACAAAAGATGCTGGATCTTCTTTCAGATCTTAATAAATGTATATATGAAATACAGGATGAATATGAACTTACAGAACAAAGCAGAGCCCACGCAGAAAGAGAATTCCGTAAAAAAGGTGATCAGATAGTATGGGATGCGAGCAGGAAAGCGGAAGATGTATATGCGGCATCAGTTATGTATACAGATGATGCGTTAAACAGGGTACTTGAGATAATACATGCAACAAATGAATCAATGTTTTCTCTGTATGATCAGATGAACGAAAAGATAAAGGAACAGGAGCATCTTGTAAAGAGCAATCAGTTAGAGCTTAAAAGTCAGCTTCAGGATTTATCTGATACAGAAAAGTATCTAAAAATAATCGAAGACAGATACAGCGCCAGAAAGATGCTGGAAAACCTAAGAAAACATTAGACAACGAAGCTTCAATATATGCGAACAGAAGAACTGAAATAAAGGTAAATAAAGACTATATAAGAAAGCTTGGATTGGATCCGGATGAAGTATCTGTAGATGAGACTGATACACAGGTAAAATATGAGGAACCTGTTATAAATGTCAATCCTGTTGTTAATACAGATCAAAAGGAGCAGGAAGAAAAAGAAGCAGAACTCAAAGCTGATCTTGATGCAGAATATTTTAACTGGAAAGAAGAAGCATCCGGGGAAACAAAACCGGGAATAAAGGAAAGCAATGATCTGGCAGAAGGAATACAAAAGATGTGGAAAAGTATAACCGGAAGCAGAAAATAGTTAATAGCAGCAATCGGAAAATGCCGGATGCTGCTATTTTAAAAATAACTTAAGATAATATATGGATATGTAATGATATAATTAAAAAAAGGAGGTTTAAAATGACTATACTGGTATGTGATGATGACAAAGAAATCGTAGAAGCAATTGAAATATATCTGATGCAGGAAGGCTACAATGTAGAAAAAGCTTATGATGGACAAGAAGCTTTAAAAATTGTAAAAGATAAAAAGATCGATCTTATGATAATAGATGTGATGATGCCTAAACTTGATGGAATCAGAGCTACGCTTCAGATAAGAAAAGAAAGTAAAATACCTATTATTATTTTATCCGCAAAAACAGAAGATGCAGATAAGATTCTGGGATTAAATGTCGGAGCTGATGACTATGTGACAAAGCCTTTTAATCCGCTCGAGCTTGTAGCAAGGGTAAAGTCACAGCTTAGAAGATACACCACATTATCAAGTTATGGTGATGAGGAAGGAAATGTATATGAAGCCGGCGGTCTGCTTATAAATGACGATTTAAAAAAAGTTATCGTGGATGGTGAGGAGGTAAAACTTACACCGATAGAATATAATATTTTACTTTTACTATTAAAAAACAAGGGAAAAGTCTATTCTATTAACCAAATATATGAAAATATATGGAACGAGGAGGCTATAGGCGCAGACAATACAGTGGCAGTACATATTCGCCATATAAGGGAAAAAATAGAGATTAATCCAAAAGAGCCGCGTTACTTAAAAGTAGTATGGGGTGTGGGGTATAAAATAGAGGAAAACTTATGAAAAAATACAGTGCAGGGAAAAAACTGTCAATAGTGGCAATACATCAGATGTTTATGATTTTTCTTACAACTGGAATTTATGCATCTGGATATTGTATGAAGCATGATATAAAAAATGGTCTTGGAGTATATACATTTTTAGCTATTGTTGGGATGGTTGGCAGCTTTGTGACGCTTTCATACATGGCAAATACATCAGGCAGAAGGTCAGAAGATGACTATACGATATATTATAGAAAAATTGATAAAATCTATTCTGATATTTTTCTTTTGATGTTTATGCTGTTTATTATTGGAATTGTAAAAGTTATATCAGGTGTAAAAAGCCAGAATTTTGAATTTGCTTCACTGTTAATAACGGTTGGAACACTTACATATATATTGGATCTTGGATTTATAGTGTTTTATACCAGTATAGTCCGCAGGATAAAAGGAAATATATTATTTACGCATTCACTTATTTATAAAATATGGGAGATTCTGCTGCAGTTTGTGTGTGGAAACCGTTTTCATACGCAAAAGACCAGGGAAATAATGAAAATCCAGCAGGCATTAGAATTGATTTCAACAGGTGCGCTTGATACTAAACTCGATGTATCTGAATTCCATGGACAGGAAAAAGAGGTTGCGGAGGCTGTAAACCATATAAGGGATGGTCTTATGGAATCTGTAAATGAGAGCCTTAAAAATGAAAAGCTCAAAGCAGATCTTATAACAAATGTTTCGCATGATATAAAAACGCCACTTACATCGATCGTTAATTATGTAGATCTGTTAAAAAGAGAAAATCTTGGTAATGAAAATGCCAGAAATTACATACGGATACTGGATGAAAAATCACAAAGACTAAAGCAGCTGACGGAGGATCTTGTAGAAACCTCGAAGATCACATCAGGAAATGTTAAACTTGATATGCAAAAAATAGATATGGTTGAATTGTTATATCAGACCGGTGGAGAATTTAATGAAAGATTCGAAGCAAGAAATCTAACCATTGTCACGAAGATACCAAATAAATCAATGTATATATATGCAGATGGAAGGCAGTTATACAGGTCACTGGAAAATCTGTATACAAATGCTGCAAAATATGCACTTGAAAACACAAGGGTTTATGTAGAGCTTAGCAATAATGATAATAAAGTTGTTTTTACAATAAAAAATGTATCAAAGAATGAACTGGACATAGTAAGTGATGGAAAAGTGGATTTAACAGAAAGGTTTGTTCGTGGAGAAAAAAGCAGAACTACAGAAGGCAGTGGTCTTGGACTGTCAATCGCAAAAAATCTGACAACCCTTATGGGTGGAAAATTCGAAATAAATGTGGATGGAGATTTATTTATTGCCACTATAGAGTATGAAATGATATAATGGAAATAAAAATAGCTTACGGAGGTAAAAGAAGTGAAATTACATGAAAATGGTGCTTATCTTATTCAAGGCAAAAACGTTGTAATAGATAGTTCTGAGGCATTGAAGGAAGTAAAAGGGAAAACAGGGAAGGATATTGCTAAGAATGAAGCAAAACAGAATACAATTGCTTACAATATCCTTAAAAACCATAATACATCTGGAAATATGGAAAAACTTCAGATCAAGTTTGATAAACTTACATCACATGATATTACTTTCGTTGGTATTATCCAGACTGCACGTGCGTCCGGGTTGGAAAAATTTCCAATTCCATATGTACTTACAAACTGTCACAACAGTCTTTGTGCAGTGGGAGGTACTATAAACGAAGATGATCATATGTTTGGTCTTACATGCGCCAAAAAATATGGCGGAATATATGTTCCACCTCATCAGGCAGTTATACATCAGTTTGCACGTGAGATGCTTGCAGGTGGCGGAAAAATGATCCTTGGATCTGATTCACATACACGATATGGTGCACTTGGAACCATGGCAGTAGGTGAAGGTGGACCAGAACTTGTAAAGCAGCTTCTTGAGCAGACATACGATATAGATATGCCTGAGATAGTTGGTATTTATCTTACAGGAGAGCCAATAAAAGGTGTAGGACCACAGGATGTGGCACTGGCTATTATCGGTGAAGTTTTCGGAAACGGATTCGTAAAGAACAGAGTTATGGAATTTGTAGGACCTGGTGTTTCTAATTTAAGTGTGGATTTCAGAATTGGTGTTGATGTAATGACAACTGAGACTACATGTCTTTCATCAATCTGGAAAACAGATGATAAGGTTAAGGAATTCTTTGAAATTCATGGAAGACCGGATGATTACGAGGAATTAAATCCTGGTGAAGTTACATACTATGATAGATTTATTGAGATAGACTTAAGCAAGATCAGACCTATGATAGCTATGCCATTCCATCCAAGCAACACATATACAATAGATGAGTTAAATGCAAACCTTATGGATATTCTCGATGATTGTGAAAAGAGAGCAGAAGTAAGTTTTGATGGAAAAGTAAAGCTTGACTTAAAGAGCAAGGTTCATAATGGAAAACTGTATGTTGACCAGGGAATAATTGCAGGCTGTGCCGGAGGTGGATTTGAGAATATATGTGACGCAGCAGATATTTTAAATGGTACATCGATCGGAGCAGATGAGTTTACACTTAGTGTATATCCGGCATCTACACCAATTTACATGGAACTTGTTAAAAATGGAGCGGTTGCAAAGCTTCTTGAAACAGGTGCAATCGTAAAAACTGCATTCTGCGGACCATGTTTTGGAGCAGGAGATACACCTGCGAATAACGCATTTTCTATCCGTCATTCTACGAGAAACTTCCCTAACAGAGAAGGTTCAAAGGTACAGAATGGACAGATCAGTTCGGTTGCACTTATGGATGCACGTTCTATTGCAGCTACAGCAGCAAATAAAGGATACCTTACAGCAGCAACAGAGATAGATGTAAACTATACAAAACCTAAATATTTCTTTGATAAAACTATATATGAGAATCGTGTATTTGATAGTCATGGTGTTGCAGATCCTTCAGTTGAGATCCAGCTCGGACCAAATATCAAGGATTGGCCACAGATGAGCGCACTTCCTGAAAATATGCTTCTTAAAGTTGTTTCAGAGATTCATGATCCTGTTACGACAACAGATGAGCTTATCCCTTCAGGAGAAACATCCTCATATCGTTCTAACCCTCTTGGACTTGCAGAATTTGCACTTTCAAGAAAAGACCCTGAGTATGTAGGAAGAGCAAAGGAAATCCAGAAAGCACAGAAGGCTATTGAGAATGGTGAGTGTGCAGGAAAAGCTGTTCCTGAGGTTGGTGAAGTTATGGGAGTTGTAAAGAAAACATTCCCTAATGTAGGACATGATAATATGGGATTTGGAAGTATGATTTTTGCTGTAAAACCTGGTGATGGATCCGCAAGAGAGCAGGCTGCAAGCTGTCAGAAAGTGCTTGGTGGATGGGCAAATATCGCAAATGAGTATGCAACAAAGCGTTATCGTTCAAATCTTATAAACTGGGGAATGCTTCCATTTATCATTGATGAGGGTGAGCTTCCATTTAAGAATCTTGATTACATATTCCTTCCTAAAATAAGAAAAGCTATAGAGGAAGGAAAACATGAATTTGAGGCATACGTTGTAAAAGATGGAAGTTTAAATCCATTTACACTTAAAATGGGTGAACTTACCGATGATGAAAGAGAAATTATATTAAAAGGATGTCTCATAAATTATAATCGTAAATAGTAAGGTGCTAAGGAGATTTAATGAGCGAATCGGGAAATAAAGAAATAAAACATATCAACAAACCGGCAGGCAGGGAGGAATGGCCTCATCTTATACGAATAGGTGTAATGATATTTGTAACATTTGCAGTAAGTATACTATTTTTCTTTGCTATATTCAGATATGAAGGGTTTGCCGGAATGTGGGGAAAGGTGTTATCGGCGGCAATGCCTATAATTATTGGGCTTGCCCTCGCATACCTTATGAACCCTGTAATGTTGTGGCTTGAAAGATTGTGCAGAAAATTTTTGGATAAAAAGATAAATGATGCGCATAAGGCAGAAAAAGTGTCGAGAGGCATTGCAATCACAGGGTCGGTAATAATACTCATAGCTGTTATTGCGTTACTTATTGCAGCAATAGTGCCATCTGTAATATCAAGTGTAACAGGCTTGGTAAAAGTGTTGCCGGAAAGTGTTTCGTCGGTTATAAATACTATACAGCATGGAAATTTCGGAGATAGCAAGGCCGCCGAACTGGCAAGTGATGTTTTACAGAAAGGAACGGATTATATAGAAACTTTTGCTACGGAAAAAATGATTCCCCAGGCACAAAAATATGTAGCACAGATTACAACAGGTGTAATATCATTTATCCGTGCAGTTCTTAACTTTCTGATAGGCATTATTGTTATGGTATATGTTATGTCTATTCAGGAAACATTGATAGGACAGGGCAAAAAGATAATTTATGCAGTATTCAAACCGAAGATCGGAAATATTATTGTTGAGACAGTAGCAAAAACAAATACAATATTTGGTGGTTTTATTACCGGTAAAATACTAGATTCGCTTATTATTGGAGTTATAGCATATTTTGGATGTCTGATACTTCATATTCCTTCTACAGTACTCGTAGCAGTTATAATCGGTATTACAAATGTTATTCCGGTATTCGGACCATTCATAGGAGCAATACCGTCGCTTCTGATCGTAGTGATACAAAGTCCATGGCATGCATTGTATCTGCTTATATTTATAATTGTATTGCAGCAGGTTGACGGAAATATTATAGGACCAAAGATTTTAGGATCATCAACAGGACTTTCTACTTTCTGGGTTATGTTTTCAATTCTGATAGCTGGAGGAATGTTTGGATTCCTGGGAATGCTTTTGGGAGTTCCTGTATTTGCAGTTATTTACTATATTATTAAGAGACTTGTAAATCATTCTTTGAGAAAGAAAAAATTACCGCAATCCACTTTGGAATATACCAAAATGACCGGAGTTGATACAGGGAAAAACACATTAAAGTATGAAGAAAGACAATAGTATATAAAATAATGCCAGATATCGGAAAATTGTCCGGTATTTGGCATTTTTTTTGACAAGTAATATTGGCTATGATAGACTAAAACTAGTAAACCAGCTTTAAATACAGACTAAATATTGAGGTGACAATCATTGGATAAGTACGAATACAATCTCAAATTAGACCAGATAAAAAGTCTTAGTTCAGAGGAAAATTATGTTGGAGCAGCTGAAATTGCTGATACAATAAATTGGAATAAAATAAAAAATATAAATACCCTTGTAAAGGCAGGGGAAATCTACGAAAAAGCAGAACGATATGATGATGCAAGAGATATACTTCTTATGGCATATGACAGATCTCCAATTGGAAGAATGATAATCTACAGGCTTGCTGAAGTTGCAATAAAAATGGGTGATTATGATGCTGCAACAGAGTATTATGATGAATTTGTGGAGATAGCACCTCATGATGACTTAAGATATGTTCTTAAATATTCTATTAAAAAGGGTCAGGGTGCCTCATATGATGAGCTTATAGAAATACTTGAGGAATTCAAAGAGCAGGAATACACAGAGGAATGGGCATATGAGTTAGCATATCTTTATCATAAGGCGGGAAAAACTGAAAAATGTATAGAGGCATGTGATGAACTTATTTTATGGTTTGGTGACGGACCATATGTTGAAAGGGCACTTGAACTTAAGATGTTATATCAGCCTCTTACAAAAGATCAGGAAGAAAAATATCGTAAATTCAGATTTGAACATGAAGGAAAAACCCAAATAGATGCTGCAGAGATGACAAAAGCCGGAGAACTGGCACATGATACAGTAACTATACCACAGGTTGAAGTTAATCAGGAAAAATTTAATACAGTAAACCTTCAAAAAGAAATCGCTAAAGGAATGCAGCAGATAATAGATGCTAAGGAAAAAGGCGAAGTAGCAGATACTATGGATAACATCAAAAAGATAGTTGATGAAATACCATATCTTAAGCTTCCAAAAGAAGAGGAAGAAAAGTCAAATCTGCAGGATACCCAGCATATAGCAACGGATGAAGAAATAGATGGATCGCTTAAGCACAATTTTCAGGAAATGCTTGGTGAAGACTCTGATGGTCAGATATCTATGGTCATGAAAGAAAAAACACAGCTTGAGCATCAGATAACAGGTCAGATGTCTATTCAGGACGTATTAGATGATTGGGAAAAGACAAGGAGAGCGGCTGAGGCTGCATTATATGAGGCTGATCAACAGAAACTTGAATCTGCAAAGGCGCGAGCATTACAGGAAGCCGGGGATATCATGGAACGTCTCAATGATGTTATACCAAAGCTTGATGCGGGAGTGACACCGAAGGAACTGCTCGAGGAACAGTATCTGCAGTCACAGTCTACAACAGAGCTTCCTAAAATTGACTTTAAGCCGATCATACAAAATAGTAATGTTGTGGATGCTGTTAAAGAAGAAGAATTTGATAACGAAATAGACGAGATAGAGCCTGAAATTGAGCCGGAAGAGTTCGATATCACTGACGAAGAATTTGAAGAAGCATCCGAAATGGATGAAGACACAAAAAATATATCCGATGATATACCGGATATATCAGATGAAGAATATCAGGATGGATCAGACGAAGAATATCAGGATGGATCAGACGAAGAATATCAGGATGGATCAGTCGAGGAGCATCAGGATGGATCAGTCGAAGAATATCAGGATGGATCAGTCGAAGAATATCAGGATGATCAAGAGAAAGAAGCAGAAACAATGGAAGAAGAAAATGACAGCGTAGAGGACACAGAAGAGTATGAACAAAAAGATACTATAGATTCCGATGATAATGTTATCTCAAGAGTGCAGGATGCAATAAAAAAACAGGTTGATGAGAAATTTAACCATGTAAATGATTTTATTGGTGAGGAGGTTTCAAAGCTTACAGCTGATAACCCCGAGATAGAACGAAAAATTGAAATGGCAAAAACAAGAAAAATTCCTGAGATTCAGATACCAGAAGATCTTGGAATTGATGAGGAAGCCATAGTTGAGTCTAAAAAGCTTGAACAGCTTACAGACGAGCAGAAATCTATTTTTTCATATTTTATACCTGTAAAGGGAATGGAGGATCAGCTTTGCAGGGCTTATAATGGTGTTATGGAACACTTTGCAAAAAAAGAAACTGCCAAAACAGGAAATCTGATAATCCAGGGAGCTCCGGGATGTGGAAAAACAGTACTGGCTACAAGTTTTATCAAGGTTCTTCAAAAGGGAGGCGAACAGCCAGCCGGTAAAATCGGTAAAATTGATGCCTCAGCACTTAATAAAAAGGATGTGCAGCAGCTTGTAAGAAAGGTTGCCGGGGGATGTCTCATTATAGAAAGAGCCGGAGATATAAATAAGAGTACGGCACAATCACTTTCATATATAATGGAGCATGATATAACAGGAACTTTATATATTCTTGAAGATACTTCAAAAGGTATAAAAAAGGCACTTGCTGCAGATGCGGAATTTGCAGAAAAATTCACAGAAAGAATTTCAGTTCCGATTTTTACAAATGATGAACTTGTATCATTTGCTTTGTCATATTCGTCTGAGTTGGGGTATAAAATAGATGAGATGGCAATTTTAGCGCTTCATAACAGGATAAGTAATATTGAGAGACTGGATCAGGCTACAACACTTACAGAGGTTAAAGAGATTGTAGATGAAGCAATAGACAGGGAAGCGCATGGTGGATTAAAGAAAGCTATAAGTATCCTTACTGCAAAAAGATATACAGAAGATGACAAAATAGTTTTGACAGAGAATTATTTTGAGCAAAAATAAAAATATTGGAGGGG
>OCHJ01002084.1_pt1 | contig 11980 bp, 8 predicted proteins | sample 1538381 | NCBI WGS metagenome assembly OCHJ01 (sample SAMN04571688, study PRJEB22368) | human gut metagenome | biome: human gut; material: stool | host: Homo sapiens | place: Luxembourg | collected 2012-06-29 | reverse complement strand
ACGATATCCCGGGCAAATCCTCCGACGGCCAGGAAATGTTTGATGCTTCCGATGAGATCTACGATCATATCCTCTGCAGCATCTGTCCGGTCAATCTTTCCAAAGCCGGCCTGTGCTACAACGCAGAAACCAACAACATCGAAGACCGTATCCGTGACTGGATCGTAGAAATGCCAGATTTGGGATTCCTGTTCCCGGTATTTAATGACCGTAGCACGGATATTCACAGTCTTCTTTATTACACTAAAAATGCCGAACAGCTCAGAAGTGCTTTCGTAGATGAAATGTTTGGCTGTACCACTCCACTTTCTGCCGGCGGCCAGCGCGATTCTTTCAACGCACTTGTAGAAGAAACCCTTGGCGAGGACTGTGCCTACGATACTGTCATGAATATCCATGAGAAACTGAATGAATGGGTAGATTCTCAGAAGGATTCCCCGGATCCTGCTGTACTGACTAAACCGGAAGTGAAACGTCTCTTTGAAGAATGCGGTGTTGAAAATGAAAAACTCGAAACTTTTGATCAGACCTATGAAGCAATTGCCGGTGAAAACGCTTCACTTATGGCTGCCAATATTACCAATACACGACGTACTGAGATCAAAACACCGGATGTTGTAATTCACATTGATCCTGATCGTGCCGCGCTGATCGAAACGCAGGTGATCGATGGGCGTAAATGCATTGTTATTCCAATGGAAGGTGATGTAGAGATCAATGGTATCCATGTTTCTAGTGGAAACAGCGAAAGTACAGAATCCTAAGATTTCCAAACAATAAGCCCCCGCAAATGCGAGGGCTTATTACATGTCATTTATTCATAAATTCCATTTACAGTAACATCAAATACTGCTTCTTTGCCAGCAAGATCTGCTGCCTGATAATCATCTGGAAATACAACAGTTACTTCTACTTTATCTCCCGGATGTGCACCGATCAGCTGCTCTTCAAAATTATCAATATATGTACCGGAACCGATTACCAGATCTGTTCCTTTACCATCTGTGCTTCCACCATCAAATGCAACTCCGTCAATCTTTCCTACATAATCAATATTGACCTTGTTTCCATCTGTAACTTCAAGAGAAGAATCTGTATTATAGGAAGCTGCTTCTGTAACTTCCGGAGTTGTTGTAGCCTCAGTCTCCTCTGTAGCTTCCGGAGTAGCCGTTGCCTCTGTTTCTTCTGCTGCCTCTGTAACCTCCGGTGTTTCTGTTGCTGCAGCCTCTTCTGTCGGTTCAGGTGTTGCAGTTGCGATTGAGAATTTGTGATTATCCGTAACCTTCAGAGTCTTGAGAACCTTTTTCTCAACATTGATGTCTGCATCATCCAGCCATTTTTCTGTTGTGTCTGTATAAAGCTTATTCTCTCTTGTCGAGATAATTGACTGTTTCTTAGTCTCTGTAGCTTCTTCATCATTTACTTTATCAAGTTTTACTACATAGTAAGAAGTATCTGTCTCAATAACGTCCGGACCGATTTCTCCGTCTTTCAGAGTTCTGAGAACTTTCATAACCTCATCCGGATATGCACTGCTGGAAGAACTGCTGTCGGACTCTTCATCAGAATCTTCTTTTGCCGCATCTTCATTCACATCAAAAGTACCACTTACGGAAGAATAAGAATCATCCACTGATTTTGCAATTTCATTCAGATCTCCATCGGAACCGGCTGCTTTCAGATCATCCAGGATCTTCTGTGCATCTTCTTTTTTCTGTTTGATCTCATCATCGCTGAGATCTGCTGTACTGATGCTTACATAATCAAAAGATGACTGCTGTGCTTCTTCATCAGAAACATCTTTATCTACATCTGCAATGAGCGGATCATGCATTCTGCTCTTATAAGTCTGAAGCTCCAGATATGTCTTGACCTGATCTTCACTTACCGCAAGCTCCTGCAGTGTCTCTTCACTGTTGGCAGCCATAAATGCTGCTGCTGCATCTGCGATCTTCTGCTCATCATCATCTGTAACTTCTACATTATAGTCTGCAGCCTTTTCTTTCATGATGTACATCAGCTCTACATCTTTCAGAGACTGTTCTACTGCCTGTTCTCCATAGGTCTTTCCGTCTTCTGCATCCATGCTCCAGATAGAATAATCCTGTCCGCCCATAAAGCTCTTATACATTGCTTCTGTCTGTGCCTGTCCTTCTCTTACAGAAAGACTCACGATTCCAAGCGGGATTTCTGTTCCATCCACTGTTGCAACTGTTTTTGTTCCATCTAATTTCTTTTCTCCACAGCCTGTGAGCATCCCCACTGCCATTACGCCTGTAAGAGCTGCAACAGCTGTTCTCTTTGTCATTGTTTTCATCTCTTCCTCCATTGCTTTACAATTCTAGCATATAAATAAGAGTATAAACTTTTTTGCCTTTAAGAGCAAGGAGAATCATAAAAATAGCCGTTTTTCACGGATATTTCACAGATTCTCCTCTTAATCAGACTATATGGATTTTATTCTTCTACAAGTGATTCCAGTTCCGTCAGAAAATCTGTCAGAGCTGTCAGTGTATTTCCAGCTCCCTCCGGAGTGAAAATAAATTTGGGTTCCTGTTCATTCTTGAATTGCAGCCCTCTTCTATATTTCTGCATCAGTACAGGAATACCTGCAGGATTCAGTTTGGCCCGTTCATACAATGTAATCTTCATATCCCCAGCGATCTGTTTGATCTCCACCACATAACATCGGTGTGCCTGTGCTTTCATTCTGGCGATCACAAGAAGATTCAGAACTGCTTTTGGCATTTCACCGAAGCGATCCAGCAATTCTTCCAGCATATCATCATAATCCTGCTGTGTCTCAATTCCGGCAATCCTCTTATAAATATCCAGTTTCTGATACTCATTGCTGATATAAGAATCCGGTATAAATGCATCCATATTCAGATCGATCGTTGTCTCAAAATCTTCCATTGTATGGATACCCTTTGCCTCCTTGACTGCCTCACTGAGCATCTTGCAGTAAAGGTCATACCCTACTGCATTCATATGCCCATGCTGTTCTGCTCCCAGAAGATTTCCGGCGCCTCTGAGTTCCAGATCACGCATTGCAATCTTGAATCCACTTCCCAGATCTGTATATTCTCGAATCGCAGAAAGTCTTTTTTCTGCAGTCTCTTTCAACATCGTATTCCTGCGATACATAAGGAATGCATAAGCAGTCCGATTTGAACGTCCGATTCTTCCACGAAGCTGATACAGCTGTGAAAGTCCATATCGGTCAGAATCATGAATGATCATCGTATTGACATTGGAAATATCCAGTCCGGTCTCAATGATCGTTGTAGAAACCAGTACATCTATATCTCCGTTAATAAATGCATACATGACTGCTTCCAGCTCTCGCTCACTCATCTGTCCATGGGCAAAATCCACTCTCGCATCCGGCAGAAGCTTCGCGATCCTTGCCGTCACATCTGCAATATCATTCACGCGGTTATAAACATAATAAACCTGACCGCCTCTTCGAAGCTCACGGTTGATCGCCTCTCTTACCGTTTCCTCATCATACTCCATAACATATGTCTGAATCGGAACACGATCCATCGGAGGCTCTTCCAGGACACTCATGTCGCGGATACCGATCATACTCATATGGAGTGTTCGCGGAATCGGTGTTGCCGTTAACGTCAGTACATCAATATCTTTTTTCAGCTGTTTGATCTTTTCTTTGTGAACCACACCAAAACGCTGTTCTTCATCGATGATAAGAAGTCCCAGATTTTTATATTCCACATCCTTCGAAAGTACTCTGTGTGTACCGACTACGATATCCACCTGACCTTTTTTCAGTTCTGCGATCGTCTTTTTCTGCTGCGCAGCCGTACGGAACCGGCAAAGAAGATCTACTCTCACCGGAAACTCTTTCATTCGCTGAATAAAGGTGTTATAAACCTGCTGTGCAAGAATCGTGGTCGGTACAAGATAAACAACCTGGCGGCTTTCCTGAACTGCTTTAAACGCAGCTCGCAGCGCAACCTCTGTCTTGCCATATCCGACATCCCCACACACAAGACGGTCCATAATCTTGGTGCTCTCCATATCTTTCTTAGTATCTTCGATCGCAGCCAGCTGATCTTCTGTTTCCTCATACGGAAACATCTCTTCAAACTCTCGCTGCCAGACGGTATCTGGTCCACAGACATAACCTTCTTTTTCCTGGCGGACTGCATAAAGCTCCACAAGTTCCCTTGCAATATTCTGCACGGCACCGCGGACTCTGGATTTCGTCTTTTTCCATTCCTGCCCACCAAGCCGATTCAGTTTCGGCGGTTTTGCTGTTTCTGCCCCGGAATATTTCTGCAGTGCATCCAGCTGTGTTGCAAGAATATACAGATTACTTCCATTACGATATTCGATTTTGATATAATCCTTTGCAACTTTATCTACTGCAACTTTCTCAATACCTTTGTAAATGCCGAGTCCATGCTTTTCATGCACTACATAGTCTCCAATGGAAAGTTCCGAAAAGTCCTGGATTCTCTTTCCATTGTATTCTTTTTTCTTTTTACGCTTTTTCTGCTCTTTTCCAAAGATATCTGTCTCTGTGATGACTGCAAATTTAACCAGCGGATATTCAAATCCCCTCCGTGCATGGCCATACGCCACCATGATCTCCCCCGGCTGCAGAATGCGATCAGAATCCTGTCCGTAGAATGCGTTCAGACCTTCTTCCTGAAGATCTTTTGCCAGACGTTCTGCACGGGTTCTGGAACCGGACAGCAAAACGATCTGATATCCTTCTTTTTTGTACTGTTTCAGATCCTTTACCAACAGTTCAAAACTGCTTTGATAAGAGCTCATAGATTTTACTGTGATATTAAACTGACCTGAAATTTTCCAGTTTGATTTCTTCGGATCCAGCAAAGACATGGCAACACAATTTCTGTCATTTATCTTATGACACAATTCCTCCCATGTACACATCCAGTCACCGGAAAGACTGATCTCGCCTTTTTCCTTTCGATTCTCACAACTTTGCTGGAATTCCTCCTGCACAGCTTTTGCATTTTCCTCCAGATGATTAAGTTCATCCAAAAAAAACAGAGTTTCAGTTTCTTTAAAATAATCGAGAAATGAGACACCATTTTTCTCCATTGGCTGTTCTGCTGCAGGATAAATTGTAACATCATCCAGGTTTTCAAGAGAACGCTGGCTCTGTGCATCAAAACTGCGGATCGAATCAATTTCATCTCCCCAAAGTTCAATACGCCAGGGATTCTCTTCTGTCAGAGAATAAATATCAATGATTCCTCCACGGATGGAAAACTGTCCTGGCATCTCTACCTGTCCAACGCGTTCATACCCCATATGGACAAGCGCAGCTGTCAGTTTATCCATATCCAGGGTGCTGTCATTGCGAAAATGAATCAGTTGTTTTTCTATTTTTTCCAGAGGTGCAAGATAGTCCATACAGCCATCAATACTGGTAACGACCGTAATCTCATCCTCACGTTCCAGAAGAGCGCGAATCACCTGCATTCGCTGACGAATCAGCAGATTCCCATGTATATCTGCCTGAAAAAAAAGAAGATCCTTTGCCGGATAGTAATAAACACGTTTATCATAAAAACGATAATCTTCATACAGTTCTTTCGCAGATTTTTCATCTGCGGCAATTACCAGATGACATGGAAAAAGCCCGGAAAGCCCATACATAAGATGAGCTTTCTGGGACTCCATACAACCACTGATCTCCAGAATTCCACAATTCTTTTTTGCCTGTTTTTGTATTTCTTCCATCTCTGCAAGATTCTGCAGAGGCTGCAAAAATGTCTTCATACATTCTCCATTTTCTTGTTGAACTGGTTCATGGCCGCATCCACACTGTCAGCCAGGATCATCTCTACAGCTTTGCAGGCTCTCTCCTGCGCCTCTTCCACAAGCTTACGTTCATTGCTTCCGAATCTGCCAAGTACATGATCTGCCAGATCCCATCCTTTTGGTTTGGCTCCGACACCAACCTTGAACAAACGTCTGTGTACCAAGCTGCTGAATGATATGCTTGATTCCATTGTGCCCACCGGCACTGCCTTTCTTACGGATACGAAGCTGTCCCGGTTCCAGATCAATATCGTCATAAATAACGATCATCTCTGTCTCCGGATCGATTTTGAAGTAGTTTGCCATATCCCGGACAGGACCACCACTGAGATTCATATAAGAAAGCGGCTTCATCAGAATGACAGGTTGTCCTTCGATTCTTCCCTTTCCGTACATGGCATTGAATTTCACGCCAGACTGTGGAACATTATATTCCTCCACAAGCTTATCAATCACATCAAATCCCATATTATGGCGTGTGGCTTCATACTGCCTTCCGGGATTTCCCAAACCTACGATCAGATACATCAGAATTTCCTCGCTGTATTAATTAAAATAAACCATTTCGTCTTCCAGTGGATCACACTGCTCTACATGCTCCGCAGCAAGTACGATACCTTCTTCACCCTGGTATTCGTTACGTTTCTCAATGCCGACTTTGGCTGTAACTTCTACCCATTCTCCCGGCGTCAGTTTCGGCGCATATGCGCTCTTACATACATAACCAAGAAATGTAGTATCATCTGCACAGCAAGTCATGGCTGTACGTCCCGGAACAAAGAATTTACTTCCCATTCCGCGAGGTTTCATGACTCTTGCTTTAAACTTGACTGTTTTGCCTTCATAATTTTCCGGATGATCCATTGCATCCACAAACCAGATGCCATAATCTTCCGGAAGAATCTCGATAACCGGCGCATTCATATCAAATGGCATTTCATCCTGGAAAATATCACCCAGCTCGCCTTCTTCATCCTCAAAAATAACTTCTGCTCTCTGATTTGCGACCTTGATTCCACGTCGATAAGTCGGAAGTGGATCTTCCTTTTTGCAACGGTTGAAGATAACCATATCTGTATTTTTTATCATATCCATAAAAATGGATTTCATATTCGCCATATACATCTGGAAAGTACTTCCATCTACACAGGTAATCTGCTGTTCTACTCCCCAGCCTGTCGGCAGCTGCATTTTTTCAAAATTGCTTACCAGCCACATGCCATTATATTCTATGATAACACGCTCCGGCTGATGAAGAATATCCATGGCAACCAGTCTGTCTGTTGTAAAGTCTTCCTCATTTTCAATTACCTCCACAACAGTATTATTGGCTTCAAGAATTGCCGGATCGTATTCTTCCTCCCCTTCCTCACAGAGGATCAGAAGTGTCTTTCCATCCGTATGGAAATAATCCTGCTGTATGGTAAAACTCAGGAAAGAAGTCTTGCCACTTTCCAGGAAACCGGTCATTAAATAAATCGGTACTTTGATCTCATCCATTGTCTGTATTCTCCTCTATGATTACAGGCCAAAAAGCTCAGCCAGTTTGTCCTCATTCAGTTTAGATCCGATCACGCAGAGACGACCTGTATATTCCGGTGCGCCTTCACGGATTTCTGTTTCTTCCGGAACCATATCAAAATAAATCCATGTTCCATCTTCTGCCGGAAGCATTCCTTTTGCACGGAGAATGATTCCATATTCATCAGATGCAGAAAGAGCTTCCAGCATCTTCTCAAGATTTTCTTTTGTATATTTCTTAATTGTCTCACGACCCCAGCTTGTAAATACTTCATCTGCATGATGATGGTGATGGTCATGATGGTCGTGTCCACATCCGCATTCATGATCATGGTCGTGATGATGATGCTCATGTTCTTCATGATCGTGGTCATGTCCGCATCCGCATTCATGATCATGATCGTGATGATGATGCTCATGTTCTTCATGATCATGGTCATGATGATGTTCGCCATGTTCATGCACATGTCCGCATTCCGGGCATACCTCCTCTTCTTCCATCAGCTCATCTGCCAGAGATACCGGATGCTCCATAACCTCCAGAAGTTTTTTACCTTCCAGTTTCTCGATCGGTGTTGTGATGATTGCGGCTTTGGAGTTAATCTCACGAAGCAGTTCCAGTGATGCCTGTGCTTTTGCTTCGTCAACAATATCTGTACGGCTCATGATGATCGCTCCGGCATATTCAACCTGATTGTTGAAAAATTCACCGAAATTTCTCATATACATTTTGCATTTCTTTGCATCAACAACAGTAGTGTAGCTGTTCAGAACCAGTCCTGTTTCTTCTTCTACGCCCTGTACTGCTTTAATGACATCAGATAATTTGCCCACACCAGATGGCTCGATCAGGATTCTGTCCGGGTGATATTTGCTGATAACTTCTTTCAAAGATGCACCAAAATCACCAACCAGTGAGCAGCAGATACATCCTGAGTTCATTTCACGGATCTGGATTCCGGCTTCTTTCAGAAATCCTCCATCAATGCCGATCTCACCAAATTCATTTTCAATCAGTACGACCTGCTCCCCCTGAAAGGCATCTTTCAGAAGTTTCTTGATCAGTGTTGTTTTACCGGCTCCAAGGAAACCGGAGATAATGTCAATTTTAGTTTTTTCCATGATTGCATTTCCTCTCTTTCTGCCCATGGGCAAAATGATTGCTAAATTACTTTATATTATTTGTTTTATACCACTAACTTATAACGCAATTTGACCAGGAGGCATAAAATACCCCCTGGTTACTATCCCTTTATATGGGTAATGGGGACATGAACCAGTCACGTCCCCACTCTATACTCTCTAAAATCAACCGTTGATCATGAAGCTGAGAAGTTTGTCGATATCTTCTTTCTCATATGCTACGATCTCAAGTTCCGGAATTTCTCCGCCGGAGAAGATGTTTGCAAGAGATACGTACTGGGACAGTTTGGATTTGAGGTTCAGTCTGTCACCTTCACCTGTTACCAGTTCAACTTTGCCCTGGCAGCTGTCTACTACTTCAAAAAATTTCTCGATGTCTTTAATATTAGATACTTTCATTGTAAATCTCCTTTCAAAATCTTTATTTTTTATGTTCAACTTACTGCATTTCATGTAAATACTGAGTTTCCAAATGATTTTCCTCAGTCGCGTTCAGTATAACCTATATTTTCTTAAATTGCAACGATTTTATTTGTTAAATTTATATAATTATCGATGCGCAAAATTGGTTAATTCTCACAATGAAATTATCAATAAGTAAACACCGCAACACCATATCCTGGCAGTGGATAGTCAAACGAAAACTCTCTGTGGTCACATTCCTGTACTTCTGCTTTAAATACCTCCGGTTTCTCCAAAAGTCCATGTTCATTCATGATCAGTTTATACTGTTTTTTCTTTGGAACACCGACACGATAATCCGGGCGGTCAACCGGCGTAAAGTTTACAATAAACAGAAGGTTATTTCTCTTTGTAGGAGATTTTCTTACCAGACTGAAAATACTTCTGTATGCATCGTCTGCATTGATCCACTCAAATCCGTCAGGATCGTTGTCCCCTGCATACAATGCAGGATACTTTGTATACATATGTAAAAGCGTCTTTACAAACTCCTGAAGATCCTGATGTGGTTTTTCATTCAGAAGATACCAGTCAAGCTCCCTCTCCTCACTCCATTCACGCAGCTGTCCAAATTCCTGTCCCATAAACAGAAGTTTTTTGCCTGGATGGAACAGCATAAATGCATACGCAGCTTTCAAATTACGAATCTTTTCTTCCGGATAGCCTGGCATCTTATTAACCATAGAACATTTCAAATGTACGACTTCATCATGCGAGATGACAAGGACATATTTTTCACTGTATGCATAAGTCATAGAAAATGTCATCTTATTGTGATTGTCCTTACGGAAATATGGATCCAATTTCATGTATTCAAGAAAATCATTCATCCATCCCATATTCCATTTCAAAGAGAATCCAAGTCCTCCATCTTCAGCTTTTCCGGTAACCTGTGGCCATGCGGTAGATTCTTCTGCTATCATGACCGTTCCATGATTTCTTCCAAGTACAACGGTATTCAAATGTTTGAAAAACTCAATTGCTTCAAGGTTTTTGTTATCACCATATTTATTAGCAACCCACTCGCCATCCTTCTTTCCATAATCCAGATAAAGCATAGATGCTACTGCATCAACACGAAGTCCGTCTACATGACACTCTTCAATCCAGTAGAGTGCATTGGCAATCAGGAAGTTTTTGACCTCCGGACGGCCATAGTTATAAATCTTGGTTCCCCAGTCCGGATGTTCTCCCTGTCTCGGATCTTCATGTTCATATACTGCTGTACCGTCAAAATTTGCGAGGCCTTGTGCATCCTTCGGAAAATGTGCCGGTACCCAGTCCAGAATAACTCCAATCTTATTACGGTGCAGATAATCGATCATATACTTGAAATCCTGAACAGAACCATAACGGGAGGTTGGTGCATAATATCCTGTGACCTGATATCCCCATGAGCCATCAAACGGATGCTCGGCAATTCCCATAAGTTCTACATGTGTATAACCCATTTTCTTTACATAGGCAGCAAGTTCATGTGCCAGTTCACGGTAATTATAAAATCCCGGATCATCTTCATCTTTTGCTTCATGTTTCTTCCAGGAACCAGGGTGTACCTCATAAATGGCCATAGGATCTCTGATTTCATCAAATTCCGGACGTCTTTTCATCCAGGTAGTATCTTTCCATTTATAATCAGAAATGTCCGCAATTCTGGATGCAGTGCCAGGTCTCAGTTCTGCTTCATTGCCATATGGATCAGCTTTGTATAATTCTTCACCATGATAGCCGATAATATAGAATTTATAGAGATCTCCAACCTTTGCTCCGGGTATAAATGTCTCATATACCCCAATTGGTCCGACTTTCTTCATTGGATTTGCCTGTGTATTCCAGTTATTAAACTCTCCAACAACAGAAACTGATCTGGCATTTGGTGCCCACACAGCAAAATATACACCTTTCTTACGCCTCTGTATCGTCGGATGGGCTCCTAATTTCCTGTAAATGTCATAATGGGTTCCCTGTCCGAACAGATACTGATCCAGCTCTGTAAACTGCAACTTCTCTCCCATTCAAACGTACCTCCCTTAACAGCTATTTTATTCCGGCACTCTTTACAACTCTGCGCCTTCCATCAGCATTATGCACATTTATCATGCTGATATTTTGCATTTTTATAGACATATTATACCAATCCATAATGTTCCCGTCAATTAAAATAAGAAATTACAAGTACACAAAAAGAGGACTTGTCCGATTGCGCTTTCGAACTTGTCCTCTTTTGTGGATTCTTATTTTATATAGAATTAATATCCTGTATCATACCCATCTCCGGAGTCCTCATCTGCATAATCACTTCCGTCTCCGGAACTGTCATCATAAGATCCATCGTCTGAGCTGTTATCTCCGGAACTGTCATCTGATGAACTTCCATCCCCGGAAGAGTCATCGCCTCCTGAGCTGTCATCTCCGGAAGAACTGTCGGAACTCTCATCACTTCCATCACTGACATCACTGCTGTCCGAAGATCCTGTATCACTTACATCAGAACTATCTGTTGAGCCGTCATCTGAGGTAGTACCATCTGATACCGCTGTACCATCACTGCTTCCGTCAGAAGAACCGCTGTTATATCCTGCAACGATACCCTTCTGAAGTGAACTATCCCAGAAATCAGAATAGTTTGCATTCTGTAAAGTAACTCCCTTGGCTGCTGCAAGCTCACTGACTGTCATCAGTTTATAGCCTTTGGCTACCAGTTCCGGAATCATCTTGATTGCTGCCTGTACAGATGGCTCATGAATATCATGCATAAGAATGATAGAACCGTCTGTAAGATCCCCATTCATAACAGCATCATAGTCCTTGTTGACATCAAGATAGCTCCAGTCCAGAGAGTCCAGTGACCATGTAAAGAATGGCTTATTGACTGTAGAAATGATATCATCACTCCAGTTTCCATATGGTGCTCTGGCGACACTTGCCTTCTGTCCACATGCCTTCTCCAAAGCTGCATCTGTATCTGAAAACTCTTTGGCAACTGCATCCATATCAAGATCATACAGATTCGGATGATCCCAGGAAT
>OCHJ01002051.1_pt1 | contig 12215 bp, 10 predicted proteins | sample 1538381 | NCBI WGS metagenome assembly OCHJ01 (sample SAMN04571688, study PRJEB22368) | human gut metagenome | biome: human gut; material: stool | host: Homo sapiens | place: Luxembourg | collected 2012-06-29 | reverse complement strand
CCGAAAAAATTATAAAATCATATACATATATACATTTTATCCGTGAACATTCCTCACATTTTTATATAATATTTTCTATTTTGAATTCCAATCAAACGGTACAATTTTCAAAAACATATGGGCAAAGACACCATAGAAAGATTTTTACTGAACTTTAACATATTGTACAGAAAATTTATAAAATAATATAGCTGTTGCATTGAAAAATCTTGAAAAATAGTGTAAACTATATGTAGTTAAAAATTATAAAAAAGTGAAGGGTTGTGATTTTTGTGAAAGTAATATTAAAAGCAGATATAAAAGGTGTAGGAAAGAAAGATCAAGTGATAAATGCATCAGATGGATATGCACGTAATTTTTTATTTCCTAAAAATTTAGCAGTAGAAGCAAATGCAGAAAATATGAGTAAATTAAAAGCAAAACAAGATTCAAATGCTTTTAAGAAATCACAAGAAAAAGAAGAGGCAGAAAAAATAGCAGAGAAACTATCAAAGATTTTATTAAAAATAAAGGTAAAATCTGGTGCAAATGGAAAAATATTTGGTGGGGTTTCTTCAAAAGAAATTACTGAAAATTTAGAAAAACAATATCAAATAAAAGTTGATAAAAAGAAAATAGACTTAAAAGATACAATAAAAACTTTGGGAACAGTTACTGTTGACATTAAATTGTTTGAAGGTGTAATTGGAAAAGTAAAATTAGATATAATTTCTGAGTAATTAAAATTATGGGGGAATAGTAATGGATATAGGAAAAGTACCACCACATGATACAGAAGCAGAACAAGCAGTAATAGGAAGTATGCTTACAGATAAAGAGGCTGTTGCTAGCAGTATAGAAGTTTTAAAAGAAGATGACTTTTATAGAGAAGATAATAGAATAATATATTTAGCAATGTTAAATTTGTATAACAGAGCAGAGCCAATTGATTTAATTACATTAAAATCTGAATTAGAATCAATGGGAAAATTTGAGCAAGTAGGTGGTTTTGAATATTTAGCAGAATTACCAGAAAAAGTGCCAACAACAGCGAATGCTACAAAATATATTAAAATAGTTGAAGAAAAAGCTGTATTAAGAAATTTGATAAAAACTGCAAATGAAATAATAGATTTAGGATATGACCCAACAGAAGATGTTGAAGACATTATGGAAGGTGCAGAAAAAAAGATTTTTAATATAATGCAAGATAAAAATCAAAAAGGATATTCACCTATAAAAGATATTTTAGTTGATAGTTTTACTCAATTAGAAGAGTTGTATAATAGAAAACAACATATAACAGGTGTACCAACAGGCTTTTCAGATTTGGATTACAGAACAGCAGGTTTACATGGTTCAGAACTTATACTAGTTGCAGCAAGACCAGCAATGGGTAAATCAGCATTTGCATTAAATATAGCAACAAATGCAGCAGTAAGAGGAAATACACCGGTTGCAATATTTAGTTTGGAAATGTCAAAAGAACAATTGGTAAACAGAATTCTATGTAGTGAAGCCATGGTAGATAGTAATAAAGTAAGAACAGGTAAGTTAGAAGATGAAGATTGGGGAAAATTGGCAGAAGCAATTGGACCACTTTCTGAAACGGGTATATATATAGATGATACACCTGGTATTTCTGTAATGGAAATAAGAGCTAAATGTAGAAAATTAAAATTGGAAAAAAATATTGGACTAGTTGTGATAGATTATTTGCAATTAGTACAAGGAAGTAATAAACGAAATAGCAGTCGTGAACAAGAAATATCAGAAATAAGTAGATCTTTAAAAATTCTTGCAAAAGAATTAAATGTGCCTGTAATTGCATTATCACAGTTATCAAGAGCTGTTGAACAAAGACCAGATCATAGACCAATGCTTTCAGATTTGCGTGAATCTGGTGCAATTGAGCAAGATGCTGATATTGTTATGTTTTTATATAGAGATGACTATTATAATGAGGATAGTGAAAAGAAGAATGTAGCTGAGGTTATTATTGCTAAACACAGAGGAGGCTCAACAGGAACAGTTGATTTAGGCTGGCTTGGAAGCTATACTAAATTTGTTAATTTGGAAAGAAGATTTGATGACTAAAAAGAGGGATTGGGGGACAGGTCTTCAATCCCTAAATTTTTAAAATTATTATATGCAATTATTATATATTAATATTTTTAGAAAAAATGCTATCTGGGGTCTACCATAGGGACTTTTTTTAAAAATATTAATATATAATAATTACATTCTAATATAAAAATAAAATTTTTAGGGATTGAAGACCTGTCCCCAATCCTGTTTTTTAGGAGAAAAAATGAGAGATAAAGTTTTAAATACAATAAATAAATATAATTTAATAAATGATGGGGATAAAGTTGTTCTAGGTGTTTCAGGAGGACCTGACTCTATTGCAATGTTAAATATTTTAAATGACATAAAAAATGACAAAAACTTACATATGAATTTTGATATAATAGTAGCACATGTGAATCACATGATTAGAGAAGAAGCAATTGATGACCAAAGATTTGTTGAAAATTTCTGCAAAAAAATAGGAGTTTCTTTTTACGCAAAAAGTATAGATGTACAAAAAATTGCTAATAATAAAAAAATAGGAACAGAAGAAGCTGGAAGAAATGCAAGATATGAATTTTTTGATGAAATTTTAGAAAAAGAAAATGCAAATAAAATTGCTATTGCTCATAACAAAAATGATAAAATAGAAACTATTATAATGAATATGCTAAGAGGTAGCGGAATAGCGGGTTTGAAAGGAATTGAACCAATAAAAAATAACAAGTATATTCGTCCTTTGATTGAATGTGAAAGATTTGAAATAGAGGAATATTGTGCTAAAAATGGTATTGAACCAAGGATTGATAGAACAAATTTTGAAAATGTGTACACTAGAAATAAAGTAAGAAATATTGTCATTCCATTTATAAAACAAGAATTTAATCCAAATATAATTCAAACAATGGATAGATTATCAGATTTAGTAAAGGAAGAAGACGAATATCTAGAAAAATTAGTTGAAACTAAATATAATGACTATGTAGAAAAAGAAGACAAAGTACAAATTATAATGAATTTAAAAGACTTTAATACAGAGGAGAAGGTTATAAAATCAAGACTTTTATTATATACTATATCAAGACTTTTAGGAACAACAAAAGGAATAGAAAAAATACATATAGAAGATATTATAAAATTATGTGAAAAAAATATAGGTAATAAATATTTAACTCCAAATAAAAATATAAAAATACTAGTGAAAAATCAAAAAATTTATTTTATAAATCAAAATTTGACTTAACCTAAGTATCCGTAAAGCTTAGAAAACTAAGAGTTTTTTGTAATAAAAAAGTAATAAAAAAATTATTGCAAATGAAAAACATATATGTTATATTTTGAATGTCCATGAGCAAATGATGTGAACAGAGGGAGGAATTATTTTGAAAAATGGAATTAAAACATTAGCAATGTGGCTAATAATTGGAGTAATAGTTATAGGAGTTTTGTCATCAATAATGACAAATACAAACACAAAACTAAAATATTCAGAATTAATTGCGAAAATAAATGAGGGAAAAGTAGAATCAATAGTTATAGATGCAGATGGAACTTCTGCAACAGTGCAACTATCTGATGATAAAGTAAAAAAACAAGTAAATATTCCAAATATGGAAAACTTCATGAATTATACTGATGAATTTATTAAAAATGGAGCATTTACATTAGAAGAAACTTCTGAATCAGTATTTTCAATAATGTTAGGTTTATTAACACCATTTGGAATTTTAATAATATTCTTTATATTCTGGTTCTTCATGATGGGTGGAGCTGCTAATAGTCAAGGTGGCGGAAAATCTATGTCATTTGGAAAAAGTAAAGCCAGAATGATGACACCAGCAGATAGAAATAAAATTTCTTTTGATGATGTTGCAGGTGTTGATGAAGAAAAAGAAGAACTACAAGAAATTGTTGAATTTTTAAGAAATCCAAAGAAATTTACAGATATGGGAGCAAGAATACCAAAAGGAGTTTTATTAGTAGGTCAACCAGGAACTGGTAAAACATTACTTGCAAAAGCAGTTGCAGGCGAAGCAGGAGTTCCATTCTTTATAATAAGTGGTTCAGACTTCGTAGAAATGTTTGTTGGTGTTGGTGCATCACGTGTAAGAGATTTATTTGAAGAAGCAAAGAAAAAAGCTCCTTGTATTGTATTCATAGATGAAATTGATGCAGTTGGTCGTCAAAGAGGTGCAGGCCTTGGAGGAGGACACGATGAAAGAGAGCAAACATTAAACCAATTGTTGGTTGAAATGGATGGATTTGCTGCAAACGAAGGCGTTATAGTATTGGCTGCAACAAACAGACCAGATGTATTAGATAAAGCTTTATTAAGACCAGGAAGATTTGATAGACAAATAGTAGTCGGACTTCCAGATGTTAGAGCAAGAGAGCAAATATTAGAAGTTCATGCGAGAAAAAAGAAATTAGCAGATGACATAGACTTAAAAATAGTTGCAAAAAATACTGCTGGATTTTCTGGTGCTGACTTAGAGAACATATTAAATGAAGCAGCATTACTTGCAGCAAGAAGAAACTTAAAAGAAATTCATGAAAAAGAAATTGAAGATGCAATGGTTAAAGTTACAATGGGACCAGAAAAAACAACAAGAGTAAGAAGTGAAAAAGAAAAGAAGCTTGTAGCATATCACGAGGCTGGCCACGCAGTAGTAAGTAAATTCTTACCAACACAAGATGCAGTACACGAAATATCAATAGTTCCAAGAGGAATGGCTGGTGGATACACAATGTATCAACCAACAGAAGATAAATCATTTATGTCTAAAACAGAAATGATTGAACAGATAATATCATTATTAGGTGGTAGAGCTTCAGAAGAATTGATATTAGACGATATATCAACTGGTGCAAGCAATGATATTGAAAGAGCTACAAAAATTGCAAATTCAATGGTAACAAAATATGGAATGAGCCAAAGAGTAGGAACAATTACTTTAGGTTCAGACCAAAACGAAGTATTCTTAGGAAGAGATTTCGCACAGGAAAAAACATATTCTGAAGAAACAGCCGGAATAATAGATGAAGAAATGAAGAGAATTCTAGATACATGCTACAATAGTGCAAAAGAAATATTAAAAACACATGAAGACAAATTACACGCAGTAGCAAAAGTATTATTAGAAAAAGAGAAAATTACAGGAGAAGAATTCGAGGCAATATTTAATGAAGAATAGTCTTGAAAAGTAAGGAAGGTAAAAAAAATGGAGGCAATTGTTGTTATTGGAATATTAATATTCATAATTATAACATTGATTATGGTTGCTATAATGCAGATTAATATGGCTGGAATTGAAGTAAAAGACTTTTGGTCATTTATAAAAGCAAACGAAGAATTAGATAAACTATATCTATTCTCAAAAAAGTACAACAAAATGTCGCCACAAGAAAAAATAATTTTCTTACAGGAAACAGAAAAAATGTCTAATGCATTTGAAAAGATTCCTTCAATAATATGGGAAGATGAATATTCAAAGTATAGAGATGTAATGGACACATATAGAGATATTAAAGTAGATAGATGGAAAGATTCATCTACAAAATAAGGAAACGGTGTTGGTTAAAAGCCAGCACCGTTTTTTTATGTTTGAATATAATATATTGAATAGGAAGTGATTTTTTGAAGGAGATTTATTTTGACCATTCTGCAACAACTGCAGTAAAGAGAGAAGTTTTAAATGAGATGATACCATATTTTAATTTAGAGTATGGTAATCCATCATCTTTATATTATATAGGCCGTGAGGCAAAAAGAGCTATAGAGTGTGCTAGACGAAAAGTTGCAAGAGCAATAAATTGTTGTGAAGAGGAAGTATATTTTACTTCTTGTGGAAGTGAAAGTGATAATTTAGCAATTAAAGGATTTGCATATGCAAATAGATGCAGAGGGAACCACATAATAACATCTAAAATTGAACACCCAGCGGTTTTAAATACGTGTAAAAATTTAGAGCACAAAGGTTTTAGAGTAACATATCTAAATGTCGACGAGAATGGCTTTATAGACATTAATCAGTTAAAACGTAACATATGTAATGATACGATTTTAATTAGCATTATGATGGCAAATAATGAGCTAGGAACTATACAGAATATACAAGAAATTGGAAGAATAGCACATTGTAATAATATAGTGTTTCATACAGATGCAGTTCAAGCAGTGGGAAATATAAAAATAGATGTTCAGAGTATGAATGTAGATATGCTTTCGATGTCTGCACATAAATTTTATGGCCCAAAAGGTGTTGGAGCATTATATGTAAGAAAAGGTATAAATTTTGAAAGAATACAAGATGGTGGCCATCAAGAAAAAAATAAAAGGTCTGGAACAGAAAATGTTGCTGGAATAGTAGGATTAGGAAAAGCAATAGAGATTGCAACATACAATATAGACAGATATAATAAAAAATTATTGGCTCTAAGACAATATTGTATATCAAGATTAATAGAGAATATTAAAGATATAAAAACGGAGATTTAACAAATAGACTACCAGGAAATATAAATGTTTCGTTTAAAGGCTGCGATTCAAGTGATATTTTAATGAAACTTGATGAAGTTGGAATATGTGCTTCTGGTGGTTCTGCTTGTTCATCTGGAACTGCAACTCCGTCTCATGTATTAAGGGCTATAGGATTAGATAAAGAATGGCTAGAGGGAACAATAAGAATAACTTTAGGGGATGAAAATACAAAAGAAGATATAGATTATTTGGTAGTGAATTTAATAAAAATAACAAATGAGCTAAGAAATAAAGGATAAAATTAATATTTAAGTTTGTGGCTAAATAAAATTAAGTGGAAAATTATATTTATAAAATACAAATAAAAAATATTATTATAGTTGATAAATAATAATCTGTAAAAATTTTCATATAAAAAGATCCCCTGACTTGCAAGTGCAAGTTAGGGGATTTAAAGGATTTTTTACTGTTTTTTACTTAAAGAACTCTTTCTTGAGCTCTCTGTAAATCTTTCGACCAGAAATGCGGCTGTAGCAGTGGAATTCTGCACGCATGAAGTTTTTCCCGTCTTCTTGGTTAATAATGCTGTAATTAGACTTTATTTTGTCGTATGTTTTTGCAAACAACGGGCTTAGCTTACGCCGGATGCGCATACCAGCTCGGGAATGATTGCGTTCCTCAGATGTAATTTCTATGAGGAGCAAAATGTTCAACTTGTCCTCGGCTGGAATAAAAACATCAAGAACGTGAGGTTGGTTAACATAGAGACAAATTTCTCTTTGCACTCCTAAAAGATTTTTCCGAATTGCCAAATTCACTAAATCAGTCATATTATAATCCTTTCCAATATAAAAATTACAGGCATGATGCCTCGATATATATATTATAATACATATTTACATAAAATGCAAATGAGGAAAAATAAAACCCCTGAACCACAAGTGTGATCCAAGGGTTTGGAGGTTTAGGAGTTACTTCTCATCGAAGTACTTTTTCTTTAGCTTTTGGTAAAGAGCGATGCCCTCTTCCATGTTGTACACATGGTAGTAGAACAGCAAAAATGTTTTGCCATTGAATTTGCTTTTCAGACATTCAGTCTGACCAAGGGGAAATTTGACTAGATGCAGGTTACTGAATTTTTGATTCAGCTCTGCAAGAGACATGTGTGTCTCTTCGTCAGTCAAACCGATCCGGAAATCGAGCAGAACTCGGTCACCATAAGAAATGTAGGGATTTTGAAGCAAAGGGCAAGAACCGCTCAAAATTACCTGCCGTTCTGAATCATTCATCTTGGATACGGAATACAATGTTTCAAAACTATTCTTTACGCTTACTTCAGCCATAATAAGGCCCTCCAATGTAATATTTTATACGAGGTTTGGGTAACTCTCGATTAGGTATATTATAGCACAAATTTACATAAAATGCAAATTTTAGTTCGCTATTTTCTTGATTTTTTCCTAATTTTGTTGTATTATTGTATAGTAAAAATATAGATATAAAAGTTGAAATAATATAGGGATAATATAAAATGAAAGGAATGAACTTTTAAATGGAATATAGATATAAACCACAAGGAGTATGTTCTACAGAAATAATTGTAGAAGTTGAGAATAATATTATAAAGAACCTAAAAGTAATAAATGGTTGTAACGGAAATTTGCAAGGAATTGCAAGCCTCGTAAAAGGAATGACCATTGATGATGTAATTGCAAAATTAAAAGGAATTGAATGTGGCAGAAAAGGAACTTCTTGCCCAGACCAAATTGCGATTGCTTTAGAAAAAATTAAAAAGGGAGAAATTTAGAAAAGCACTATGGAACAAATATCAATTTTAGATGACAACAAAAGAATTGAAATAAATAAACGAAAGAAAGAAGTAAAATTTGTTGCAATTGATGTTGAAACTACAGGACTTTCGCCTGTATATAATGAGCTTATTGAAATTAGTGCAATTAAGTATGAGGGTGCAAAAAAGATAGACAATTTTTCTACACTTGTAAAGCCTAAGAAAGAAGTTTCAAATATTATAACAAATTTGACTGGAATTACTAATAAAATGTTAGAGAATGCTCCACAAATTGAAGAGGTAATGCCTAAACTTGTAGAGTTTATTGGTAATCATATTATCGTTGCACATAATGCTAATTTTGATGTTAGCTTTTTACAAAACAATTCAAACAAGAGCTTTTCTAAAAATAAAGTTATAGATACGGTTGCACTTAGCAGAAAAATGTTGCCAAACTTGCCAAACCATAAGCTAAATACAGTAGCAAGATATATTGGAATTCAAGAAGATGGGTTCCATAGGGCAGAATTTGACTGTGAATGTTGTGCAAAAATTTATATTAAATATCTAGAAAATATGTAAGAGGAATAGTAATGAATATTCTAATTAAAGAGCTTGAAAACTTGAAAAAGTTTAAAGAGTATGTATCAGATATAAATAAAAAAATAAGTCCGATAGTATTATCGGGCTTATCTAGCGTTGGAAAAATACAATTATTAGAGGCTACGAAAGAGTTTGCAGATAGAAACATTTGCATAGTAACTTATAATGAGTTGCAGGCTAAAAAAATATATAAAGATTTAAAATATTTTTCTGGCAATGTTGTATATTTTCCAAAGAGAGAAATAGCTTCATATGACTACGTGGCAGAGAGTAAAGATTTGCCATATGAAAGAATAGAAACATTAAATAAAATTTTTGAACAAGAAAAATCTGCTAAAAAGAATGAAAATAGACTAATTGTAATTACAACTATAGAAGCAATGATGCAAAAGATGATTTCGAAAGAAGAAGTGTATAAAGCATTATTAGAGTTTAAGGTTGGTAAGTGTTTCAATTTGGAAGAATTAAAGCAAAGCTTGATTCACCTTGGATATGAAAGGGCAGATATAGTTGATGGAAAAGGTCAGTTTAGTGTTAGAGGTGGAATTTTAGATATTGGAACTACTAACACACAGGGAGTAAGAATTGAATTTTGGGGTGACGAAGTCGATTCAATTAGAAGTTTTAGTATAACTTCTCAACGTTCTAATAAGATGATTGAAGAAGCTAGAATTTATCCATCTCATGAGCTTATTGTAACGAAAAATATTAATGAAATCTGCAAACGAATTGAGACTAAAAAAGAGAATGCGAGTGAAGAAAACGCTAAAAATATAACAGAAGACATAGAGCTTATAAAAAATGGAGATTATATAAGCAAAGTCGATAAATATTTTAATGAGTTTTATGATAAGCAATCGTCTTTTATGGAATACATTGGCGAAGATTATTTAATATGTTTAGATGATATTGAGAAAATAAATGTAAGACAAGAAAATATAATTAATGATAATAATCAACTTATTGAAACATTGCTAGAAAAAGATAGAATTGTTCCAGATTCTATAAAGAATATTGCAAAATATGATGTGGAAAATGTGGAAAATCAGTTGATATATTTGTACGAAACAGACTTATTAAGTGATAAAAATACCACAAAATTTTCCGCAAATGTATTTAATTTTAAATACAGAGATATGCATTTTTTTAAGAGTGAATTGAACATTTTAACCACAGAAATAAAGAAAGCACTAGACGAAAATAAGAGAGTTATTGTACTTGCTGGAAATGAGGCTGGAAGCAAGAAAATTGAGGCTTTATTAGAACCAGAAGAAATAAAGTATAAATACTTCGAAAAATTAGAAGATTCACAAGAGAAAATTTATAAAAATTCAATTGAGGAATATTTTAAAAATAAAACGGTAATCATATCAAATGGAAGCCTGTCGTCTGGTTTTGAAAATTACGAGACAAATGTAATGGTAATTACGGGCGAAGATTTTATTGCTAGTGAACCAAAAAAGAAAAAGCATACAGATTCTTTCAAACAGGGAGAAAAGGTTGTTTTTGCAGATTTAAGAGCTGGAGATTATGTTGTTCACAAGACACAAGGAATAGGAATTTATATTGGTGTAAATACTATTACAACAGCAGACGGAATTACCAAGGATTACATAAAGGTTAAGTATAAAAACGATGATGTTTTGTATGTGCCAACAGATATGCTTGATAACATTAGAAAATATGTTGGTGGGGGCGATGGAGAGCCCAAACTTAATAAGCTTGGAAGCAAAGAGTGGGAAAACACTAAGGCAAGAGTAAAGAACAATTTAAAAGAAGTTGCTAGAGACTTAATTGAATTGTATGCCAGAAGACAAAAGGCTCAGGGCTTCATGTTTTCTAAAGATACGCCATGGCAGAAACAGTTTGAAGATAGTTTTCCATATCAAGAAACAGATGACCAATTAAGATGTATTGCAGAAGTGAAAAAAGATATGGAGTCGAATAAACCAATGGATAGACTACTTTGTGGAGATGTTGGTTATGGAAAAACAGAAGTTGCAATCCGTGCAGCATTTAAGGCTGTAATGGATCAAAAGCAAGTTGCATATTTAGTTCCAACAACAATTCTTGCAAACCAGCAGTATGAAGAGTTTAAGACAAGAATGGAAGAGTTTGCAATAAAAGTTGAATTGCTAAACAGATTTAGAACTAAAAAAGAGCAAGATGAGGTAATAAAAAAACTAAAACTAGGAGAAGTAGATGTAGTAGTTGGAACACATAGACTTTTAAGTAAAGATGTGGAATTTAAAGACTTAGGCTTGCTAATTATAGACGAGGAACACAGATTTGGTGTAAAGGATAAAGAAAAGATAAAAAAGCTAAAAGAAAACATAGATGTACTTACAATGACTGCAACACCAATTCCAAGAACACTGCATATGTCGATTGTTGGAGTAAGAGATATGTCTGTAATCTATGAGCCACCTCAAAACAGAAAACCTGTTCAAACTTATGTGTTAGAGTATGATGATGAAGTTATTAAAGAAGCAATAACAAGAGAACTTGAAAGAAATGGTCAAGTATTCTATCTGTTCAATAATGTTGAAAAAATAATAAGAAAAGCAGACGAAATTTCAAAATTAGTTCCAGAGGCAAGAGTCGAATTTGCACATGGTAAAATGACTGGAGCAGAGATTGAAAGTATAATGCAGGACTTCATTGAGCATAAAACAGATGTACTTGTTTGCACAACAATTTTGGAATCTGGAATAGATATTCCAAATGCGAACACAATAATAGTAGAAAATGCAGATAGACTTGGACTTGCTCAATTGTATCAGATACGTGGAAGAGTTGGTCGTTCAAACAGGCAGGGATACGCATATGTAACATATAGAAGAGATAAACTATTATCAGAAGTTGCAGACAAGAGATTGAAAGCAATAAAAGAATTTACCGAATTTGGTTCTGGATTTAAAATTGCCATGAGAGATTTGGAAATAAGAGGTGCAGGAAGCATGCTTGGAGAAATTCAATCTGGACACATGGAGCAAGTTGGATATGATACATACTGTAAATTGCTAGATGAAGTCGTAAGAGAGATGCAGGGAACACCGGTAAAAGAAGAAAAAGACGTACAAATAGACATCGATTTATCAAGCTATATTCCAGAAACATACATAGAAGACAGTGCACAAAAAATTGAAATCTATCAAGATATTGCATTGTGTAGAAATAATAAAGATATAGAAGACGTTATAGATGAAATAATAGATAGATATGGAACAATGCCAACAGAAGTTGAAAATTTAATAGAAATTGCAAGAATAAAAATACTTGCAAGAAACGCAA
>OCHJ01002021.1_pt1 | contig 12428 bp, 9 predicted proteins | sample 1538381 | NCBI WGS metagenome assembly OCHJ01 (sample SAMN04571688, study PRJEB22368) | human gut metagenome | biome: human gut; material: stool | host: Homo sapiens | place: Luxembourg | collected 2012-06-29 | reverse complement strand
TCGGAATTACTGTCTTGTTTGCGTTGTTATTGTTCTGTATCGTTTTCAAGGTTCGTACCGGTCTCGCAAGCGCCTTTGAGGCGGCTCGCGCAACCAGCTTTGTTATCTTATCACAATTTCAGCCCTGCGTCAACCCTTTTTTTCTTTTGTTTTTGGGCTTTTTTCAAGACTTTTTAGAAAGACGAACGAATATGCCTGATTTAGCAATCCATTGTTCGTTGCTTTTGGGCGAACCTTTTCCGTCCATCATTTGCCTTTTGTCCGCCAAAAGAGTAGGAGCATCCGCAGCCTTTCTCTGCCACGGATGCCCGATCCGCTCATTATCGCCAAGAAATGTGGCTGCCGCGGTCGTCCTTCTTCACAATCAGCTGATTTTCAATCTCGTCCTTCAGCTCCGAAACGTGCGAAATGATGCCAATCTGCCGCTGCTTGCCCGCCATTTCCTTCAATATATTCACTGCCTCGTTGCGCGCGTTGTCGCTCAGCGAGCCAAAGCCCTCGTCGATGAACATCACATCCAGATGAATCGCCGCCGTCGCCGCCTGAATCTGGTCAGCCATACCGAGCGCCAGCGACAGCGCCGCCATAAACGACTCGCCGCCGGACAGCGTGTTGACGGAGCGCGTCTTGCCCGTCACGATGGAATACACTTCCAAGTCTAACCCCTTGTTTTTGCCCTCGCCCGCGTCCTCGACGTTAATTAGCTTCAGTTCAAACTGCCCGTTCGACATATCCCGGAAGCGCCGGTTCGCGTCGCACAGAATTTTTTCCATATAGCTGCGCTGCACGAACGTCTCCAGATTCATCCGATTGCCGCTTTCGGTGCCCGCCATCACGTCCGAAAGGTGCTGCGCGGTGTTTGCTGCCTTGCACGCCTCCGCCAGCGGTTCGCGTCCATCGCGCAGGTCTTTCAGCACCCTTGCATTGTCCGAATGCAGGTGTTTCGCGGTTTCCAGGGCATCCGATACTTCCTTAAGCGCCGATTCTGCCGCCTTGGATGCCGCCTCCAACTTCGCCATATCCGGCTTTTCCCGCCCGGCAATAGCGTTCTGCGCCGTCGCACACTGCCCCTCTGCCTTGGATTTCCTCTGGTCAAAGTCGCTGACTTCCTTCTGCAAGCGATCAGGCTCTTCTGCGTCGTAGTCTGCCGTCAGCTGCCGCCACTGCGCTTCATCCAGCGACTTTTCCGCCATCGTCTGCTGATACTGCTGGTTAAATTCTTCCGCATTTGCCTGTTTCTGCGGCATCTCCTCGTTCAGCCGCCGAATCTGCGTTTCGCAGTCCGTTTCCGCTTTCTGCGCCTGCCGTTCTTTTTCCGCAGCCTGACTTGCCGCTGCTTCCGCCTTCTGCTTTGCTTCCTGCGCCTGTGTGCGCTGTGCCACCGCATCCTCGCGCGTGTGGTATGCGCTGCTGGACAGTTCTTCCTGATGCAGAGTCCACGTTTTTTCTGCTTCAGCTTTTTTCACTGCGGTGGATTTTGCCATCTCCTGCGCGGCGGATGCTGCCTTTTCCAGCTTTTCGCGCTCTGCCTTCGCCCCATCGAGATTTTTCCGCACGTCGTCCAGCGCCTTCACCTTCGCCTGAACCGACTTCGACGCGCTTTGCAGTTCCGGCAGCCACGCCGTCAGCATCGCTTCCACATCCGCCGCCGTCGCCATCGGCACATTTTCGCGGATGTTCTTCGCGTTCTCTACCAGCTTCCTTTCCGCTTCTTCAGCAGCTTTTTGCCGCTCTGTCAGCTTGACCTGCGCCGATTCCGATTCTTTTGCTTTCTCTTCCTGCGCTTTCGCCGCGTCATCCGCCGCCTTACGCCGCCGATCCAGCTCCCCACGGTTCAGCTGCTGATTTTCCTGCGTCAGCTGGCACGGCGCGGGATGCTCCAGTGCGCCGCAGACCGGGCAAGGCTTTCCGGACACAAGTTCACGCGCCAATAGACCCGCCTGTGCGTTCAGGAACGCCAAGCGATAATCATCATATTCATTCTGTGCCCGCTGATATTTTTGCGTTGCGCTGGCATACACGTCCTTCGCCGCCGCTGCTTGCCTTGCTTTCTCCTGCACGTCTTTCTGGTTGCCGTGCAAGTCCTCCAGCGATTTCTTCAGGTCGCGATACTGCTGATTCTGCTGCTTGCAGACCTCATAAGCGGCTTCTGCGCCCTGCAATTCCGCTTCCTGCTTCCGCCATGCGTCTTCCTGCTTCTTGAAATCATCCAGTGCTTTCTTGGCTGATTCCGCATTCGCCTTCGCCTTCGTATCCGCTTCTTCCGCCTGACGCAGCGCCTTTTCCGCCTTTTCCAGCGCAACAAAGGTTTCCAGTGCCTTTTCGACCTTTGTTTCAACCTCCGCGCATTGCGTTGTTGCCGCATCCTTCGTCTTTTCCATCTGCTGATGAAGCGCCGCCGCATCCGCCGCCGTCTGCTTCAGCTGCGGAAGTTCCTGCTGCTTCGCTGCCAATTCCGTCTGTCCATTCGTCAGCGCATCCCGTGCATCCTTCATGCGCTGATACTTCGGTTCGATTGCCCACGCATCGCGGATTTTGCCAATCAGCCCGCGCTTTTTCTCGATTTCATCCGCCTGTGCCGCGCATTCTTGCAGTGTCTTTTCCGCATCCTCCAGTTCCTTAAAACGCTGCATCAGCGGCTGTGCGGCTTCGATTCGCTTCATGCACTCGTCACGTTCCACCTGCGCCGTTGTCTGCCGCTGCGCCAATTCACGTTGCTGCAGCTGCAAGCGCGCGCACACGTCGGACAGCACCTCCGCCAGCGCATTCACCTGTTCGGGCTGCAATTCTTTTGCAGTGATAACCGTGCCTTTCGCCGCTTCCAACGCCTGTGCATCTTCCTCCGGCAGTCCTTCCGTCACTGCTCTCCCCGCAAAAAAGGACATATTCGCCCGCTGGGTCTTCGCCGCGGTGTTCTTCTCCTTCGCCAGCGTCTTCAGGCGTTCGCTCAACTGATAATAGTAGTCCGTTTTCAGCAAATCGCGCAGCAGTTCCGTCTTTTCCTTGCTGCCCGCACGCAGGAAATCCATAAATTCGCCCTGCGCAATCATCACCACTTTGCGGAACTGGTCTGCCGTCAAGCCCACAATCTCTTCGATTTTGCGGTTCGTTTCCGACAGCTTGCCCGGATACTGCGACCCATCCGGCATCAGGAGTTCCGCCGTCTCGCCCTCCTCCTGCTGCTTTGCACCTGTTCGCTTGGCGGGGCGGATGTGCCGCGGCGTGCGCGTAATCTTGTACGTTTCCTCCTGCCCATGCTGATGCGCCGTAAAGACAAGCGACACAAGCGGCTTGTCATTCCGCACGTCCACAAACTGGCTCAGCAGCTCGTTTTCCTTGCCGCTGCCGTTTGTGCTCACTTCGCCGTAGAGCGCGAACATCATTGCATCGAAAATGGTGGATTTGCCCGACCCCGTGTCGCCGCTGATGAGGAAAAAATCGCCGCCCTTTTGGAAGTCAATCTCCGTTTTTTCGCCGTAAGAGCCAAAGGCCTGCATCGTCAAAAGAATCGGTTTCATGCGTTTTCCTCCTTCATGACGTTCATGACCTCCGTCAGCAGCGCCTTTTCCTCGGCGTTCAGCCGCTCGCCCGCAAATTGCAGACACAGCTCGTAGGGGGAGAGCGTTTCCGTGCGCTCCTGCAGAGCTGCCAGTTCCACCGTTTCCTCGCGCTCGCGCCGAAGCTCCAGCAGATTCGGATACCTCTCCCGCAACAGTTCGCGCAGACCCACCATCTCCGTCGCCTCCGCGCCTATCACGCAGATGGACACGAAATCCTCGCTCGCGCCGGACAGCAGCGCTTCCCGCGTCGCGCGCAGCTTCCGCACCTGATGCACGGGGTGCAGCGGCAAAACCGTCGTCTGCACGTCGCCTTTCGCGCCCATTTCCACCATCAAGATGCCCTTCTGCTGGTTTTCCTCGCTGAGGGAGTAGGGCATCGGCGTGCCGCAGTAACGCAGCGTTTCACTGCCGACCTTCATCGGCTTGTGGATGTGTCCCAGCGCGGCATAGTCAAAATCCGCAATCAGCGACGCGGGAATTGCATCCAGATTGCCGACCTGCTTCACCTCGTTCTCCGCGCGCTCGATGTTCTCCGCGTCGCCGCCATCGGGCAGGAAGAACTGATGGCTGACCAGCACGTTCCGCTCGTCGGGGTTCAGCGGCGACAGCGCCAGCAGACGCGAAAATGCTTCGGGATAGCTCAAATTGTCGCCGTTCTCTTTCGTCCCGGTCACAAGGCGCACCATGCCCGGCCGCACGAACGGCAGCAGGTAGAAATTCACCGCACCGAAATCGTCCGTCAGGGTGACGCGCTCGATGGTTTCGCCCTCCTGCATGGGCGGATTGCCAATCATGTGGATGCCGCGATCAGACAGTTCGCTGCGGAAGACATCGAGCCGCTGCGCGCTGTCGTGGTTGCCGGAAATCAGCATGATTTCGCCGTTCGGGAGTGCCGCGCGGAGCTGCGTCATGAAGTCGTCAAACAGCGCAACCGCTTCGACAGGCGGCACGGAACGGTCGTAAATATCCCCCGCGAAAACCACGGCGTCGGGCTGATACTGCCGGGTCAGCGCGACGATTTCATCAAGAATGGCCTTCTGATCTTTCAGCAGGTCATGCTCGTAGAGCTTGATGCCCAGATGGAGGTCGGACAGGTGGAAAAAGCGCATAGACTGCCTCCTTTTGAAATTACGAATTTCTGCTGACGGCGTGTAATTCACCATTTTTCGTGCTTGTCAGCATCTTTTTTTGTTTCCATTATACAACAATACAGGAATTTGTCAACTTCATTTTCCTTTTTGCTTTTCGCACATGAAAAAGGGCTGTGAAAGAACGGTTTGTCCTTCCGCAGCCGCTTGCGCAATTATACTATTTCCAGATAAAGCAGTATGATTAGTCACCGAACGAGATGCCGATGTTCCGGGCGGTCGTAATCATCGTGTTGTCCGGCGGAACCAGCTTCGGCACGCCGGCAATGTCGGACAGCTTGTTGTGGGTGATTTCGTTGCCTTTCAGCGCCACGGTTACGCCGTACACGCCGTCGCGGATGAGTTCCGCCGCGTGGACGCCAAACTGCGTGGACAGCACGCGGTCGTAGGCGTTCGGGCTGCCGCCGCGCTGGATGTGACCCGGCACAACCGCGCGCGCTTCCACGCCCACGAGGTCGCGGAGCTGCTGCGCTACATACGCGCTGGACGAGAAATGTTCCGCCGCGCGCTTGGCTTCGCGTTCCTTCTTGCCCATCTTCGCTTCTTCGGGGGTCATTGCGCCCTCAGCCACCGCGATAATCGTGAAGCCCTTGTTGCTCTTGGCGCGGCTCTCGACGACCTTGGCAACCTTTTCAATTTTATAGGGGATTTCGGGAATCAGGATGGCATCCGCGCCGCCCGCCACGCCGGAATACAGCGTCAGCCAGCCCGCCTTGTTCCCCATGATTTCCACCACCATGCAGCGTCCGTGCGACGCCGCCGTGGTGTGGATGCGGTCGATGACCTCCGTCGCAATGTCCATCGCCGTGTGGAAGCCGAACGTGAAGTCCGTGCCGTACAGGTCGTTGTCAATCGTTTTGGGCAGGCCGATGACGTTCAGCCCTTCCTTGGAAAGGAGGTTCGCCGTCTTGTGCGTGCCATTGCCGCCGAGGGTGACAAGGCAGTCAAGTTTCAAATCCTTGTAGGTCTTTTTCATGGCAGCAACCTTGTCCACGTTGTCTTCGCCAATCTTGCGCATATCGCGGAAGGGCGTGCGCGCCGTGCCAAGAATCGTGCCGCCAAGGGTCAGGATGCCGGAGAACTGGCTGCGCTTCATCTCCTGATAGTCGCCCGTGATGAGACCCCGATAGCCGTCGTGGATGCCGACAATCTCCGCGTCAAACAATTCATACGCCGCGCGGGTCACGCCACGGATTGCCGCGTTCAAGCCGGGGCAGTCGCCGCCGCTGGTCAGAATACCGATTCTTCTCTTCATTGCCAAACCTGACCTCCTCTTGATTTTTGCTGGATTCAAGCGTATTATAGCATGGTTGCAGGCAAATTTCCACCGTCATTTTGACGAAATTGCCCGTTCTGTGTCTAGCGTGTGTTTCTAAAATGAGACCGATGCAGTTTCGAGCAGATTTTCTTGCAATTCAAGGAGGAAAACCGAAGGTTTACTGGCGGTAAGTCGAGGTTTGAAGACGCGGAAGTGCAAGAAAAGATGCCGAAAATGCTGCCGGGCGAATTTAGAAACACACGCAAATTGCGGCGTTTTTCTCCATCCATCACGCCGAAAAAGGAGGATTTTGCCCATGTCGAACAAAGCGCGCGTCCTCAAGCACCTGCAGGCGCTTAGCATTCCCTGCGAAGTTTACGAGCATCCCGCGGTTTTCACCATGGAGGAGTGCCTCGCGCTGCCCTACGCCGCGCCGGATGTCACCTTCTGCAAGAATATTCTGCTGTGCAACCGCCAGCAGACGGCGTTCTATCTGTATGTGACCCTGCCGGACAAACCCTTCCGCACAGCGGACACGAGCAAGCTGCTGCATTCCTCGCGATTGTCGTTTGCACCATCTGAGTGCCTGCCGACGATGCTGGGGCTGGAATCAGGGAGCTTGTCGCCGCTGGGTCTGTGGTTTGACGAGGAGAAGCGGATTCAGCTGGTCTTTGACCATGATGTGAAGCGGGAAGGACGGATTGCGTTCCATCCATGCGATAATACGGCGACGGTGGTGTTTGCGCAGGAGGTTTTCTGGACGCAGGTCGTGCCGACATTGGGGCATGAACCGATTTGGCTGTAAGGGAAAAAAGCTGCAAAAGCATATAGCTGTGGAAATGCACTCAAGCTGGGGCGCAAAAAAAGGGTCAAGGGGGAATCCCCCTTGCGGGGTCAAGAGGCGGAGCTCCCTTGTGGGGGGGCAACGCCCCAACTGTTTTTCGGGCGCTCAACTCCAAGGAAGCCCCCAACAAAGGTGCAGGCAGCGAAGCGTCCCTGCCAGTAACTTTGCGCATCCGCAGATGCGCCCCCAAGCTGCTCTACCAGCTACTTACACATTGTCGCGCCAAATGGGCGCGACCACGCAGCTGATCTTGCAGACATAGCCGCTCTTTCCCGCAAGCAGGAGATTTCGCCTCTGCGGAGGCGACCAAAGGGCAATGAAAACAGACGAAGTCTGCGCTCGCCCTTTGGAAACCTTCGGAGTGCACACCCATGTTTCTTGATTTTTATTGTCGCAGGGGGAACCGCGCCTGCGGGCGCGACAAGGGGGCTTTGCGGTCGCCCCCTTGACCCCTTCGGCGCGGACACTCCCATGCAGCTTTTCGCTTGCCTACTTGAGAACACCTTCGGATCCCCATACTTCTTGACTTCTATTGGAACTTTTTCTGTCCATGCAGCCGCATTTCCGCCAAAACCACCGAAATCCCCCTCAAATTTCCCTTTTCCGGGAATTTTCCTCCCCCTTCGTTCGTTTCATACGCAGGGCGCACATTTCCAGCCCTCATCCACCTCAGAGAAAAGGAGCATCACCCCATGCAGCACATTTGGAAAGTCTTGCTGACCTCTCCCTTGCCGCCACCGCTTGCCTCGCTGAGGACAGCGAAGCGCAGTATCAGGCATATTCCTACACCACTTTCAGCCTGCGCCGAACGCCCAGCGAGAGCGACCGCGGCATCAGCGTGCAGAAGAAGACAAAAATCCTCATTCTGGAATGGGACGACGCGTGGTGCAAGGTGCAGGTCGGCAATAAGGTCGGGTATGCCAAACCGGAATGGCTGTACCGCGTGCAGTCGCTGGATGCGCTGCATTATCCCCTGCAAAATCTGCCGCATCGCATGAGCGGATATGTAGAATTTTCGCAGGATACGCTGATTTCGGGTGGAAAATTCAAAGGCTGCACCGCGTCCGCCGGGCAAATGCCTGTGTGGAAGCACAAGCGGACGGCGCGTACCTGCTGCCCGTCTGGCGCGGCGAGATGCAGCTGACGGACGAAATCGGCACCTATCATTCCTTCGCAAATTGGGAGACTGCCGAACCCGGCGACATCATCGGCGGCTTCACCACCTTCTACGGCGACCAGCAGGGGCAAGGCAGGGCAGCGGCGCGCGAACACAACATCAGCGAAGGGGTCAAGCGCATTGACGGCGTGGCGGTGGAGCGCGAGGAAACATTCTCCTTCAACGCGCTGTGTGCGCCATACCGCCATTCAAACGGCTATGAGCTTGCGCCGAATGTCAGCACGGACGGCTTCGGGTACGGCGGCGGGGTGTGTCAAGTAACGACGACGCTCTACAACGCCGCGCTAACGCTGCCGCTGCAAATCGAGGAGTGGGCGCTGCACAGCAAGCAGGGTGTGGTGTATGTGCCGCAGTTTTTTGATGCCGCCGTGGGCAGTTACAGCGACTTCACGTTTGTGAATCTGCTGCCGTACGGGGTGCAGATTCACGCATCCGCGCAGAACGGCGTGCTGACGGTGCTGTTCTGCCGTGCGGAGGAAGATTCGCAGTAAAAAAATCCACATGAAAAGAACCGGCATGTCCCGCCCTTTGACGCGGATGTGCCGGTTCTTGTTTTGGGCATAGTTTGCCCGTCGGATACCACTTGTTATTTTGCGAGCCTCAGCGGCGGCGGCGCATCACATCATCCGCCATTTCCAGCGTTGCCGCCAGTGCGTTGTTGACGCGCTTCATCTCGCTCAGGTTATAGTCGCGCGGCCAGCTCATCATTTGGTCGCGTATTGCGCCACGAATGCGCTCTACCATTGCCTCGCCTTCCGGCATCAGCCCGACAAGCACCTTGCGCCGGTCTTTGTCGCTGCGCTGGCGTGAAATCAGCCCCCGCGCGCAGAGTGTTTCCACCAGCGGCGTCACATTCGGCTTGGCGATGCACAGCCGTTCACTGATTTCCCCAATGCTGATTTTCCCCTCGCGCAGCACGCAGAGCACCAGCAGGCTGGAAATCGGCATCCCCAGCGAATGCGCAATGTCATCAATGCGCAGGAAATACTTCGGCATTTTGTAGAGCGCCTCGAAGAGATTGTCTGTCATTCCCTCCATGAGCGCGGTATCGTCCGTCCAGACCTTTGGCATTCGTAAATCCCTCCAGTTTTCGTGAATCTCGGATAAATGATAATTCAATCCACGCTCCCCGCACAGGGAGTGACACCTTGCAGCTTGCGGAGGACAAAACGCTTGCGATTGAAACGAAGGGTCGCAAGAAACATCCCGCGTTTTCATGTCGTTGCGCGATGCCGCTATTTCTCGTTTTCCCTCATCATCTTTATAATAGCATACTTATTTTCAGCGTGCAAGCGTGGTTGTACACGCTTTTTTGTGTTTTGCGAATTCTTACCTGTACTTTTTTTGTACTTTGCAGGCAGCCGTTGTTATACTATTTCCAGATAAGAATGCGCCAAGATGCGCCGCGAATTTTTCATTCTGGCTAACGTGAATGAAACGCAGCGTAGCAGCGCTACGCTAAGTGGAATGAGCGGACGCCAGAAGGGAAAAGGCGCAAGCAGATGGCGCAGGTGAATCTGGAAATAGTATTAGGTTCTTATTGTCCTGATATTTTTTCCTGTTCGTTTCCCGCGTTCCCTTTTTGCCCCTCCCGAATCATTTTTTCACACCGCCGTACCAGTTCTTCCAGCTGATTCAGGGATTCCGTCTGCGTGTCTGCCAGTCGGGCAACGACGGTATTCATGTAAAACTGCTTGTATGCACGCAGAACAAACGGATGGGTAATGCAGCTTTCCCGGTGGTCAGTGCGCAGGTCGTATCCGCTGCCGGATGACATGGTGATGAGCGCGCGCCCGTCATACAGCGCGACTTCGCCCATGGTGCACGGCAGCTTCTCCTGCGCAAAATAGAGGTGGAAAAACGGATTCTCGCGCGCCTGCCGCACCAGCACATCGAGGATTTGCTTGCGTTCCTTCGGCGTGAAATTGCGCAGGAAGTGCAGGTGGTCGCTCTGCCGCCCGGTGCGGACAAACTCCTCCATTGCCGCCTTGTTCAGCACAATGTATGTCGGGCGGCGGCGGCGCATCATGTTCGTCATCCGCGCCTGATGGATTTCCGCCAGTGCCGTCACATTCGGCTCGTACGCCTCGCGCGTCATCCCCATCCGCGCAAAGCCCTCCCGCACAACCGGGTAGAGCACCTCCAGCGGGATATACTGGAACGGCACGTCCGGGCGAATGTAGTAAATCGCCGCGCCATGCTCCATTTTGCAATACTGCTGCGTGTAGACAATGAAGTCCGAATTTTCATCGTTCAGCTGCCATAGCAGGCGTATGGGGGAAAAGCGCTCACGGTCGCAAAGCACCTTCCGGCTCATCCACAAATCCTGCGTCGACATAACCGTTGCGGTAAATTCGTTTTTTCCCAGCAGGAACAGCGCTACGGTGCTTTCCGAGCCATCCTGATGCATCACATGGAAAGTCATCTGTCCCGTCCTGTAATGTGCCAGCCGCTCCTGCGGACAGTTTTCCGCATCCACCAGATAGGCATGATAGCACGGCTGATCCACCATCGGCTGAATGCCCACGAGGTTCGAGACAATTTCGTCCTCCCCCGCGTAGATGAAGTGGTCGATACGCACGATCACCCGCTGCGCAACAGGGTGGATTGCCTCCTGCAATTGCCGGAACAGCCCCAAATCACAGCAGCCGAAAAGCAGTGCGTTCACCTTGAGCGCGCCGCAGAACAGCACTTGCAGATAATGCAGGAAGCTGTCCTCCTTTTCTGCACCAAGCGCGTCCAGATAGCAGACCTTCGCGGGGGAAATCGGCTCACTGAATGCGCCGACGAGCTGCATCAGCGCCTGACGGCTCTTGTACTCGACCGCTCCGACAGCATCCATCTCCAGCGCACGATTCAGCGCCGCCCACTGCGCCTCCGTCAGCTGCTCCCCCATCTGCTTGTGGAAGCTCTCCAGAAAACGGCGGTTCAGCTGCGGTGACGTTTTCCCCTTGAGGATGCGGAAGATGCTGTTCCGGCTGCGCATTTCCAGTCGGCGTGCAACCTCTGTCGCCGTCAGTTCCGTTTCGTTCAGCACCCGCTGGAGGCACTGCGCAAAAGCAAGATGCTCGTTCACGCTTCGCCTCCTTCTGCCGCCATCCACGCTTTAACAGGATGGTCTGCGTTTCTGCCTTCTTTGACCCACAATTTTATTTTATCACTTGCCAACAATTTGTCAAGCATTTTGGCAACAGATTTCCACTTCCGATAAATCAGTGCGCACTTTTATTCTCATTCTGTTTAATAATGTACACTACCAGTCCAATTTCGCAGTTTTCATGCAGTATATAAATAAAGCAGTAAGTTTTCTTTGCAGATTTCCTGTCCTTATGCTATAATAAAGTCAGTGCTCCCAAAGGAGGAATTTCCCCCATGCAGAAAAAACATATGGAACGTTGCCTATTCACGCTGCTTGTTCTGCTGATTTTCGCGCTGACCATCTTTGGGCTATATCGCGTGACGAAGCATTCCGCTGCGCCTGCCTCGACCACCATACCAGCCGTGTCCCCCGCGGCATCCCCCGCCGATGATCCGACTGCGACCTCCTCGCCCACACCCAACCCCGTACCGTCGCCGACACCCACACCGCCCGACCGCGTGGATTCCTATGCTGTGCAAGGCATAGAAGTCGCGTCGCATCAGTCGGATACGATGCACTGGCGGATTGAGCGCATCGAGCAGGAGGGCGCCGTCTGCTATCTCACAAAAATCTATCTGCTTGACCCCGGCACGCAGATTCGCAAAGCCACCGCGAATTGGGAGCGTGACATCCAGTATCCTGTCGACATGGCGGCGAAAATTCCCGACGCGACGCTGTTCATCAACGGCAGCGGCTACGTCAGCCCCACCTTTCCCGAAATCCCGTCAAATTACCCCGGCAGCAGCCCGGATTACTACTATACGCCGCTGGGCAGCGTCACCGTCACAGATGGGCAGTTGTTCCGCCGCCTGACCGGCGTGCCGTACTACGGGCTTTCCCTCACCCGCGACGGGCTGCACATGCACGTCGGCGATGACCCGGCGGATGTGCTCGCCGCCAATCCCACGCAGACGTGGTCATTTTACATCGAGTGTCCGGTCATCCGCGACCATCAGTCCATCCTCGACCCGAACTGGCGCTTCACAACCGCACCCGCCATGCGCACCATCATCAGCTGCATCGATGAGCACAATTTCATCCTGCTGACAGTCACGCGCGACAGCAGAAGCGCCCTGACCATGCGCCAGTGCGTTGACTACCTGCAATCCGCCTTCGACCCGCTTTGGACATACAATCTGGACGGCGGACCGTCAATTGCGCTGTACTACCGCCTTTCGCCGAATGATGACTGGGTTCGCGTTGCGGGCGGCACAAGCAAGGATGCGGACATTATGGCGTTCGCGGACTAAAGGCACCACCGCACAATTCGGCGGCGCGTCTGGCGATGTCTTTTCCGCCATC
>OCHJ01002013.1_pt1 | contig 12472 bp, 7 predicted proteins | sample 1538381 | NCBI WGS metagenome assembly OCHJ01 (sample SAMN04571688, study PRJEB22368) | human gut metagenome | biome: human gut; material: stool | host: Homo sapiens | place: Luxembourg | collected 2012-06-29 | reverse complement strand
CGACACGCATAAAAAGCCTCCCATTTCTCATGTCCAAGAAATGGGAGGCAGTTCAGCTGATAGTGCAGGTGTTTCTCGTCGATATCGGCCAGGTCGCGGTCGAGGTAACGGCGCGCGAGCCAGTTAGCCATGGGAAGGTTCTGGTCCAGGTAGTTGCCGCACTCATCGGGAGCGGCACCGGGGACATCACCCTCAAAGTCGGCGACAAACTCGAACAGCTCACGCACGAGCGGCAGGATCTCCTCGCTCGTCACCTCGCCAAATACGACGAGGTAAAAGCCCGTGCGGCAGCCCATGGGGCCAAAGTAGACAATGCGGCTCGACCACTCGGCATGATTGCGAAGGAACGTCGCGCCCAGGTGCTCAATGGTGTGGCACTCGGCGGTGTTCATGACCGGCTCCTTGTTGGGCGTGGTCAGACGCAGGTCAAACGTGGTGACGGCAGCACCGGTCGCCTGATCGCGGTCGATGCGGCTCACATACACGCCGGGCTCAAGCAGCAGATGGTCAACGGAAAAACTCGCGATGCGCTCCATGGCAGATCCTCTCGGTAGTCAATTTGGGACGGGCCCTTTTAGCTGGTTCGAATGGTCGCACCAATCATAACAGTCAAAAAAGCCCCGTCCCAAAAAGACAACTTAGCCAAGGACACGGGCCATACGCGTCTTGAACTCGGACAGGAAGCGCGGAGCATCCACGGTCAGTGCCACAAGCGTGCTCTTGTCCGGATCGGACAGGCGGCGCTCATCGCAGATGGTGCGACCGCGGTACTCGCCCAGCAGATCAACACGCAGGTTGCAGCCGAGCGCACCTACGAGCGTGGGGTCGATCGCCACGGCAACGGCCAGCGGATCGTGCAGCGCACAACCACCCAGGTAGGGTGCGTTCATCTCGTACGAGCCAATGTAGTGCTCGACCATGCTCGCAAATGCGCAGCCCGCCATGGTGCCCGAGCCCGTCCAGCCGGCAATGTCGCGGCGTGTGAGCACCACGCGATGCGTCACGTCCAGACCCACCATGGTGAGCTTACGGCCCGAGCGCAGCACCGCGTCGGCTGCCTCGGGGTCGCTCGCCATGTTGGCCTCGGCGCCCGCGCTCACGTTACCGGGCACGGTAAGGGCGCCGCCCATCACGACCACGCGGCCGATGGACATCATCGCCGCCGCATCGCGCTCCAGGGCGAGCGCCAGGTTGGAGAGCGGGCCAGTCGCTACGTAGACCAGATCGGGACCATAGGTGCGCGCGGCATCAATCAGATAATCGACCGCGGCGTTGCCGTCGGCCGAGGTCGCCCCCACCCGCTCGCGCCGCCGATGCCGTTCTTGCCGTGAATGAGCGCGGTGGACGCCGGCGGCGTATAGGGCTCAGTCGCCTGCAGAGGACGGTCGGCACCCAGGTACACCGGAACCTCGGGGCGACCCAGCAGATCGAGCACCGCCAGGCAGTTGTGCGCCGATTGCTCGACGCGCACGTTGCCAAAGCACGTGGTGATGCCCACGAGCTCCACCTCGGGGCTCGCGATGGCATAGGCCAGCGCCATCGCATCGTCCACACCCATATCCAGATCAAGGATCAGCTTCTTGATTGCCATTGTTCTACTCCGCTTCTCCGTCTTTATCGTTTAACCAAACCAATGTTCAACTTCGGCGCGCGTGGGAATCGATTGCTGAGCGCCCAGGCGCGACACCGTCACTGCCGAGGCGCGAGCACCCGCAGCCATGCACTCAAAGAGCGGCAAGCCCTCTAGGCGAGCCGCCGCCAACGCGCCGATAAACGTATCGCCGGCGGCCGTGGTATCGACTACCGTACTCGAAAGTGCCGGCATGCGCAGCAGCTCGCCGTCATCGCCGAGCGTAACCGACCCGGCGCCGCCCAACGTGATGACCGCAGCTCCGGCGCCCTTGTCGAGCAGCGCATTGAGCGCGGCGACGCAACTCGCATCATCCGTGGGCAGAATGCCCGTCAGCACCTGGCACTCAGTCTCGTTGGGGCAGACCAGGTCGACCGCGGACCAGGCCTCCGCAGGCACATCGCAGGCAGGCGCTGGATTAAAGACCGTATAGAACCCCAGCTCGTGAGCGCAAACAAGCGCCTCGGCCGTCGCCGCAAGGTCACATTCGCCCTGGGCGATAAAGACGCTTCCGGCAGCCGGGGCAATCTCGCTGGCGTCACTATCGAGTTCATCGGCCACCAGACGCCTCAGCGCGCGGGCAACGTCCTCGCCCGCAAGCGCATGGTTGGCGCCCGGCGACAGCACGATGCGGTTGTCTCCCTCGCAGCGAATGATGGTCGCCGTTCCCGTCTCCACATCATCGCGATGCACTACAAAGTCACAGTCCACGCCGGCGTCTTGGAGCCCCGCCACGAGCGACGCGCCGAACGCGTCGCGACCGACCGCGCCGATCATGTGCGTGCAAGCGCCCATACGCGCGGCAGCTACGGCCTGATTGGCGCCCTTGCCGCCGGCGTTGGTGATAAACCCGCTGCCGCCGACGGTCTCGCCCGCACGCGGTATGCGCTCGCACGCCACCGAAAGGTCCATGTTCATGCTGCCGAACACCGCAACGATGCCGCGATCTGCCATGGAAACCTCCTCATCTGCGGGCCTTATGCCCACCGCCAGCCGTCGATCGTGCACTCTCGCACCCCCTATAACTTTAGTTCACTTTGATGTGGACGCGCGCTTGAGCTTGCGCCAGCAGCAAGCATTCACAGGAGCAGGCAGCTACAATGAAGGCGTGCTGATTATTCTCGTCATTGGATGATGTTTTATGGAACAACTCTCGCAATCGGGCTCGCGCGGTCGACGCCGCACGGGCAACGAGCCGGCGCCGCACGAACGCGTGAAGGGCGAACGCCGTGCCAACGAACCGCGACGCACCGTGAGCCCCCATCGTGCTTCTGCCAACAACGCGGGCCGCGCCAACACTCCCGCCGCGGAGCAGACGCCTGCTCGCCCCAAATCCCGCTACATCCCTGCCCTTGACGGCCTGCGTACGCTCGCCGTCGTCGCGGTGGTGCTCTATCACCTTAACCTCACGTGGGCGCAGGGCGGTCTGCTCGGCGTCACGATCTTCTTTGTGCTTTCGGGCTATCTGATCACGCGCTTGCTGCTCAACGAAGTCGCTAAGACCGGCCGCATCGACCTCAAGAGCTTCTGGATTCGCCGCATCCGTCGCCTGGTCCCCGCCGTGGTAACCGTCGTGGTAGTGACCTGCGCGCTGTGCACCGTCTTCAACCACGTGATGCTCACCAAAATGCGCCCCGACATCTTGCCGTCGCTGCTGTTCTTTAACAACTGGTGGCAGATTGCTCAAAACGTCTCGTACTTCAATGCTCTGGGCGACCCCTCACCGCTCACGCACTTTTGGTCGCTTGCCATCGAGGAACAGTTCTACCTGATTTGGCCGCCGCTGCTGTTTGCCATGGTATCCATGCATGTGAGCAAGCCCAACACGCGCCGCGTGGTTCTGGGCCTTGCCGCGGTATCTGCCCTCGCCATGATGGTGCTTTACAACCCTGCCGCCGACCCCAGCCGCGTGTACTACGGCACCGACACCCGCGTGTTCTCGCTGCTGCTGGGTGCCTGGATGGCCTTTATCCCCGATCGCGACCTGGCACCGGTGCGTCTCGCTCATCGTTTGGGGCTCAATCGCCTGGCTGGCGCCGCCAAGCACGGCAAGAACGCCGAGGGCAAACCTGGCGAGAAGGCCGACGAAGCAGCCGAGACCGCCCCGGCACAGCCGAGCGCCCTCGTGCGTTTTTGGTCCTCGCCCGCATCCATCGATGTGTTGGGCGTCGTGGGTCTGGTTGGCCTTGCCGCCATGGTCGCGCTCACCAACGGCTACACCGCCTTCCAGTATCGCGGAGGCACGCTGCTGTGCTCGATCCTCACGCTCATGGTCATCGCGGCCTGCGTGCAGCCCCAGGGAATGGTTGCCCGCGCGCTATCCGCCGAGCCACTCGTGTGGGTTGGCAAGCGCTCCTACAGCATCTACCTGTGGCACTATCCGCTGCTGTTGCTTATGAACCCGGTCGCCAACATCAACGATACGCCGTGGTGGCAGTACATTTTGCAGGTGTTGTTGGTGGTCGCCGTGGCAGAGTGCTGCTATCGCTTTATCGAGACTCCGTTTAGGAAGGGCGCCTTTGGGCGCACCGTCGCCGAATTCCGCGATGGCACCACCACGCCCGCCAACTGGGCACGCACGCACATCCCTGTCTGCGCAGCCTGCGCTGTCGTGTTGGTCGTTGCACTGGGCGGCCTGATCTTTGTGCCCGAGACGTCTGCGCTGAGCGGCGAGGGCGCCGAAGTTCTGAACAAGGAAGCCAAGAACACCGCGCCCACCGACCAGCAGGCGGCCGACGACACCGACAAGGACAACGACGGCTTCCCCGATGGCTCCTACGATCTGCTTATGATCGGCGACTCCGTGTCGCTGCGTGCCGTAGACACCTTTGACGGCGTGTTCCCGCACAGCCATATCGATGCCGAAAAGGGCCGCCAGTTTGATGCGGGGCGCGCGACATTTGAGGGCTATATCCAGCAGAACCTTGCCGGCAAGATCGTGGTCTTTGCCCTGGGCACCAACGGCTTGGTAACCGACGACCAGATCGACGCCATCATGGCCGATGCAGGAGATAAGCGTATTGTGGTGTTTGTGAACACGCGCAGCCCGCAGCCGTGGGTTGGCTCTACCAACCAGGCCATCGCCAACGCCGCTACGCGCTACAAGAACGTGCGCGTTATCGATTGGTACGGATACAGTGCCAACCGCAACGACCTGTTCGATGGCGATGGCACGCATCTATCGACCACTGGCGTGACTGAGTACCTCAACTTGATCCACGATGCCGTCAAGAAGGACCTGCCCGTGCATCCCGAGGATCACGTCAACGATCCGCAGCCGGCAGCCGTCAAGTCTGCCACCGACGCACTCGTCAATGCGCTCGCTCTCAAGCCGCACAAGCTGGGCACCGACAAGTAACCTGCAGCGCAAACTTCCCACATCCGGAGGGGGTGTCTGCCACGGCAGACACCCCCTCCGGCAGTTAGGGACACTCCTGGCGCAGCCAATGAAGACCTCTACGGATGAATTCCAGGCCGCTCCGTCGCTCCAGACATCGTTTCCGCGCCTCGTGCCTGCCCCAAACAATCAAAACAAGCCCTTTTCGCCGCACCCTCAAAGGTCTGTGGGCAAAAAAGGGCAAATATGAGTACTGTTACCATTTTAGTAGCAGGCAAAACCACCCAAAATGACGTCCGAGCGACCCCTACAACCCCCTAAAGCAGCCAACCTGACTGGTTTAAGGCGTATTGGAGCCAATTTTAATGAACATACTAAAGGCTATGTTCATTATCTTTTAGGATGTAAATGCTATTCACTTAGCAACAGTACTCATATTTGGCATTTTTTGTCCATTGCTATATAACTAACACCCTATAGCAGACAAAAAACAGGCCGCAGCCCATCGCTGCGGCCTGTTCGGAAGCAAAAGTGGGCGTTAAGCGCTGTAGCCCATCGCTTGCAGCACAAACATGACGACCGTCAGCACCGTAATCACGCCGATAGTCGCCCACGTGAGCACGTTCCATACGCGGCCGTTGCGGTTGGCGCCCATAATGTGGCGATCCGCCGCGATAACCACCTGGAATACCAAGACTACGGGCAGCAGCACGCCGTTGATGACCTGCGAGGTCATCATAATCTGGAACAAATCGACGCCAGGCATGAGCACCAACACGGCAGAAATGCCGATGATGGCCGTAATGATGCCGCGATAGACCGGGGCCTCGTCCCAGCTGCGGTCGGCACCGCGCTCCCAGCCAAATGCCTCGCAGATAGCGCTCGACGTAACGCCCGGCAGCACGCAGGCAGCCAAGAAGCTCGCCGCGACCAGGCCCGAGGCAAACAGTACCGTGGACCACTGACCCGCAATAGGCTCCAGCGCGCGGGCAGCATCGGCAGCATCGCTAATCTGAATGCCCGCCGGGAACAACACCGTACCGGTCGTGATGATAATAAAGCCGGCAATGACATCGGCAGCAAGCGAGCCGCTCACGGTATCGATGCGCTGCAGCACGATATCGTCCTCGCCCGCGTTCTTATCGACCACGTTGTTCTGCGCCAAGAAAATCATCCACGGCGCGATGGTGGTACCGATCGTTGCGACCACGAGCGACACGTAGCTGGGATCATTTTGAATGTTAGGCACGACCAGGTCGACCGCGACCTCGCCCCAGTTGGGGCCGGCCATAAACGCGGCGACGATGTAGGTCACGAACACGCAGCTTACCAGCAGCAGAATCTTCTCGATGCGCTGGAAACTGCCCGACATGGTAAGCATCCACACCAGCAGCGCCACGAGCGGCACCGAGATGCTCGCCGGAACGCCAAACAGAGCAAGGCCGCTCGCGATACCCGCGAACTCCGAGATGGTCACCGCCGTGTTGGCGATCAACAGCGCTGCCATGGCCAGCACGCTCTTGCGCACGCCAAAGCGCTCGCGAATGAGCGACGCCAGGCCCTTACCCGTGACGCATCCGCAGCGCGCCGCGGTCTCCTGCGTCACGATAAGCAGCACGGTCATGACGGGAAGCATCCAGAGCATCTTATAGCCATAGCTGGCGCCCGCGCTGGAATACGTGGCGATGCCGCCAGCGTCATTGCCCGAAAGCGCCGCCAGAAGACCGGGGCCCATGGCGCCAAAGATGGCCGCGATGGTCAGCTTTTGCTTGGTGCTCGGCTTTTGCTTCGTATTTTGCACGCGACCACCTACCCCATGACCGACATGGTGAGCAGCACCGCGGCGATGCAGTACGCCACACACGAGATCATGACGGCGATGACGTTCATGGCGGTACCCGACGTATTGAGGTCGTGCTCATCGCGCCAGAACAGCACCATCAGGTAAATCACGGCGCTCATGTTGCCCACCAGGCAGATGATGGCCGCGATGTTAAAGCAGCCGGTAAAGAGCTGCTCCTCAAACATAGGGGCATCGAGGAACGCGGCAGTGCGCACCAGCTGCGCGCACAGGTAAGTAACAAGCGAAAGGATCAGGCCCATACCCGTGCTCTGGAAGAAGAATCCCAGGTACGGTTTGGGCTCGTCGTCGTGACCGTCGTACTCGAGGAAGTAGTTCTTGACGAACGACACCATGCGCGAGGCCGCCAGCAGCACGAGCGGCATGGCGCACATGGGGAACACCACCAGATGCGCGGAGCCCAGCGCCGTCCCCAGCACCGTCGCCATAATGCACGAGGCGATGCCCCACACGACGACCCAGTACTGACGATGCACGAACCAGCTGAGCACGTTCGTCGAGTCGTCGGACGCGCTGTCGCCCGAGCCGACGCCTGCGATCTGCAGGTCCTCCTGGTGTTCCTCGGCGATAACGTCCATGGCGTCATCAAAGGTCACGATACCCAAAATATGACGGTTCTCGTCGCAAACGGGGATAGCGACCAGGTCGTACTTGGTCATCTCGTCCGTTACGTCTTCCTGGTCATCGTCGGGCGACACATAAACCAGGTCGCGATAGGCCAGCTGGCCCAGCGTGGCGTCGCGGTCGGCCACGATGAGCGTGCGCAGCGAAAGGACGCCGGTGAGCATACCGCTCGGGTCCTCGGTATAGACGTAGTAGACGCTCTCGAAGTCCTCGTCGAGCTTGCGGATCGCCTCGATGGCGTCACCGACCGTCGCCGTGGCGGGCAGGGAGACAAACTCCGAGGTCATGATGCGACCGGCAGTGTTGTCCTCATAGCCCAGCAGGTTACGGATCGCCTTCTCCTCCTGAACGCCCATCAGGCGAAGAAGCTTCTCGGCCTTCTCGTAATCGAGCTCGTCGATCAGGTCAGCGGCGTCGTCCGGGTCCATCATGGCCAGCATCGACGATGCATCGGTGTCGGACAGGCCCTCGAGCATCTCGGTCATAAGTTCGTCGTCATCGAACTCCGAGATGGCCTCGGCGGCCTGGGCGGTGTCGAGCTGCGCGAACACCTGCGCACGCAGGCGCGGGTCGAGCTGCTCGATAATGTCGGCGATGTCAGCAGGGTGCAGCTCGCCGAGCGTCTTGTGCGACACCGAAAGCTGGATGTTCTTAGTCGAACGGTCGAGCAGGTCCATGTAGGACCAGGCGATGATGTCCTCGCCGAGCGGTTTGCCCAGGTGCTTCATAAAGCTCTCGACGACATGCTCGAGGGCGGGGCTGATCGCGCGCAGCAGACCACGGGCGCCAACTTCGGCACCCAGCAGACGCAGCTGATTTTCGCCCGACATGGAAAACTTGATGTCGTTGACGCGCACGACCTTCATGCCCTGCGTGTCGACAATCTGCTTGTTGAGCACGTCGCGCGCGAGCAAAAGTTCGGTCGGCTGCAGGTACGAAAAACGGATTTCGGTGGCCGGCGACTTAAGGTGTACGCCCGTCTCGTCGATACGGTCGACCCATTTGCGCCAGCTGATCATAAACGGCGTCTTGCCGGGTCCGCGGAACGCGAGCGACGTCACGTGCGGAAAAACTTCGCCGGTAGCAATGCCAAAATCGTTCACCACGCCGAGCTTTTCGCCGTCGACGTCCAAGACCGGCAATTTGAGCATCTCACTCAGATAATTCAATGGTGCTCCCCATCATTATTCCTCCGGACGCGGCCGCATGTGCGGCGTCCGGGGGCTTCTGGATATGTATACGCATGCGCGGGCGGCACGCCGCTCGACGCTTACACCCCGTGCATGCGCAAAAAGCACCTGCATGGGGTCATCGACTGTATGGTCGAGGTTTGGATTTCACCTGTAACCTTTCTCTTGACCCTCATTAACCGCAGTAACTATAGCATCAGCATCGCCCTGCGGCATCGAATTTATGCGCTGCACATTGCAGGCATACCAAACGCTGACGCATCCGTGACATAGCCATTGGGGACGTTCTTAAACGACTACCCAATGACTACTCTGTGGTGTCGTTGTCCTCGGCAAGCTGGGGGAACACGGCGTCCTTGGGCATGGTGACCTTCGTCAGCGAGGTGAGCTTTTTGCTCAGCGACGTGTCCGTCTTGACCAGGTCGCTGAGCGTCACGATCTTGTAGCCGTCGGCAATGAGGCCGTCGATAATCTGCGGCAGCGCCTCGAGCGTCTGCTCGGCGCATTCGTCTCTATCGGTGAGCAGCACGATATTGCCCGGCGTCACCGAATCGAGCACCGTCGAGACCTGCTCGTCGGCACCGTTGAGCAGCCAGTCGCCCGAGTCGATATTCCACGAGACCACGGCGGAGACCAGGTCCATCGCATCAATCCAGTTTTGCTCGTCAAAGGCAGCGTAGGGAGCACGCAGTAGCATCGTCTTCACGCCGGTCGCCGACTTAATCGCATCGGTGCCTTTCGTGATCTGTTCGCGTACCGCCTCACGGTCCTGACCCTTGAGCGAATCGTCGCTGTAGCTGTTGGATCCGATCTCGCACCCGGCATCGACAATCGCCTTGGCCGTGGCAGGCGAGGCCTCGGCCGCATCGCCCGAAAGGAAGAACGTCGCGGTGACGCCCTTTTCCTTGAGCACCTGCAAGATCTGTTTGGTGGCGCCGCTCGGACCCTCGTCAAACGTCAGCGCCACGTACTTTTTGTTGCCCTTGGGCGCCACGCTGGCGCACGCAACAACGCAATCGGTGGCGGGCACAACCTCGCCGCGGTCTTGCGTCTTGCCCGACTGCTCACCAACCCACACCTCGGATCGGCCCTGGACACCCCACGTCTGCACATACTCGATAGCGCCCGTGCCCTCGACCTTGAGCTTGGGCTCGATAACCGTAGCCTGAACCTCGTGCTTCTCGTAGGTGTTACGGCCATCCTTGACCGTCACCTTCTCGCCGCCCTCGAGTTCGCGGCTATCCCATTTGCCCTGCTTCACGCGCTTGCCGTCGACCTTCACCGACAGCTTTTCGCCCCCATGGCGCTTGAGCACGCTGTCATCGACGGCCAGCAGGTCGCCTGCGTCGTAGGTGTCAGTCAACTCCTGGTCGTCGATGAGATTCTGCAGCGTAGAGCCCACGCGCACCGCGGTCTTCTGGCCGTTAAGTTCCACGTCCACGCTGCGGTTGACGTAGCCCACGACGGCAGCAATAAACAGCACGAGCGCGCAACCCACGGCGATGAGCGCATAGGGCAGGCGAGACGAACGACGGGGTGTGCGGCTGTTGCCGATGCGAGCGCTGCGATCGCTAAAGCCGCGGCTATGGTTGAGATACATCGCGCCGGGCTTACGGTGACGCTTGCGCTGACCGCTGGGCAGCTGCCCCAGGTCGCGGCGCGCCGTCGGACGCGTACCCGAACGCCCGTTTAAGTTGGATCCGTTTTGGCGCATGTGCCCTCCCCCATAAACACAGCAAGCCGGAGCAACAGGTCTCCGGCTTGCCTCCCATCATTTGGTACGTCGCTATTTTGTAGCTTTTGACGAGCCTCCGCTCGCCTTTTGGTATTCGTCCTTAAAGGCCTTGAACATGCCGCGCGTCTTGCCGAGCTGCTTGCCCAGTGCGCGACTGCCCTTGTCCACGGCAACCGATCCCTTGTCGTCGAGCACCTTGGCGCCCTTCTTGACCTTATCGCCCACCACGACGCTTGCCTCGGCAGCCTTTGCGGCGGCGCCGCCCGAATACCCGAGCGACTTGACCTCGTCCGAGACGACCATCGCGCCGTTCTCGTAGCCGCGCAGCATCGTCGGCGGCACCTGCGTGTCACCAACCAAAACACTCGAAGCAGCACCGGCGGTCACATAGAATGCCTGCACGATGCCCGAACGCGGCTTGAACTCCACATCCGAGCAATAGCCCACGACGTCGCCCGATTCCGTGCGCACGTCCATACCGACCCAGATGATGCAATCGTCCAGGTTGATGTCGAGGCGCTTGGCGGCGGCGGCATCGTACGTATCCTTGACGTCATCGACCGCAATGGCGCCCTCGTAGACACCAATGGCGTCGAGCGCCACGAATCGGTCGGGACGCTCGATCATGCCCGCGATATCGGACTGGCGGACCATAAAGCCGACCACGCGCGTACCGCCCGGGGTAAAGACCGGAAAGTGAATCTTTCCGAGCTTTTTAGGGCTGCGCGGCGTGCCGTCCTTTTTGGTGCGCTTGTCCTCGGTAGGCTTGCGATAGATCTTGGCGCCGACAAAATCCCCGGCGCGCATTATGCCTCGGTCGAGGGCTCCGCAGCCTCGGTATCAGCCTCGACGGCGTTCTCGACCACGACGTCGGCGGCAGGCGTCACGTTGCCGCCCGAAATGGCGTCGTTGAGCTGCTCGCGCAGCTGGTCCATGCGCTCGCGGGCCAGGTCGACCTTGGCGCGCAGGTCGTCGGTCTTGGCGTCGACCATCGGGCCAAAGTCATTCACCGCAGCACGGGCCTCCTCGGCGCTGTGCTCATAGGTGTCGCGCATATTGTCCCAAGCGTCGTTGGCGATATCGGCAGCCATGGCGCGGGTCTCGGCGCCCGAGCGCGGGGCCAGAGCAACGCCGACAATAGCGCCGGCAGCGGCACCAAAAAGTGCGCCGGAGACAAAGCTGAAAGTCTTACCCATGATCATTCCTCTCCTGCGGGCACGTCGGTGCCCACCGTTTGAATGCTGTCCATTATACCCGCAGCGTATCACTTGCCGCTCCGCTCATCTGCGTACGGCAAAGGCGCAGGTACGTGATGGTGATAAACGCGTAGGCCTACTCCTGGGGCATAGCCGACATGGCCACCGTGGCACCCGGGTCCTCGCCGGCGCCGTCCACGAGCGGCAGGCTGCCCTCATGCGCAGGTCCTGCCGGAACCGTCGCCGCACCGCCAAAGACGGCAGCGGAAGCCTCGTGGTTCTCGGCAACCGCGCCCTCGGTATCAATCGCCGCCTGGGGCTCGTCGTCAAAGTTGGGGACACCCTGGGGCTCGGTGGGAACAGGCTCGGCGGTCGCATCGGCAACGGGCTCGGCGTCGGCCGGCACATCGCCCTCGTCAGCGCCCTCGTCCTCGGCAGCATCTTCGCCGTTCGCAGCGGCGACGGCCTCGTGAGGATCCTTGCCCTCGGCCTCGGCGCGCATGCCCAGCACCAGGTTGCGCAGGCCCGCGACCGTGCCTTCCACGTCGGGGGCAGGCTGGTCGGCGTGCAGGTACGCCCAGTCCATCATAAAGGTGGCCGAAGACAGCGCACCGATGGCCAGCGCGTCGTCGGGGCACGAAAGCTCAACCTCAAAGACGCGCTCGTCGTGCTCGCTTACGCGCGTGCGGCCGCACGAGATGCTACCGGCAAGACCGGTCTCGTTCATGAGCTCGACCGTCACATGCTCAAGCAGATGGCAAAGCTCGGTCTGGCCCATGCAGTCCTGGAACTCGCGACCGGAATCACCCAGGCACAGGTGCTTGGCAATCGCCGGCACCAGGTAATACACGCGCGCCGTGGCCTCGATATCCTCCGAGGTCATGAGCGGCATGCCGGGG
>OCHJ01001984.1_pt1 | contig 12691 bp, 10 predicted proteins | sample 1538381 | NCBI WGS metagenome assembly OCHJ01 (sample SAMN04571688, study PRJEB22368) | human gut metagenome | biome: human gut; material: stool | host: Homo sapiens | place: Luxembourg | collected 2012-06-29 | reverse complement strand
GAAATGAAATTATGGTGCGTTAGTTCAGTTGGTTAGAATACATGCCTGTCACGCATGGGGTCACGGGTTCGAGTCCCGTACGCACCGCAATAAACATTGATTTTCAATATTTTACAAAACAAACACCCAATTTTACACCCGAAAATGTAAAGTTGGGTGTTTGTTTTGAATTTGAATACTTCTTAGTAGGAATGAGTTTTTTTTTGGGGGGGGTGAGTTCTTGCCGTTGGGGAATGGATGTAAATGCCATTGTCTGAATGATTCCCCAAACAATCAAAGCGACTTTTCCAATGCGGATGTTGCCATGTAGCGCACCGACAAGTGCTATTAGGAATAAAAGGATATACAACCAACCGTATAGGCAGAACATACAGAAGCTAAAATAACGAGTGTATGGGTATTGCCAGTGTGTTATTCAAGCATCAATTAATGAGATAGAGCAGGATATTCGAGAGTAACAACTACATTGAAAAAATATATTGAGCCAATGAAAACATTAAAAACAGTTATAAAAATTATTGGTGGAATACTATTGTTTTCCATTATCATCCTATCAATACTGGGCTATTATTTGACACGAAATGATTTTTCAAATCCTCCTGAACATTATGTATCTATCGGAAAACGAGTTTATACAACAGCACCGGCAATGATGATTGATGAATCGTATGATTCGTTAAATCTCAGTGGTCGGGGAATTAAAATCGGAGTATTGGATACGGGATTTGGAGGATTGCGGCAACGCTCATGGACGAAAAACATGTATGTGGCGGCTTACGCAAATTTCATAGACGGTGACACAACCGATTTCTTCGTCAAGGAACCTGGCCGAGAGCGAGACCATGGGGCTTACTCCTGTGCATGCATAGGTGGTTACCTCTCATCAGGTGATACCATAAAAGGGTTGGCATGGAATGCTGAATATTACTTGGCAGAGATTGACGACTTCGATACAGAGTTACGGATAGAGGAAGACCGTATGATGAACGCCATACGCTGGTTGCTGTCGCAGGACGTAGATGTGATAACAAGTTCATGTGGTTATACGATATTTGATGATTATGACGGTTATACAGTCTCCATGCTCGATGGACATAGCTCTCGTATATCCCAATTTGTAGACAGTGTGCTACAAGTCAATTCTAACTTGATATTTATTCAGAGCATGGGTAACGAGGGGGATGAGCCTTGGCGTTACTCAAATTTCCCTGCCGATGTCAGGGAGGTTATATCCGTTGGTGCCATTGAATCAGACAGCACAACTCGCGCCGGTTACAGTTCTATAGGTTATGGAGGTGTCGATTTCATAAAGCCCGATGTATGTGCTTACGCACAGCCTCCACGCCGAGGAACGTCATATACGGCTCCTGTCATTGCCGGATTATGCGCTTCTTTACTGGAATACAAACGAATGAGTCGAAATGAACTTATCAATCTCTTACATACATCGGGATTAAACAGTTCTGCCCCTAACTATGAAATTGGCTATGGTATACCTCAAACTTCACGAATGCTATTACTCTTTAAATGATTAAATCTATAAATAATAATATATGGTAAAAAAGTTGTTTAGATATTTAGTCCGCACATTATCAGCTTTGCTGATTTGTATACTTATTTACTTTGTTTATATAAGCATTTGGGTTAAAAACTTTAATGCAGAGCAAAGAAGTGCAGTAGAAAACATTGATTCTGAGTTTATTCAAACCTCTCCAATAATACGTGACCCAAATGGTTATTTTGGAGTAGCTGCTATAATAAACGGTCAATATACTGACACGCTCTTGTTCGATACACAAGCATCTACTGCTCTGGCTAAGCAAGAAATTCTTGACCGATACGAGGCTGAATATTGGAAACGGAAACCGATGCCGACATTCAATTTTTACAAACAAGTCTATTTCTCAAAATTATATAGAGTAAATAATATCCAGCTTGGAGATTGCGAATTAAAGAGAGTTGTTTTCACATCTGTTCCAAAGGATAATGGTATGTATAATACACTATATCGCCCGGTGTTAGGACGTGCTATCATGGGAAATATAGGTTGGAAGTTCAATATGGATAGAAATGAAATGACTGCATTCTCGCTTAAAAATGAAGATATACTAAAGCAAGAAACAGAAGGATTTACTCTTGCTAAAGGAGGGGTAAACAATTTGCCACTGTATAGTAAGCAGACTGACAGTTTGGATTTGATGTTTGACTTGGGCTCGAATTATGACATCATAATAGACAAAAATACTTATGAGAAATTAAGGATGTCCCATTCACAGAGAACGTATACAAATTATCGTAGAGAAGGGTTGACAGATACGATTGCAGAGTTCCGTGGAATCACGATGTTCTGTAACGGTATAGTAATTCCGGATTGTACGTTGAGCTATATACCATCTATCGATAAAAATGTGGCAGGTAATATCTTTGCTGGAAAAATGAATTTTATACTTGTCGGCAAAAACTTATACGTCAAACAATGTGCTGACATACTCCCGACCATTCATGATGGACTTTCCCCACTCGGTTTACGTATCAATATCCGCAACAATGCGGTTTGTGTTACGGCTTTGGAAATAAACGGACTTGCAGAAGAAGCAGGATTGATGTTAGGAGATAAGGTAATCGCTGTTGATAACGGAGCGATAAACACAGATATTATGTCTGTGGCAAGTGGCAAATTAGAGAAATACATTCAACAGGCTGATAGTCTTACTTTGGAGATAGAGCGTAATGGAAAAATACTGATGTTTGACATAGCAAAAGAAAGGAAACCAACACAATAAAACAAAACATTTTTGCAGCAGCTTAAGCAATGAGGCAAAATTAAAGTGGAATGTCAATCACAAATTACACCGAAATAAAGAAGAGTTTGCCAATATTGGCAACATGAGTTAAGAAATAACAAAAGCGTTAAAGTATCGCACCGCAATAAACATTGAATATCAATGCTTTACAAAATAAACACCCGATTTTACACCCAAGAATGTAAAGTCGGGTGTTTTTCATTAAGAAGCAAAAAGAAAGGGGCTTAACTTACTTGAGTTTGCCCCTTATCTTGATTTTGGCATTAACAGTTCCGCTTGGTATTGATGATTTGTCTAACCCTATCTTTATTCAACTTGCGACAAGTCATTTATTAATACTTGCTCTAATTGTGGTGCTAATGGGGTTACTATTGTGCTATCTATATTCCACTCAACTTGGGAGGCTAATTTTGACTTCAAAGTTTTTTTGTACAGTTTCATTTCGTCTTTTGTAATATACTCATGTTCCAAAACATACAGTTCATCAATGATTTCAATCATCTGTTCTTTAATGTCTTTTTTGTGACTAAAGAACAACTTTCTATAGTTCTTTCTGTTTATCAAATCCATATAAGACTGATATTCCGGGTTATAGATATAATTCTCTGTCTGGTAATAGTTTTCGAGACGAGTAGTGTAACCGAAAAGTGTTTTGGGAGTCTTTTTTTTAGTTGCAAGTACATCGTATTCCACTCGTAAAACTCTTTGTATTGTATCTATCCTTATTGCGCCTCCAACCACTTCATTTAATCGAAGTCGGCTATCTATGCTATCAGTAGTAAATTTCCAACCTTCTTTTTTCAACCTTTCCATTAGAGTGAGACCATCCAAACTGGGTGTGTAAATGTATTTATCTACAAGAGTATTTGCTCTTTCCTTGTCCATATCTATCAATGAATCGTTTTGGAAGTTACGAATCTTGATTGCAAATCTTTCCGCATCTTTATGTTTTGTGTCAATAAAGAAATCCAAATATCCATCCCTGAAATATTTCATACAGGAATCATTCAATTGATAACTTCTGAAGTAAGTCTTGAGATGAATATATTCTCTATTCTTCGCCGTAACTGTTACTGCGTTCAACTGATACTCAATGGGGTTTAGATAAATAGGGATATCCTCCTTAAATAGAGATGATTTAACACTTTTAGGCTTATAGGCAATATGCTGAATAGTAACAACTTCATCGTTCAAGTCTTGAGGTAATTTACCATCTATATCCGTCGTACCCATGACTGCCCCTTTGCTATTTAGAATCTGTGCGTATGATATACGTTGACCGGTCGTTTTGTCAAGCAAGACAGCTTGCCCCGAAACGTTAAGACTCACAAATAGTAATAAGAGTAAAATTGCAAAGCCTCGACATTCATACTTAATAATTGTCCGTAAGAAATCATTGCACATGATTCTTACTTTTACTTTTTTAATGCCCATCGCTGTGTCATTTTGTTCTTTAATATTCAGTTTTTCTTCTTTTGACATACAAATCGTAGATTTTATTCATTTGGGAAATGCCTGTCTGTGATTCTTTATTTACTTAGGCGGCACAAAAATAGGAATAAAAAAGGAGCAACCAACATTTTTTGATTACTCCTTCTGTTCGATACGAGTGAATTAATGTTTATAATCTAAATCCACCTCCTTTTCTCGGTTCATTAGGTGCTTTCCGAAAACCATGCCCTAACTTGCCAAACTGTTCTTTGAACCATTCACCAATCGGTTGCCTGTTTATGGTCAGAACCAGTTTATTGTTATCGCTCGGATTCCTTTCCACCTTGAAAATATCATTCTTGATGTCAAACTTCCGCCTGTGTTCTTCGGAATAAATCCTGCCATTGCACCTGATAGCTTCTTTCTTTGTCAAAAGGCTCTCTATCATTTCTTTGGTGAAGCCGATGGCTGCGCACAATTTCTCCATTCTCAGCATTTCCTTAAGCATCGGGAACCATTTGAAAGCCTTTTCAAGAATAGCATTCAGCCGTGATATTTCCTTGTCTTTGGCCTCAAGTTCCTGATTGTGTATTCCTTGCAGATTACGTATCTGCTTGCCGTGCTGTTCCTGCATGTGTTGCATTTGGGCTTTCAAATCATCAATTCCCTTATCCCGTTTAGCGATTTCCTGACGCAATTCTTCATTGGATAGTTCCAGCTTCTTCATTTTCCCGCTGCCGAAAAGAGAACCCACGCCGCTTACTATGACCGTAGCGGCATCGGTAGCTGCGCCTTTGAGCTTGTCCGTGCGTATCTCCGATTTTACCTGACGGAGTTCCTGTTCGGCAAGATTCACCTGTTGTTCCTTATGCCGCTTTACGGCTTCTATACGTTGCAGTTCGGCTTTCTGCTTCTCAATGATGAAGTCATTTCTCTCCAAATGCTCTTTGCCTGTTACAGCCTTTGATTGTCCACGCTCCATCAGCAGGATATCGGATGCCAAGTTTTGCATCTCGGTCATGTCCTCTTCATTGAGTTTACGGCTCTTGCCTGTATCGTGGTTCATCCAATCGAATACGATATGGGCATGGTAATTGGGCTTGAACCATCTTTCGCCTACTTGGAAACTCTCTCTGTCCTCCGGTGCAGGCTGTCCGTTCAGCCAATGCCCCTCGTCCTTGTGCAGGAAGATTTGCAGCGGTGTAATGCCCCAGCGTTTTTGGCATTCTTCACCGAATTTACGCACATCTGTCAAAGTGGTGTCCGGCCTGATGAGCAATACTCCCTCACGGATGGGCGAACATCCCGTCACCTTGATAATCTTACCGTTCTTCCCTTTGCGTTCACGCTCCTTTTCCTGCATGGCACGGCCTGTCTTTTCCTTGACCATGCGCTTGATGTTCTCATAGTGCGCCTGCAATTCGGGATTGCCGAAATCGGAATTTATCCACTGTTCATTATCAGCTGTAAGTTCGGGCACGATGTAGATTTTGGACTTGCCGATGTTGCGCATATATTCGGCAGTCCTCCGGTTATGAGCCTCGCTTGATGTCACGTTGCAAGGCTTGATATGTATGCTTGATTTTGTTGCCATTTTCTTAAATTCAATTTGGGTTATTGCTAATTTGGTTTGCTGCTTCCTGCTCATAACCGCAAGGGGTTCTTAGGGGGCAACCCATAAGCGGAGTTTCCAAAGAGAGGGTCACTCTTTGGTCGGGTTGCATAGGGCTGAAAGCCCTTGCCGGGTTCTTAGGGCAGCGTCCTAAGCCCCTCGGGAGAGCCCACAACTACGCAAGCGAAGCGTGTAGTTATAGTGGGCTATAACCGGAAGCCTTTCGGTTTCTTGGATAGCGTGTCATCCATCTTTCTGACGGATTGCATTTGCTCTTTCCTTTCAGCCATGCGCTTCTGCAAATACTCGTTTAGGTCTTTGCATCCGCAGTAGATTTGGGAAGCGTCCCGTATATGCCGGGTGCTGTCGTATTCCTTACGGATTTGCTGCAAGGCTTCCATCCCTGCACGGTCATTGTCAAAAAAGCAGTGGATGCGCTCATAGCTTCCCAACGGGTAGAGTGCCTTGGAAACATTGGCTACGGAGTTCAGCACCATGTAATCCTGCCTGTCGAAATCGGGGCATTGCGGGCAGCTTTCAAGCCGCAGGGTCAGAAATGAAAGATAGTCCATAAATCCCTCAAAAATGTAACACGTGTTCCTTTGCTCTCCCGATTGTCTGATATGGGATATTTCTTTAGGTGCAATACAGCCTTTGAAATATCGGTTGCGTATCTCATAGCCGCCCGATATGTTCGGAAACGCAATGGCGAAGTACCGCTTGCCGTTGTGCGTAAACCGTGCCTCCCTGCATTCTCTTTTCGCCAGTACAGGGTTGATACCCCTCTCCTGCAAATAGGCGAGCAAGGCAGGGGAAGAAAGCAGCACGATTTCCAACTGCTGGAAACTCGGCTCCGTAAAGGACTGCTTGCGAAAAGAGAAAGAGACGGGGCGCACGTGCGGTGCCTGTTCCTCTATGCGTTTCAAAAGGTACGGCACACTGTCCGTTGCATAGAGGTGTGAAGCCAGTGCGATGATGTTGCCGCCCTTGCCGAGCGCAAAATCATACCATTGGTTCCGCTCGGTGTTTACCTTGAACGATGCTTCGGTTTCTTCCCTGAACGGCGATTTGTACCAGAGATTGATGCCCTGCCGCTTCACCGGGCTATATCTCAAGCTGTAAAGGTATTCTTCCAGCCTGATTTGTTTTGCTGTCTGTATATCCATAAATGATTGTCTTTATCGGTTATTGCTTATTTTTCTTTTCGCCAGTACCTTTTCATATAGGTTACTGGCTGTATAACCACTTCACTTTATTGTCATATATATAGGATACGGCTTAAAGTGAAGCGGTTTGATACTTCCCTGCAACCACTTCGCTTTATCCTAATATATAGACCCCAAGAATAAAGTGAAGTGATTGCGAGGATTGGGCTAATAGTGGAAATCCGGTTCATACCTGTACTTCCTGCCGTTTTCCTGCACTATCATCCGCTTGCTTTTCAACACAGTGATGAGTTTGACCAGCTTGTTGTCGCTTAACGGGACGCCCACCAAGGCATATGATTCTTTCAGTGCCTTGCCCAGTTCCTTATACCCGTACTCGTCCTGCAACGAGAATGCGGCTTCCAGAGCTATCCGGTGCTGTCGCTCGGAAATGTCCTTGTAGGCGTTAAACTTCTCGCCTTGGGGTCTGCCGGGTGTTTTGGTTTCTGTCTGGTAGTCCTCCACCAGTTCGGGCAATGCCCTTTCATTGATGCGGAAGGCAAACGTCTCGAAGTCCATTGCACGGATGTGCATGGCGGAAATCTTGCTAATGTCCCCGTTGCTCTTGTCCTTTTCCACAAGGAGGACGGTCTCGGCCTTGTTGTTCAGTTCCGTGCCGATATGTCCCCTTGCGTTCTCATCGCCCTTGTTCTGGTGGAGTATCGTGTGGATATGTATCTTCCTTTCATCCGTCCACTGCATCAGCTTCGATATGATGCGTGTCGATTCGCTGGGGCTGTTGATGTCATATACCATGTCACGGATGCCGTCTATTATCACCAGACCAAGGTTCTGCGTATGGTAGATTGCCTGTTCGACAATCTTGATACGCTGTTCGGGCGTGTATTTCCGCAAGGCAAGGAATTCAAGGTTCTCGTTGTCCCTGTCATCAGGAATACCTGCCAGCCGTAAAATGCGTTTCATGACTTTCAGGCAGTGATAAGGGCTTTGTTCCGTATCCACATAAAGAATTTTCCTTTTGTCCTCCGGAAGTTCCGCAACATACCGCAGTACCGTATCGTTTTTCAATGCAGCGGCTACGATAGCCGATACATTGAAAGTCTTTTTACTTTTGGCTTTGCCGATGGATGCACTGAAATTACCCAGTGTTCCTATGACAGACCCATGCACTTTTAGAATCTCGGGGGCTTTCTCGTAGATTTTCGACAAGCTCAGGCGTGAGGCTTGCCAGAGGATTACCGCTTGTTCGTCCGTTATTTCCCGGATATCTTTCGTATAGTCCATAGCGATTCCTCCCGTTACTTGCGTCCGCCTGTTTTCTTTCCTGCAAGTTCAAGGGCAAGTTCCGCGTCCACGATAATCTTGCGCCCTACCTGGGTGATGGCCTTGTCTATCTTCCCGCTTTTCTTTATGCGGTTGGCAGTGGGCAGGCTGCACCCGAACAGCTTGGCTATGCCGAGTATGCCGTACACATATTTCCTGCCTGTGTCCGTTACGGGCTGCGGCTGCGCTTCCGGCTGACCGGATGCGTGCCTGCTTAACATTATGAACTCTTCGCCTGTCATCTGCCAGACGGGTTTGGATAATAATTCTTGGATATTTGTCATAGTCCAATCTAATTAGTCGTTAAACAATCAGCCCTGCGCACTGGCTGTTATTTCTGTTCTCGAACGATGCAAAATTAGGTAGGGTTATGAGTGGTAAGGATGGGGACGGTATAATCCGAATATCGCTGTATCTTATTGAATATCAGAAAATAAAAATACCACTCAAAAATTAATTTGAGTGGTAAAAGTGGAACTTTCGTAAAGTATCGGGATATATCATGGATTATCTGAAGATATGTTCCATTTCCTTGGCGAATTTCTGGTTGCTGTCACTGGGGAAATCAGAAACTGGCTCCTTGTATTTGGATTTATAGTAGCTGTCATCAATACCCAGCAATTCCAGTATTCCGGCTTTCCATTTGTCCTTATCCTGCTTGGAGAGTTTTTCGCCCATCAGGAATATCAGATAGCATACACGGATTTTCTCTCTCGGTTTGATTCTCAACTTGCAGTTGCAGGGGTGCAGGTTCATATTGGCATAGAAATCCGGTGCGGAAATTTCCTCGAACTGTTCTCCCACACAGACCTCATGAATGAGTGAGAGCAATTTCATGCTGAAGTATTCTTGTTGTTCATCCGTCGTTTCCTGCTGGCTGACGGGTTTGCCCGGCTCGTCCTGTCGTTTCCCGTCAGGAATGTATTTCTTCAATATATCCAGAAAAAGGCAGCTTTGGCGGTATATGTCCGCACAACAGTTCTTCATATATTGGAACGCCTCTTTCCTTGCTGCCTTTTGCTGGTCATAGAGTTCGTTCAGTATGGCTCTTTCCCTGTCATATTCAGCCTTGCAGCGTTCATATTCTTTTTCCGCCTGCTTTTCCTCTTCGGCAGTATGTTCTCTGTAGCCAATGGAATCATACCTGTTGTTGGCTTCATTCAGCGGCTTGCTCAGACTTCTTGTAACATCCAGTTGGGCTTCAATTTCAAGGGAATGCCTTTCCATGTGCTGATAACAAACACGTTCTATCGCACTGTCACTTATGGGGTGCGTTTCATAGGCCTGTATGCTCTTTTCTATTTCGGTTTTCAGGCTGTTGAGTATCAGGGTATATTGTTCTTTTTGCCTGTCAAACACCAGTTCAAGGATGGCGGCTTCAAAAGACTTTATGTCACTATACTGCTGATAGAAATCCGAAATGAATTTCTGCCTGTCAAAAGAGAAAACGTGATTGTCTATATAGTCCCTGTATATTCTGTTGAGTTCTCCGTACCGGGGGATTATCGTCTGTATCTTGTCTGCCATAGTGTCCTACTTTTGTTTGTTCTTTTCATTGTCAAGAAGCATCGTCAGTTCTTCTTCCACCTGTTCTATGCTCGGCAATGCAGATTTCAGATTTTCGGGTACAGCCTTGCTGAGCTGGTAGTCGCTGATGCCGATAGGCTGGTCATAGCCTGTCAGCGCATACTGCGCAACAATCTCATCCTTGCCTTTGCACAGCAGCAGTCCGATGGTCTTGTTGTCATCCTCGCCCCTCAGTTTGTCGTCCACCACATTGATGTAGAAGTTCAACTGTCCGGCGTATTCTGGTTTGAACGGGGTAGCTTTCAGTTCCACGACCACGTATGCATGGAGCTTGATATTGTACAGAATCAGGTCGGTATAGAAATCGCTGTCGCCAATCTGGAAATGCTTCTGTCTTGCGACAAAGGCGAATCCGTTACCCATCTCCAAAAGATAACGGGTAACGTGCTTCACCAGTTGTTCCTCTATATCCCTTTCGTCCGCACGTTCTTTGGCTCCCGCCAAGTCAAAGATATACGGGTCTTTCAACAGGTAGTTGGCAAGGTCGCTTTGGGGTACGGGAAGCGTGGCGGTAAAATTGTTGACTTTGCGGCTGTTGATTTGCCTTTCGTACAATTTACTTTCAATCTGCATTTTCAGGACATTGCTGCTCCAGCCCATTTCCACAGATTGCTTCATATACCAGTATTCCACACCCAGCGGAAGCGAACTGTTGAGCATAATCACATGGCTTGCCCAATTGATTCTTGCCACAGGTGATGCAAGAAACAGTTTTTCCATGTCCTCAATCGGCATCCGGTAAACGGCGGCTATTGTCCGGGCTACATCCTGAATTTGTGCAAGAGGCTCTTGCATAATTGCAACTCCCTTGTTGTTTGATGATTGTATTTGCGCAAGAGTTTCTTGCGTAAATGGCGCATTGTTCAGGCTTTGGATTTCATCCGTGATTTTCTGCACACTTGGGGTAATCAATTTCGCATCGGTTTCGATGAAACTCCGTAATACGGTCAATGGATATGAGCGTGCGAACTGGCACATATAAGCCAAGTTCCTGACCGAATATCCTTTCTTTTCGGGATAATTGAACCGTATCGCTTGCGCCAGTTTCTTGATGACCTTGCCGCCCCAGCCTTGTCGGTTCTGGTGGTACAATATGTAATTGCCCATCTTCCAGTAGTGGAACAGCATCTGCGCATTGGCTGCACTGATGAGCCGGACTTGCGCCTGCTCTATTTCCGAGCCGATGGCATTGACAAAAGCCTCGAAACTCCTTTTCTCTATATTGGTATCGTTGTTGCTCATTGTTGTATGTATTGAAAGTCACAAAGGTAAGCCGATTTACAGGCTTTCCATGAAACTTGCTGATTGTTTTTTATAGTTGGTTGAATTTGCTCATCGCATTGGCTTTCACATCATCAGCGATGTCAATGTAGGGTTTCATCGCCTTGTAGTCGCTGTGTCCCGTCCATTTCATGACCACCTGAGCCGGAATGCCGAGAGCCAAGGCATTGCAGATGAAAGTCCTTCTTCCGGCATGGGTGCCCAGCAATGCATATTTGGGCGTAATGGTGTCTATGCGTCTGCTTCCTTTATAATAGGTCTCGCTTACTGGCTCGTTGATTTCGGCAAGCTCGCCCAACTCTTTCAAATAATCGTTCATCTTCTGGTTGCTGATGACCGGGAGAGCCTTATGCCCCTCAAACTCCACATTCTTATATTTATCCAGTATCGCCTTGCTGTGGTTGTTCAGCTCGATGATAAGCCTTTCTGCGGTCTTTACGGTGGTGATTTCTATATATCCGTCCCTGATGTCGCTTTTCTTCAGGTTATGCACATCCGAATACCGAAGTCCGGTGAAGCAACAGAACAGAAAGACATCCCTCACCCGTTCCAGATACTGTTTGGTTTCGGGTATCTGATAGTTTTTGAGTTGGTTCAGTTCGTCCCATGTAAGGAATATCACCTTTTTCGGGGTGCTCCGCAATTTGGGATTGAAATCTTCATAGGCATTGTTCATGCAATACCCTTTCTTGGTACACCAGCGCAGGAACCATTTCAGGTAAGCGACCTGTTTCATGATGGATGTGTTCCGCATGTCTTCGGTGTCTTTCAGGAAATTCACATACTTTGTCAGTTTGGGTTCGTCCAACGATTCAAAAGTCAGCCCCTTGTCAAACTTTTCAAGATGCTTCCTTACTGCGGCAAATTTCTCGTAGGTGGCATCAGACCAGCCGTTTTGCGTGCCGCACTCCTTGATGAACTCGTCAAACACCTCCAAAGGGAGAAACACCACCGGGGCTTCCTCCTCTTCCTTTTTCCCATCGTGCAATCTGTTGAATGCGTCCTTTACCTGCTCGGTAGTGGGCATGAATCCCTGCACCTCGAACTCCTTGAAGATATTCTGTATTTCGGTGTAGTATTTCAGCAAGTCCGCATTGATTTCTGATGCGCTTTGCTTCAGTTTGTTGGTGTAGCCGTTCTTTACCCGCTGTTTGTCGGCATCCCATTTGGCAACATCTATGCGGTAGCCCGTTGTGAACTCTATACGGTGGCTGGCGAAAACAACACGCATGCGGATGGGGACATTTTCGATGATTGGCACTCCGTTTTTCTTGCGGCTTTCCAATGAAAAGATGATATTTCTCTTGATATTCATAGCTGGGTGTATTAAAATCAACACCCAAATATACACCCAATAATCGAAATAGCAAAAGGTATTTAATGATATTTAGTAATATAGTAAATTTGTAATAACTTGATTATTATCAGTATATTGCACTATTATGAGATTTTCTGATTGTATAAGTTAAAGTCCCGTACGCACCGCT
>OCHJ01001971.1_pt1 | contig 12756 bp, 13 predicted proteins | sample 1538381 | NCBI WGS metagenome assembly OCHJ01 (sample SAMN04571688, study PRJEB22368) | human gut metagenome | biome: human gut; material: stool | host: Homo sapiens | place: Luxembourg | collected 2012-06-29 | reverse complement strand
TGTCTTATGTGCGCCGCCAGCGTTTATCCTGAGCCAGGATCAAACTCTCTTGTTTTTGGTATCTATATTTTACTCTTTCGAGTTATATAAATCAAACTTAAAGTTTTTCTCAAGCTCTTTAAATGCTTCTTACTTTTTTACTAAAAACTTTTAAAAATCTTTTTTGAATTTCTGTAGTACTAATTTCTTTCGAAATCGTACCGCTTAGGTTTATTCTCTAAAGGATTTTATTGTTTACTTTTCAATGTTCTTTTGTTCCATCCCTGCGGAACGATTTTTATTATACTCTATGTTTTATTCTTTGTCAACACTTTTTTTGAAGTTTTTTTCAATTTTTTTTGTTTCTTTCTTTAAACGCTTATTTTAAGCCGTTTCAGGACTATATTTTTTTCATATATCATACTTTTTTTATTTTTAAAGACCTATAATAAATTAATTATTATAGGTCTTTTTTTGTTCTTGCTCTATTCTTCTTTAGGTAAGATTGTTAAATTAATGTATTTTACAAACTTATTTTCATCATATTCAACTTTGGCATTGTATTGTCTATCTTTATTTTTATCAAAGTATGTTTTTAATGTGCCTACTACTTGTTCATTTCCTTCATTTTCTTTTATTTCTAATCTTAATTCTTCTCCAGATACCAATTGAATTCCAGAAATATTATCCTTTATTGTATCAATCATTGTAATCACTTTTTCACCATCTAATTTTTCACCTTGTAGTATTTCATATTTAGAATTATATCTATTTATTTCTGCTTCTGTCGCCCCTTGAGAATTTAATTTAGTATCTTCTTTCATTATTCCAATATTTTTTAGCATGTTTACTATATCATCTATTTTTATATTTTCTTTTACTTTTTCTTTTTTTTCGTTTACACCACTTTTCACTCTTTCTTGTATTTGCTTTGCTTGTTCTTCATTTAAATTTGATAAATTTACTGCATTATCAGTAGTGAAGTTTTCTTTTTCATCATTAATGGTTTCATCTATTTCTTGAGTAGCATTTAGTTCTGCTCTTTGAGACTTATCTTCATATTTTAATAAGTATTTTTTTACTTGTTTGTTGTTTTGTATACCATTTGTTTTTCCAAATGAAATTGTTATTGGATTTTCTTCATTATTATTATTTTCTATTGTTATTGTTGATTTTTCATCAGTTTTGTCAAATGTAAAACTTTTCTCATTTTTTTCTTCTATTAATTTTTCGATATTTACATATTGTTCACCATCCAAATTAGTATAATCAAAATCTATTTCATAATCAGGTGTTTGGATTGCAGTTCTAACTGTTTGTTTTTTATTTTCATAAACAATTATTTTTGTTGTTTCACTTCCTATATTATTTGAATTGATCTCTTTAATTGTTTTTTCTATTTTTTCTATAAATTTTTCCTTAATATTTGTACTTTCCTTTATTGCTGATATCTTTTCTTGTATTTTATCTAATTTATTTAAAATAATTTCATCTTGTTTTACTTGTTCTAACAATTTTATATAAATATTATTTAACTCTTCTTTTGTCAAATTTAGACTATATGCATTTACTGCAAAATTTTTATCCTTTATCTTTATTAACATATTGCTTTGCTTAGAAAAATTTGAAGAACTAACATTGTCTGATATTATTTTTATATATGTTTGCCTTATTGTTTCTAATTCTTCTTCCGAAAAGTTAAATTCATTTAATGAATTTTCTTTCATATTTAAAAGATTAATTATTGTAGCCAATTCGTCATTATTATATCCTATTTTTTCCATTAACTCACTTATACCAGTATTATTAGCTGATATATATTGTCCAAACAAATCGCCAAAACGTATTCCTGTTACATTTTGATTTTGTAAATATTCAATTGTAGTTTCTACATTTTCTCCATTTTGCAATTGCATTTTTTTATAATCATATTGATTATTTTCATCTATTTGACTTTCTATTTTTAATTTTAACTGATTTATACTGTTGCTTGTATCTTCTGAAGTTTTCCCTAAGTTTGTTGTGTAATTAATTTTAGCTTCAATCGTTGATTTATAAGCATTAATATTTTCTTCATTAGTCTGAATTGATTGCAATTGACTTATAGTATCAATATTTTTTCCTAAATATTTAAAGAATAATGTTTGATTTGATTTAAATTTATCTGTTTTTAAATATATAATGGTAAATGCTGCTATTATTATTATAACTACTAAAATTATTATTGAGATCAATAATAGTCTTCTTTTCTTTTTCGTCATCATACTATTATTCTCCTTTCATTTTATTTAGTCTTTGCTTTAAAGCTTCATAAATAACTATTCCTGTTGATACAGATGCATTTAGTGATGTTACTTTACCTTTCATTGGAATTTTTACAAGGAAATCGCAATTTTTTCTAACCTTTTCACTCATTCCGCTTCCTTCATTCCCAATTACGATTCCTATTGGTCCTGTTAAATCTTGATTATAATAATATTTTTCTGTATTTATGTCAGTTCCACATATCCATAATCCGGCTCTTTTTAGTTTATCTATTGCATCAGAAATATTAGTAACTCTTGCTATTTTCATATATTCAACTGCTCCTGCAGATGTTTTGGCAACAGTACTATTTACTGCAGCAGCTCTTCTTTTAGGAATTATTATTCCATGAACACCAGATGTTTCAGCAGTTCTTATTATAGACCCTAAATTATGTGGATCTTCTATTCCATCTAATATTAATACAAAAGGATCTTCGTTTCTTTTTTCTGCTTCTTCTAAAATATCTTCTATTTCACAATATTCAAAAGGTGGAACTATCGCAATTACACCTTGATAATTTTGATTTTGGGCCATTTCTTGCATTTGTCTTTTTTCTTTTTCTACTATTATGATTCTTCTTTCTTTTGCAATTGCTATTATTTTATGTATTGAACCATGTTTTTCGCCTTTTTCTACAAATATTTTATTTATATCTTTTCCACTTTCAAGTAATTCCAACACCGCATTTCTTCCTTCTACTTGATCATCAAATTCCGGCTTTTCTCTTTTTTCTGCTACATAATTGTTTGTTTTTTGTTTAGTCTTTATTTCTTTTAAATATTTGTTGTTCTTTTTATTTTTTTCTTTCATTTTATTGCTTTCTCTCCTTTTTATTCATCATCTAATTTTAACACAGATAAAAATGCTTCTTGAGGTATTTCTACATTTCCAATTTCACGCATTTTCTTTTTACCTCTTTTTTGTTTTTCTAACAATTTTTTCTTTCTAGTAATATCCCCACCATAGCATTTAGCAAGTACATCTTTTCTCATTGCTGATATTGTTTCTCTTGCAATTATTTTTCCTCCAACTGCTGCTTGAATTGGTATTTTAAATAGTTTTCTAGGTATTACCGTCTTTAATTTTTCTACCATTTTTTTGCCTCTATCATATGCACTATCTTGGTGTACTATAAAACTTAATGCATCTACAATTTCTCCATTTATATATATGTCTAGTTTTACCAAGCTTGACTTTCTATATTCTTTAAATTCGTAGTCTAGTGAAGCATATCCTTTTGTTTTTGATTTTAAATTATCAAAAAAGTCATATATAATTTCGTTTAATGGCATTTCATATATTAATGTTACTCTGTTTTCGTCTAGGTATTTCATATCTATATAAATACCTCTTCTTTTTTGGCATAGTTCCATAATATTTCCGACATATTCTCTTGGTGTTAAAATATTTGCTGTTACATATGGTTCTTCTATATATGATACTTCTTGAGATTTAGGTAAATCTTCTGGATTATATAATTCAATTATTTCTCCATCTGTTTTATGTACTTTATAAATTACTGATGGTGCTGTTGTTATTAATCCTAAATCAAATTCTCTGTCTAATCTTTCTTCTATTATTTCCAAATGTAACAATCCTAAAAATCCACATCTAAATCCAAAACCAAGTGCTGCTGAAGTTTCTGGTTCATATTGAAGTGCTGCATCATTTAATTCTAATTTTTCAAGCGCTTCTTTTAGAGCCTCATATTGACTACCATCCATAGGATATAACCCACAATATACCATAGGTGTTACTTTTTTGTAACCTTTTAATGGTTCTTCTGAGGGATTATTTTTTAGTGTTACAGTGTCTCCTACATGAATGTCTGATAATCTTTTTATACTTGCTGCAATATATCCAACTTCTCCTGCTTGTAATTCTTTTGTTGGCATATATGAACCTGGTACAAAATATCCAACTTCTGCAACAGTGAATTCCTTATTTGTCGCCATTAATTTAATTTCGTCACCAACTTTGATTTTTCCATCTATAACCCTAACATAAATTAGTGCACCTTTATAATTATCATATACTGAATCAAAAATAAGACATTTAGTTTTTGCATTATTATCACCTTCTGGTGCTGGTAAATCTGTTACTATTCTTTCTAATACCTCATCTACATTTAATCCTGTTTTAGCTGATATACATGGTGCATCTTCTGCAGGAATCCCTATTATGTCTTCTATTTCTTTTTTTACTTCATCTACTCTAGCATTTGGTAAATCTACTTTATTTAATACTGGTAATATTTCCAAATTGTTGTCTATTGCTAAATATACGTTTGCAAGTGTTTGTGCTTCAACGCCTTGACTACTATCTACTACCAAAATTGCACCATCACATGCAGCTAAGCTTCTTGATACTTCATAATTAAAATCCACATGACCCGGTGTGTCTATTAAATTAAATGTATATTCTTGACCATCTTTTGCTTTATATATCATTCTTACAGCTTGTGATTTGATAGTTATTCCTCTTTCTTTTTCTATTTCCATATTATCTAATACTTGGCTTTCCATTTCTCTTTTAGATAATACTCCTGTCATTTCTATCATTCTATCTGCAAGTGTTGATTTTCCGTGGTCTATATGTGCTATTATACTAAAATTTCTAATGTGTTGTTTTCTATTATCCATAATACCTCCAATATATAGAAATTTTATACTTTTTTTACGTTTTAGTCAATATTTTGTAGTTAAAATAAAAAATAAAGAATAATATTTCTACTATTCTTTATTTTTTGTTTTAACTTTATTTTTTGTTTTCTTCTAGTTTTTTAATTTCTAGCTGTTTTTCAAAAGTTGTTGTTATTATTATTAATGTCAATACATATAAAGTTACTGCTGTTGGCATTGTAAATTCACATACTGGTATTCTTGTTATTGCTAAAACACTTAAAAACATCAATTCTACTAAAGCTAAAACAGCTATTGTTTTTAAGATTGTTGCCATTTTTCCTAATTTATTATATCTAATTACCATATATATTAATATTATAATTGTTGCTATTATAATTGGCATTATATATTTTTTTACAATATCTCTTCCTTGTAAATTTTGTACTGAAGTTATTTCTATATTATCTGCTGATAAATCTAATTCATATTTTTCATTTATTTTTGTTATTATTTCTTGTTTTTGTTCATCTGTTATTTCTTTGGCTGTTATTGATACAGTATCTTCATAAACTTCTACTTTTTGGATTATAGTTTGAGTTTTTGGCATAACCTCATTTACTATTTTTTGCATGTCTGATATTTCAAAATCTTTTTTTATATATAATTCTATTTTTTGTGCAGATTGATATTTTAAGTCAAAATTCAATCCTATTGTAGCTGTAATTGCTATTCCTATTATGATTATTAATATCATTAATGTAAAAATTAATTTTGTTTTATTATTTATATTTTTTATTTTATCCATTATAAATTCCTCCCATTATTAGTTTTATTTAATTCTTATTTATTGCTTGCTTTTAATTTTAATAATAAATTGCTTATAGAAATGTTATACGCAGCAATTAGAACTATTCCCCAGAACATTACCATTCCAAAACTACTAATAGGTTCCCAACTAATAAAGCTGAATGTTATACTTGCAATTATAATTGGTATTATTGCTATAAAGAACTCTTTATATGTTTCTTTTATTGCACTATTTATTATTGTTTTATTTAATTCTTTTCCTTTTAATTTAGCTAACAATTTGTTTATAAATATATAACTCATTATTAATGTTATTGCTATTCCTGCAATGCCTTCTATTGTTATTACTACATTTGTATATCTTAATATTAATGAGAATATTGCTACTAATCCAATATAAGAAATCGCTCCAAGTAATCCTTGCATTTTATATTTTATAACTAGTACAATTAGTGCTATTGCAACAATTCCACTCATTACATAAAATACTGTATTTATATCATTTTTTGTTATATCTGATAATACATATTGATTTTCATCAACACTATATTTTACAGGCATATTTCCTGAATCTAATACTGTTGCCATACTTTGTGCTTGAGCAATATAACCTTGAATTGTTTTTGTATCTGTTGAACTACTTCCTACTGATAATTGTAATTTTCCTGTTTTTAAAGTTTCGTCAAATGATGTACTCATTATTGTTTCATCATCTATTTTCATTGTTATCTTTTTAGCTGTTGAACTTGTACTATCTGTTGTTGTGCTATTATTCTCTTCATTTGTTTCTGTGTTTGTTGTATTTCCTGTTGTATTTGTATATTTTTCGCTAATATCTTCTATTTTTTTTGCACCATCTTTTGTAAATTCAATATTTAAATATACTATTGTTCCAGATGAACTTGCAGTTTTTGAGTTTGAATTTGATCCATACATTACATTTGATTTTTTGATATCTTCGTTATTCATTAATACTTCATTTGTATCACTATCAACTATTTCAAATTTTCCTTTAGTTCCTAAATTACTTACAATATTGTCTGTAGAATCATTTTCTGGAATTGTTATCGTCATATTTCCACTTTGTTTATCAAGTCTAATTTCATAATTTTCTATATTTAAACTTTTGAATCTTTCTTCTAATATTCTTTTTGATTTTTCATAATTTTCTTCTGTTAATACATCTGATGAGTTATATGCAACTTCTTCTTTTGTATATCCTTTTGCTGTTAGTTCTTCATCAGATAAATTTGTTGCATTTTCTACTTGTTTTCCTTCTGAATCTTTAATTACTGTTTTATTTGATGTATCTGGTTTTAATGTTATAACCCTACCACCTTTTAAGTCCATTCCATAAGAATATTCTTTAACTATATTTTCCATTCTGTTTTGTTTAGGAATATATATACCTAAAACTGCTACTATAGTTACTAATATAATTGCAAATACAATTGTTAACATTTTTACTTTTTTCATAATATTTCCTCCATTTTTAAGTTATTGATTATTATAATAGCTTTGTTCCATTTATTACTAATTCAAACCATACTTTTAGATATTTAGCTGCATATTTGCTCATCATTGTTCTATTCATAAATATCTCAAAATAATCTAATACTGGACATAATTTAGTATCAATAGTTAAGTTTAAAATAATTTTTCTTTCTTCACTATTTAAATCTAATTGTGCATTTGTTACTGCATAATTCACTCTATCATGAATATCAAAAGTAGATAAATTAGTATTTGTTACCCTATTTCTATGAACATCTGACTTATCTGCTAATATTAATGCTGCTGATATTTCACTAACAGCTGTTCCTGTTGACTCATCATGATTTCCTATTGCCATCATAATTTCTGTTCTTTCTTCTACAGGCATTCCCATATCTTTTAATATATTGAACGCCATTATAGCTCCACTATGTGCATGATCTGTTCTATTAACGCAATTTCCTATATCATGTAAATACCCTGCAATTCTAGCTAATTCAACTGTTCTTTCTGGATAACCTAATTTTTCCAGTATATCTCCTGCTCTTTTAGATACTATTGATATATGCCTATGACTATGTTCTGTGTAGCCCAATCCGTCTAGTTGTTTTTGTGCTCCTAATATCAAAGCTTCAACTTCTGTATTCTTTTGAACTGATTCTAATGTAACCATTTTGTCCTCCTTTGAATTAATCAACTACGATTTTATATTAAAATGGAAAAAATATCAACTATTTTTATTAATTTATTTTATATTATCACTTCCTATGTCTCTATTCCAAAAATCTATTAAATATTGTTTTTCAGTTTTAGGGATTAAAGATACTCTATATCCACCAATTGGTCTATCATATGAATATTTTGTTTCTATATCATCTGACTTTGCTTCCAACCATCCTTGGTTTTGTACCCATATTTGATACACAATAGAATAATAACTTGTATCTTTTAATTTCATTCTTAATGCACTAATTCCAAAAAGATGTTGTTTTGATATATCTTCTGGAATTCCATTGCTAGTATTTCCTTTGTTTCCTTTTCTATTCATTGCTGTTCCGTCCAATTAATAGTGAATATTTTCCATTTAAATTAATTATATTTCCATTTTTTAATGAAAAATATTCACTTGGGCTTGGATTATATCCTGAATTATACCATATTTCATACGTATAGCAATTTCCTTTTTTACCTTCTCCCCAATATGTGTATGCATAAGCTTGAAGCTGAATAAAGTCATCTTCAATATTCCCTGCTGTATAAAACGAAATTGCCTCTATTCTATTATTTGGATTGTATATAATAGATTCTTTCCCTGCAGTGTCTCCGTTACCTTGTCCAAAACTCCAATTTTTATTCTCACTAATTGCTCCATATTTCATAATTATATTTGTTGCTTTTGTAATTCCTACCACTAACTCTGTATAGTTTTCTGCATAATCATATACTTCTAGTGGATATGTAACATTACATTCAAAATCTTTAGTAATTACATTTTTATTTTCATTTATATTCCATGCATTTAATTCCTGTACTTCTTCATTTGTGGTTATTTCTGCTCTAATTTTTCCATCATCAATCTGTTTTTGGTAAAAACTGGTTATTGGCGATGTATTATCTATATTTATTCCTGTATCAAATAACATTTCTTCATTTGTTTGATTTCCGATATCTATAATAGTATTTTCTGGTACTTTTATTTTTAACCTTCCATCCCCTAATATTTTGTTTAATGTAATTTCATATGTTATGCTTGTACTATCTTTGCGTATTCTTCTTATTTGATATATTTGAGGAACTATTGCATTTTCTCCAACAATTATTTTTATGCGGTTTTTATCAAAATTATTTCTTTGTATATTTTTTTCTATTACTTTTATCTTAGCTTTTATTGTATGTCTTTCACTTGCATATTGTGGATATTTATTATTACTATTTTCTATTTCTACCAATTCTATTATTGGTCTTTCTCCATCTATTTTTATGGTTGCAACCTCTATGTTACTTTCTATTACATATTTAGCATAGCAATTTAAACTTATTAATACTATTAATATAAAAACACAAAAAAAGACTGTTACTTTTCTCAATTTTATTTCATCCCTTTCTGTTTTAACTTCCAATTGTACAAATTTGAAATTCATATTTTCTTAAATTTTCTCCATCTTTTGTATCTTGAATATCTTGATTTTCATCACTTTCGTAAATCCATTCCCACTCTATTGGTATTTTTTTGATTTCTCCTAAAAGAATTAATCCTTTTGCTTGTTTTATATTAAAATTAAAATTTTTAGGTTTTATGTTTTTGTCTAAAATTTGTATTTCATATTTTAAATTTTTATTTGAACTTAATATAATATAAAATTTTCCTTTTACACCTGGTTTAATTTTTTCATTTATCATTGTTGTTTTATCTACTGTTTGCAATAAACTTAATGTTGTTTTATAATATGTGTTTTCTTTATCTATCTTTATTTTGTACTGTTTGGATTTTTCACCGTCTTTTTTTGAATAATTTGAATTAAATAATTTGAAAAAAATTATGTCTTGTTGAGAATTTAAATTTTTGTCCTGTGCAATTTTATATATAAAAATTAGTATTACACTAAATATTAAAATTAATGTTAATATTTTTCTTCTATCTTCTTTTAAATTTTTCATTTTAATGCCTTCCTTTCCAATTAAACATGGTTAGGAAAAATCAATTATACACTAACTTTGTTTTTGCTGAGAATGAACTTTTATTTGTAATTCTTGTATTATATCTTCCATTGAGATATTAGATTTTTCATTATATTTTATTTTTATTTTATACTTATCTTCTTGTTCTATGTCTTTTACCATATTAAATGTTTTAGTTCTATTATTTTCTATTTCTATTAATTGATCATTTTTATATAATTCTATTTCTATTAAATCACTTATATCTGTTAATATTTCAATATAATATTCCATTTCTACACTAGTTATATTATTTTCATCTTCAAAATTTTTTATTTTAAATTCATATATTCCTTCTTGATTTTGATTTGTTATATTAATTTTATTTGAATTTTCTACTTTCATTATTGGTTTTGCAATTTCTGAACTTCCTTGTATATCTGTTTTTGAATATGTTTTTCCAAAGCTAAAACCAATAAAAAATAGAATTATTATTAATGCTATTATCATTATTATAATTAGTTTTTTTCTTTGTTTTATTTTATTTTTCATATAACCTCCTCATTTTTATTTCATAAGTAAAGGAAACTTTTCAGCCTCCTTTACTTACTCAGTATAAAGGCTTTCATTTTCATAATTCTATAAATTTGTTATGCTTGTGGTTCTACTTGTGTTCCTGTTACAATCACTTGAAATGTATAATTTGCAATACTTATTGCATCATTTGTGTCTATAATATCATTCGCATTTATTTGTTCAGCACTACTTCCTGTTTCATAGTTCCATTTCCATTGAACATTAATTGTACGTGTTTTGTCTTCTTCATTTGCTGCGATAGTTCCAGATAATTCATCTCCAAGTTGTTTTATTGAATCATATTCTTTTCCACCATATACAAATTTTAGGTTTTGTGGTTTGTTTGATTCTTCTGCAAATTTTATATTATATTTGATTCCTACTTCTGAACCTGTTGCATCTACTATGATATTAAAACTTCCACTTGTACCTGGAGCAATCTTGTTATTTACAAGTGTTTCACTATTATATGTTGAAACTAATTTTATTTCTTGCACTTGTTCTTTTTGTCCATTTACTTTAAAACTCCATGTTGCAATTTCCGCTATACCATTACCTCTTACTTGACTAATATATTTAGCATATGCTTGTCCTCCAATAAAAGCTAATAGCATTATTATTAATATGCTAGAAACTATGATGACTTTTTTCTTTTTACTCAAAAAGTTGCCTCCTTTCTATTAGATATTTAATTGGTTGTTTCTTGATTTTTTCTAGATTTTAAGACTTTAAAATACTGATTCTAAAATTGCCTTTAATCGGCTTTTTGATATAATTAAAAATTATAGAATTATTATGAAAATGTAATTGCATTATAATAGCATTTTAAATTATTGTCAACTATTTATGTGTATTTTGTCAAATTTTTCATCGACAAAATATGACAAATGTAAAATTTTCACAAACTAAAAAGGCTGAAAAATATATGTTTTCAGTCTTTTTATTACTTATTTAAAATATATAATTTTGCTTAACCATTTATAGATTTTTTCTATCTTTTATTAACTCCTATTATTCCACCTAGTATTCCAAACACTACTCCAACAGATATCATTATTATACTTTGAATATTTAAATTAAATCTTGCATTTAATATGCTTGAAAGTAAATACAATATTAAAATATATCCTCCTCCTATTAATGCTCCATTTAGAATACCATTTTTCTTGATTCTTATATTTGAAATTGAACTACCAATTAATATACTTATTGCTGTACTTATTATTATTACAGGTACTATCGTTTTTTCACTAATATTAGTAAATGTTAAAATAATTGAGAAAATTAATAGTATTAAAATTGTCATAATAAATGAAATTAACAGTCCTTTTCCTAATGCTTTTAAAATTTCTTGTTTGTCATCTTTATAGCTTTCCATATAGATCACCTCAATATAAATATTTATTACATTTATATTAAGTTATAACTTTTTTAGAACTAAAAAGTTGTAGCTATTAATCTTTTATATAATCAAATTTCAACTTTAAATTTTTTATATTTATCGCAAATATTTATTGTTGTCTTATTTTTTATTATGTCTTTTGGAATTAAATAAATATCTTTATTTTCTAATAAAATAAACAAATAGTCTATATCTGTATCTATCAAAGTTTTATATGTTTTTCCTTTTGTTCCTCCACAACTTTTTAAAGCAACTTGATAATTTTTACTTTTACTTATACATCCACTTGTTTTTACTTGTACAGTACTCAATACATTATTTTTTTCAATAATTAAATCATAATCTTGTGTATCATTTAATGGTATCGAAACAGTATAACCATTAGTTGTAAAATATGCAATTGACATTGCTAATCCAGAATTGCCTTTTTTCTTATTAGTTTTAAAATTCATTTTCGCCCCTTTTTAGAACTTTTGTTCGTTTTTGTGGTGAAAAATAAAATACAATTTCTTGTATTTTATGGTGGGCAGGGAAGGATTCGAACCTTCGTACTCGAATGAGAACAGATTTACAGTCTGCCGCCTTTAGCCACTCGGCCACCTACCCATATTAAATTAAATGGTGCTCCCTCAAGGATTCGAACCTTGGACCCACCGGTTATGAGCCGGTTGCTCTGACCAACTGAGCTAAGGGAGCATTTGTCTATGCTTAAGACAAGTTAAAGTATAAACTATTTTAATATAATTGTCAATACTTTTTTTCATTTTTCTATAAAAAATTTTGTTGTTGTGTCAATGATGTGAAACAAGAATATATAAAATCACCATATAATTAAATTGCATAATTAATCATTTCAAATACTTCTAGTTCACTACGCTTTTCTTTGGGTGTTAAATATCCTAATACTGC
>OCHJ01001970.1_pt1 | contig 12758 bp, 5 predicted proteins | sample 1538381 | NCBI WGS metagenome assembly OCHJ01 (sample SAMN04571688, study PRJEB22368) | human gut metagenome | biome: human gut; material: stool | host: Homo sapiens | place: Luxembourg | collected 2012-06-29 | reverse complement strand
CCGAACGGACATAGGGAAGTCCCTCTGGACGATGTTCGCCAAGGTCTCCGCATCCTCCGTAATTACTCGGAAGAGTGGAAGATTACGAAGGTCGGTGTCATGGGTGCCTCCATTGGCGGTTATATCGCCGGGCATGCCGCAATATTCGGGGTAGACGACGCACGTCCGGATTTCCAAATACTCCTTTATCCGGTTATCAGTATGCTACCTCATTTAACGCACCTTAAATCGAGGGAACGGCTATTAGGAGCGAATCCCACGCATGAGGAAGAGGAAGCTTTCTCTTTGGAATTGCACGTAAACTCACTGACGCCTCCCGCCTTTATAGCGTTGGCTTCGGATGACGAGGCGATTAGCCCGGAGAATAGCGTGCTTTATTATCTCGCTTTGCTAAAGAACAAGGTGTCCGCCTCCTTGCATATTTATCCAAAGGGCGGCCATAGTTTTGGGTTCCGGGACAACTTCGTATACAAACGTCAATGGACTGACGAACTGGAGAAATGGCTAAGCACGATTGAGTAAATCTCAAAAAAACGGTGCCACACAAATAAATGCGTGACACCGAAAAAGTATATATAAAACAGACCAAGCAGGTTCGCTATTTAGCGTTCCACCAAAGTGGAGTAGTCGTCAAGTCCGGGCCGCCCAAAAGCTGGAGAGCTTGCGCATAACCCACTTGATTATTCGTTTGGATATTCGCCGGATAACGATAACGTTTCGGGTAGAAATCCCAACGGCATTCCTTAGAGGTAGCGACCGTCAAAGGAACTTGATTCAATGGGTTGTAATCCTTCTCTACCGCTTGGTTCTCGAAGAAAGGAAGACCTAAACGACGATGATCGCTCCAAGCCTCTTCCGGCAACCAAGGAACTTGCGCTATATATTTCTGGGTGATAATCTTCGTCAGAGCGTCATTATTATAAGCGCCATTCCGGTAGATCGAGTTATGGGGATATTCATACGTACGGCTTTTTACCTCCTTCGTATAGGGGTCCGTATAACGGATCGTATATGATTTCGCCTCTGTCGTATGGTCGAAAGCGACGGAAGTACCTACACGGTTGTATTTCTGAGACGATAGGTAATCACCGACTTGGCTCAATAAGCCATGATACTCAAAACTAGCCGTAACACCAGACTCATAATTGGATTTAGCCGTTCCCGGAACTTTCCAGCCTTTCACCGCAGCCTCCGCCAATAAGAAGTAACTTTCCCACGGGCCGAAGAAGACACGCTTATTGGTGCTCATTCGATATTGTTTCGATATAGAGGGATAATTATAATTCTTACCTGTCAGCTCACTTACCAGACCGGCTTTCACGTCCCATTCTCCGGCGACCCAAGTGCCCCACGTATATTTCGGATCGATCATCAACATATTCTGGGTATTATCCGCCGGATTCTTCAAGTGAACCGGCTTCACCTCGCTGGCCGCACCGATATAATCGGAATAAACCACACCATCATCCCAGCCCACTACACTAAACAACTTCGGGGCACGGGGATCTACATATTGAGGTATACCGTCGAAATAGAAACCGGCGCACGGATCATTCGTCGTCAGCGGGAAGTGCTGGTTCAAATATAAACCTTGATAATCGTATGGATTCTTCAAATGGCTTTTTAAGGAGTCCGGCAACGGAAATTCCTGTCCACCCAAACCAACTACCAAGTTCTTAAACGTCACGGACATCGCCTGCCCATTCCAAGGACGAGACATCACGCTCGTCAGCTCATCCCAACCCTCTTTCTCCTGCACGGAAGCGATATCGGTTGGCTCGGAAATAAATGTCTTAGAGGCGGCATCCTCAAATTCCGCTTTCGCTAAGGCAGGATCGACAGCTGAGATACGCATCGCCAAACGCATACGCAAGGAGTTGGCGTACTTCTTCCATTTCGCAACATTTCCCGCATAGAAAGCATCCTCGTTAGCCATAGCGGACATATCCAAGGAGGGGTCTAACGCAGACTCAGCTTCCCGTAATTCTTTCAATATAAATTGATAGATAGCTTCTACACTATCGTACTCAGCCGGTACACCGGAGAAAGCGGCCAACGCAGGGATCGGCCCGAAACCGTCAGCTACTTCCGAGTTCAAGTAAGCACGCCAGATACGGGACATCTGGATCACGTTCTTATAATAAGGATAGGTATCCGCCTCGCCATTGGCAACCATCTGCTCTCCTAACTGGATCGCTTTGGTCACTTGATTCAGCCAACCTACGGCGTAATCATTACTCAAGTAGATCGTACTATAATCATTGTTATCCGTACCGATCGTAAAACCACTTCCCCTATTGAAACGGGAAGCACGGTCCCAGTACAAGATAAAGATACGCTCGGCTATCTCTGGGTTCATCTGGTCTCCCATGATAGAGGCATTCAGGAACCATTGGGGCTTCACCTTATCCTCTCCCACAAGATTCGGGTCCTCATTGATCTCCTGAAAGTCATTACAGGAAGAAAGAAGAGCAGCCACCGATACCAGTCCGGTAAAAAGTATATTTCTTGTTTTCATCTTCATCATTTTTATCGTAATTCAAATTATCATGTATTCCATTAGAATCCCACGGTTACGTTAAACGTATAGGAACGGCTGGTCGGCGCGGCTCCATTCTCGAATCCGGTAGCGTTGGTATTCGTGGCGGCAACGGACTCGGGGTCGATACCCGGCAAGTTATAATGGATCATCCAAACATTGTTACAAGTAGCGGATAGACGTACACGCTGGAAAGGCGTTTTCTTCAACATCTGTCGATTGAACTCGTAGCCAAAGGTGATATTACGCAAACGGACATTGGTGGCGCTATAGGTATAAACCTCTGGTAAACCATAATTTCCGGTAGACCCAATACGCTCCCAATAGTTCTGGGGAGTGACGGCGACCGTATTCTCCGCATAACCACTACCCTGTTGAACCACGGTATTCGGTACCACGAATTCGGCACGATCACCATTCACCACTGTTCCGGCGGCGTTACCCCGGGTATACAGGTTGGAGGCTGTCGCCGAATAGATGCTACCACCGATACGGAAGTCTATCAAGAAGCTCAGGTTAAAACCTTTATAAGAGAAATTATTGGTCCAACCCATCATCCAATCCGGACTCTGGTTTCCTACTTTCGACTTCTCGGTAGAGATCAAAGGCAAACCATCATCACCTACGACGATCTTTCCATAGTGAGGACTATTCTCATCGGTCACACGCATAAAGGTCTGCCCGTAGATCTCACCATAATAACCACCTACCGGAGCTACGATCTGGATAGCGTCGAACGTCTTTATATCATATAGATTCACGCCCTCGTATAATTCCTTGATCTTATTCCGGTTCAAGGAGAACTGCGCCGTAGAGCTCCAGCTCAATCCGGCGGGATTGTCTAGAATCGTACCGTTCAAGGAGATCTCCAAACCCTCGTTCTGAATGTTACCCGCGTTAATCTTACGGGAAGCATAGCCGGAGAACGGGTCCATCGGTAAATCCAGTAACTGGCGGGTAGCGTTGGACTTATACCAAGCGGCATCCAAGCCTAACCGGTTATTGAAGAAACGGATATCGAAACCGGCCTCCCATGATTTAATCAACTCACTACGTACATCCGAGTCGTAAAGTACCTTACCCGGTTTCGCCGTCGTATTCCCGTTGGGGTCCTTGCCTACAGAGTAGAAGTTATATAATTGATACGGGTCCAAGTCGTTACCTACCTCAGCGAAGGAGGCACGTACCTTAGCGAAAGAGAACCAATCCGGCATGCTTCCGCCAATCTTCGGCAACATATCGGAGATCACCGCAGACAAGCTGACAGACGGATAGAAATAAGAGCGGTTGGCTTTCGACATCGTAGACGACCAATCGTTACGTGCCGTAACATCCAAGAACAGATAACCATCCCAGTTCAACTGCAACGACCCGTACAAGGAATTCATACGACGGCGGATCAACTCGGAAGTGACTGTTGGCTTATTCACGCCATTATTCAGCGAGAACAAGTTCGGCACCAACAACTCTCCGGCAGAAGCGTTCATCTTATTACGTTGCTGGAGCATCAAGTTACCACCGAAAGTAACGAAGCCTCCCAGCCGATCGATCAAGTTATCCTTCCGGGCCGTAGCCAAGAAACTGAAGTTATTCTCATAGAAGGTCTCCGATCCCTCGGTATACAGACCTCTCGGACTGGTATTACCACCGGCATATACTTTCTCGCTCTTCGTCGTGGTATAATAATCCGTACCACCTCTCAACTCAATATCGAACCAATCGGTCGGGGCATATTTCAAGGAGATATTTCCTAACAAACGGTTACGGGTATCCTCGTTCTGGCGATAACGGGTCACCCAATAAGGGTTCTCCTGCGGATTCTTGGAGGCATCATACCAAATCATATTGCCTTGCTCATCCACGTCATCCTCAAACTCACGGATATTCAAGGAACGAGGCAGGTTATAGATCGTATTGAAAGCGTTCGAGGGATTCACGCCCTGAATCGGGCGGTTATGCGCGTTTTGATTGATATAATTCACCTTGGCATCTACTTTCCACTTTTCCGCCTCATCTAGGAAAGTAGTGGCACGCAAGGTAATATTCGTCTTGTTTAGTTTTGAGCGTGGGGTGATACTAGCATCGTCGGAACGGTTTACGGAGGCGAATACCGCCGTACCCTTTATGTTCTGCTGGAAGCTGACACCCTCGTTAAAGGAGGTTCCGGTGCGGAAAAAAGCGTCGATATTATCATAAGTATGCAGAGGGATTTGGTTGCCTCTCCAATCGGTTACCATTTGTCCCGTGGCTTTCGGTCCCCAGCTAAGGCGGGATTGGTTATCGTAAACGCCCACGGAGCCTTGTCCGAAGTCGTTCTGTAAATCAGGTTTCAGGAAAATCGTCTCGGCGGTGATACCGGCGTTGATCGTAATACCGAGTCCCTCGTTCTTACGTCCGGACTTGGTAGTGATCAAGATCACGCCGTTACCGGCACGTGAGCCATAAAGGGCGGCGGCGGAAGCACCCTTCAATACCGTCATGGACTCGATATCTTCCGGGTTGATATCCGAAAGACCGTTACCCATATCCGCACCGGAGTTACCCCATACATCATCCACGCCACCGGTGAAGTTATCCATCGGGGTACCGTCTACGACGATCAAGGGCTGGTTGCTACCCGTCAAGGAGTTGTTACCACGAAGTACGATCTTAGAAGACCCTCCTACGCCATTGCTTGAACGGACGATCTGCAAACCGGAAACCTTACCGGAAAGGGAGTTCGCCAAGTTCGGCTCACGGGAGGCCAAGAGGTCATCCCCTTTCAACTCCTGCATGGCATAACCCAAGGCTTTCTTATCCCGTTTCATACCCAAGGCGGTCACCACCACCTCATCGAGTTTCTGGGTATCTTCCACGAGTTTAACCGTAATCTCGGACTGGCCAGTATACGGGATGTCTTGCGAGGTATAACCGATAAACGATATCTGTATGATATCCCCTTTCTTCACGTTATCCAAGGTAAAATGTCCGTCCAAGTCGGTCATAGTACCATTGGTAGTTCCTTTCACGATTACGGACGCCCCGGTAACGGGTCCTAAGGCATCCTCAACTATTCCCGACACCTTTGCGTTTTGCTGGGAAATGTCAACCTTCGGAATCCCGGGCATAGGCGTGGCGTATAAGTTTCCCGAGAACCCAAGCGCCCCTACCAACAGGATTAAGCTGACTGGTCTGAATCTTTTCAACATAACTACTGTTTTTTGTTTATTTTTCTAGACAATGTTTTAGTTTTTGCGTCAACAAATGTCATTTATCCTGTATAAACATAAAAAGGGCAGATATGTTTTGAGTTTAACATATACAAGAGGTAACTGGTGAGGATACCGCAACTACTCTCTCCTTACAGACAAAACGAATAAGAGTTATCCTTACTAACATCCATAAAAAATTGATTTACAGAAATTTTAACCAAAGGATAACCAAACCGTAAAAGAGGCAGGAAGCCGTTAGTTATTCACTTCAGAAGCCAATAAAAGTTCCAGTTTACCCATACAAATCATCACCACAAAAAAAAGAAGGCGTACCGACATTTACATCGATACGCCCTTTTCTCGTAAGAATATTATTCTCTATAATTTCCGAATCAGTTACAATACAAAGTTGTCAAAAGACAAGAAAAGACAAGAAGTAGATATCTTTATTTCCTATAAAGTCTAATAAGCATGAATAGTAATCGTCAGCACATCACCATTCTTGTCTGTGACACAAAAAACAGCCGAGTCCCCTTTACTTGCACTCTGTGTCCAAATTAACGCAAAACGTCCAGACCCACCGGGATTAAATTGAATATAGTCACTACCACTCATTTTTTGCCACAAGAAATCTCCAGTAGAAGGTTGAGTAAAACGAATTTCCACTGATTTCCCAGCTTCAATACCAATTGAATTACTAGTCCTAGGTTCTCCATCCGCAAAAAGCGCTAGATTACCACTGTCTTTTACATAATAACCATCTATTTGGGCATTGCAAAAAACACTAATTGTTCCAAATAAAAACAATACCATTAATAACTTTCTCATAACTGTAAAATTTAAAAGTTTAACATTAAAAACATAAATCCTCACGTTGAATGATGATACATCCCAACGTGAGGATTCCTATTATTTTGCAGTAAAAATACTATTCATATTATTTCATATTCCACCACAAAGAAGTTGTCGTCATGTTCGGACCACCAAGTCTTTCTAAAGCTTGGTTATACCCTTCCAAGTTATTGGTTTGAAGAACTGCCGGGTAACGAAGACGCTTCGGGTAGAACTCTACTTTACATTCCTTGCAAGTAGCAGGAGTTAACAACACTTGGTTAGTTGGATTGTAAGCAGCCTCTACAGCTTGATTCTCGAAGAACGGCAAACCTAAACGACGGTGATCAGACCACACTTCCAAAGGCAACCAAGGATTCTGAGCGATGAACTTCTGCGTAATGATCTTAGTCAATGCATCATTATTATACTGACCATTCTTATAGATCGTATTTTTAGGATACTCATAAGTCGTTGTCTTATTCTGTTTCGTATATGCATCGTAATAGTTGATCGTATAAGCCTTAGCCTCTACCGTATGATCGAAAGCTACAGATGTTCCTACACGGTTATAAGCCTTAGATTGCAAATATTCTAAGAGTTTATCGGAAACACCGTTATATTCAAAACTAGCGGCGATACCTTTCTCATAATTATCCTTTGCGCTACCCGGAACATTCCAACCATAAACCGCAGCTTCCGCTAACAAGAAATAACTTTCCCACGGGCCAAACCATACACGTTTGTTCGTGCTATGACGGAACTTATCAGCCAAAGAAGGGAAGTTGTAGTTATAACTTGTATAGTCACCAACTAAACCGGCCTTATCGTTCCAGTTTCCGGCAACAACGGTCGTCCAAGAATATTTCATGGGAAGTTTTACTTCCGGCGCGGAAACTTTTTGTCCGGTCAGCACATCCGTATAATCTCCCGCAATCAATGTTATCTCATCCTTTACCTCGGAAGCGGCACCTATATAAGAAGGATAAACCACTCCGTCATCATACCCCGGAATGCTATACAACTGAGGCGCACGAGGATCGATATATTGTGGGATACCATCGAAAAAATAGCCCGCACAAGGATCATTTGTGGTTGTTGGGAAATGCAGGCTGACATTCTGGCCTAAGTAAGTATAAGGATCTTTCAAATTGGATTTCAACTCATCAGGAACAGGAAATTCCACACCGCCTAGTCCCACTACGAGATTATTGAAAGTAGTAGACATCGCTTGGTTATTCCAAGTTCTTGTCATGACACCTGTATACGGATCCCATCCATCTTTCTCCGCAACCTGGGCGATATCATCCATAGAGGCGATAAACTCACCCTTGGCAGCATCCTCAAACTCAGCTTGCGCCAAAGAAGGATTGACCGCAGTCAAACGCATCGCTAGACGCATACGCAAAGAGTTTCCATACTTTTTCCATTTCTTTATGTCACCACCAAAAAACGGATCATATTTGGACATCGCACTCATATCAATGCTCTCATCCAAAGAAGCGACCGCCTCTTTCAACTCTTTCAATATATAGGTATAGATATCCTCCACCTTATTATATTCTCCAGGAACACCGGTAAAAGCAGATAACGCCGGTATCGGGCCAAAGTTATCAGACAATTCAGAGTTCAAATAAGCTCTCCAAATACGAGCCATATTCGGGATATTCCGATAATAAGGATAGGCATTATCCACATCTAATTTGATTTTCTCCTCTCCGACCTCTATCGCTTGATTCGCCTTATTCAACCAACCTACACCATACGAGTTCGAAGTCAAGTATAATCTATTATAGTCATCATTATCCGTACCGATTGCGAAACCGCTACCCCGATCAAAACGAGCAGCCCGCTTCCAATACAAAATAAAAATACGTTCTGCTATTTCAGGGTTCATTTGAGCATCTCCAATGGAGCCATTCAAGAACCATTCCGGTTCCACTTGCTCCAAATCAGCCTTATTCGGGTCTTTGTTGATATCCTCAAAGTCATTACAACTTGTAACCGTTGTCAATGAAGCGACCGCCAAGGCTCCTAATATAATGATATTTTTCGTTTTCATATTATCTCCTTTCTATTAGAATCCTACAGTTAAATTAAATGTATAAGAACGATTTGTAGGCGCGCCACCATTCTCGAATCCTACCGCATTCGTATTTGTAGCTGCCACAGATTCAGGATCGATACCCGGCAAATGAGAAACAATCATCCATACGTTATTACAAGTCGCGGACAGACGCAACTTTTGGAACGGGGTTTTCTTCAACAAATTCTTATTGAACGTATATCCTAAAGTAATATTTCTCAAACGGATATTCGTAGCGTCATACGTAAACACCTCCGGCAAACCATAGTTTCCTGAAGAAGCGATACGCTCCCAATATCTTTGAGGCGTAACAGCGACATCATTCTTCACATACTCATCACCTTTTTTCATGATTGAGTTTGGAACCACGAAATCAGCACGATCACCATTCACAACCGTTCCGGCAGCGTTACCATTCTTATGCAAAGAAGAAGTCGTCGCCGAGTAAATCTCACCACCTATACGGAAGTCGATCAAGAAACTCAAATCAAAACCCTTATAAGAGAAATTATTCGTGAGACCAAGCATCCAATCCGGGTTCTGATTACCGATCAACTCTTTATCTGTCGTAATCAAAGGAAGACCATCTTCACCTACCACGACCTGCCCATTGTGGCGAACAAATTTCTGTCCATAAATATCACCATATTTACCACCTTCGGTAGCGGCAATCTGTAAGACATCCACAGTCTTGATATCATAGACAGTCACCCCTTCGGTTAATTCCAAGATCTTACTTCTATTCAAAGAGAAATGAGCTTGCGCATCCCAGTTAAACCCACTAGCAGTCTGCATAATAGCACCATTCAACGAAAGTTCGAAACCTTGGTTCTGGATATTACCCGCATTCACTTTTCGAGATTCATATCCGGAAAAAGCATCCATCGGAATATTCAGCAACTGATTGGTCGCATTTGTCTTATACCAAGCGGCATCAATACCAAAACGGTTATTGAAGAAACGTAAGTCGGCACCAACCTCCCAAGACTTGATCAACTCACTCTTAACCGAAGAGTCAAACAAGGTACTTCCGGCAGAAGCCATACTATTACCATTAGCATCCTTAGAAATTGTATATACATTATATAACTGATAAGGATCCAAATCATTACCTACCTCAGCGAAAGAAGCACGCACCTTCGCGAAACTAAACCAATCAGGCATACTTCCTCCGTTTTTCTGTACCATATCAGAGATTACAGCAGATAAGCTAACAGAAGGATAGAAATAAGAACGATTCTCTTTTGACATAGTGGATGACCAGTCATTACGTGCCGTAACATCCAAGAACAACCAACCATCCCAGTTCAACTGGAGAGATCCGTACAAAGAGTTCATTTTACGCTGGGTCAAAGAAGATGTAATAGAAGGTTTATCAACACCATTATTGACATCAAACAAATCAGGAACCAACAACGTTCCCGCACTTGCATTCATTTTGGTACGTTTCTGCTGCATGATGTTACCACCAAATGTAACAAAACCACCCAATTTGCTGATCAAATCATCCTTACGCGCCGTAGCCAAGAAGCTAAAGTTATTCTCATAGAATGTCTCAGAACCTTCAGAATAGCTACCTTCCGGCTTCGTATTACCTCCTGAATATAACTTTTGAGTAGTCGTGGTAGTATAATAGTCAGTACCTCCTCTCAGCTCGATATCAAACCAATCCGTAGGAGCATATTTTAAAGAAGCATTTCCTAAAATACGATTACGCGTATCGTCGTTCTGACGGTATTGAGTTACCCAATAAGGGTTCTCCTGTGGACTATTACTTTTATCATACCAAACCATTTTCCCTTGATCATCCACACAGTTCTCAAAATCAAGAACATTCAAAGAGCGAGGCAAATTATAAACGGTTGAAAATGCGTTGGATGGGTTTATACCAATGATCGGACGATTATGGGCGTTTTGGTTTACATAGTTCACCTTCGCATCCACCTTCCATTTCTTAGCCTCATCCAAAAATGAGGTAGCACGTAACGTTAAATTCGTCTTATTCAGACTTTGCTCTGGGGTTACACCCGAGTCATCTTGGCGATTGAAAGAAAAGAACATAGAGGTTCCATTCACATCTTGCTGGAAACTTACGCCTTCATTGAAAGAGGTACCTGTACCAAAGAAAGCGCCAATATTGTCATAAGCGGCCATTGGCACTTGACGTCCGTCATACGTAGTAATAGTCTGTCCTTCAATCCTCGGACCCCAGCTCAGATTGGTTTGGTCATTGTAAGCACCAACAGAACCCTGTCCGAAAGAACTTTGCAGTTCCGGCAACATAAAAGGAGTATCCGCCGTAACTCCAAAGTTCACATTGATACCCAGACCATCATTCTTCTTTCCTGATTTCGTCGTAATCAAGATAACACCATTACCGGCACGAGAACCGTAAAGAGCGGCAGCGGAAGCACCTTTCAATACAGACATAGACTCGATGTCTTCTGGATTGATATCCGAAAGACCGTTACCCATATCCGTACCGGAGTTACCCCAAGCATCATCTACACCACCGGTGAAGTTATCCATCGGAGTACCATCTACAACTACCAACGGCTGATTAGAACCCGTCAAAGAGTTCGCACCACGAAGTACAATCTTCGAAGAACCGCCTACACTACCACTAGAACGAACGACCTGCAAACCGGAAACCTTACCGGACAACGCATTGGCGATATTGCTCTCGCGAGAATCCAGCAAAGCGTCTCCCTTCAACTCTTGCATCGCATAACCCAAGGACTTCTCAGATCGCTTCATGCCTAAGGCCGTAACCACGACCTCATCCAATTTCTGGGTGTCTTCCGCTAATTTGATAACGCCTACCGGTTGGCCGGTATACGTAATTTCCATGGTGGAGTAACCAATGAATGAGATTTGGATTACATCACCATTCTTGACACCTTCCAAGGTGAAATTACCGTCCATATCGGTAATCGTACCATTGGTCGTGCCTTTCACGACAACTGACGCTCCGGTCACTGGGCCGAAATCATCTTCCACTGTACCTGTTACTTTCCCGTTTTGCTGGGAGATAGAGGTACCTTGCTCAACAGGTGCGATGTTGGCATACATACTTCCCGAGAAGCATAACGCACCCGCACATAGAATTAAGCTGACAGGTTTAAAGTTTTTCAACATAACTGATGGTTTTATTGATAAATAATTAGACAATGTCTTGGCGAAACATTTGTCTTTTAAAATTATTCACATACATACACTCACTCCTGAGTTCTAGCGTAATTAAGTTCAAATAAAAAATGGGCTAACTATCGGAGTCCTACATGAACTTTTCTTAAGTAGAAGTTATTTTATTTAGTTGGCGCCAAAATACCTAGCACATTTTATATCGGAGGCAAAGATATGAAATATTCATTATATTGTGTTATTATAATTAAATAAATCTTTCCTTATTTTTATGTTTTACAATATAAAATTAGAAATATAAACGGTTTTAAGTTAAAATCGACTTGAGTTCATGTAGAACTAAGTATCTGCGGTAAGATATGAAATCACAGTAATTCAGGCGTTTTTTCAGAATATAAAAGCAAGCCAGCTTCATTAGCAAAGTAAGTTAATTAAAATGCCAAAGTAAGTTAACTTACTTCGCCGATGAAGTTAACTTACTTTTATTAGATATCTTCTATTGAAAAAGAAGTATAATCTCTAAAAATCTTTCTCATTCGCCATATACCACATATTAAGGAACGAGGCCTTCGTGATATTCACCACCTTGTCCCAATTAATCCGGTCGGCATGGTCGCTCGGTTGATGGTAATCCGGATGCCCGTCGGTATGATACCAGATAATAGGGATACCTATCTTTGCGAAGGAACCGTTATCACTCCCTCCTACCGGGTTATCCCACGGACGATAATCCGGTGCCAGATTCAAGTTGTATTTCTTGATATCGTTCTTCAGCCAATCGCCGAAAGCAGGGTGCGCCTCCGTATAGAAATAAACCACATGGGTAGGCTTCGCCTCGTTATTGTTACGGCCGATCATATCGAAATTCAAATATCCTTTCACGTTCTTTATCTCTGGAAAAGACTGAACGAAGGCTTTCGATCCGAGAAGCCCTTTCTCCTCTCCGTCCCAGAAAGCGAATACAACG
>OCHJ01001966.1_pt1 | contig 12797 bp, 10 predicted proteins | sample 1538381 | NCBI WGS metagenome assembly OCHJ01 (sample SAMN04571688, study PRJEB22368) | human gut metagenome | biome: human gut; material: stool | host: Homo sapiens | place: Luxembourg | collected 2012-06-29 | reverse complement strand
TAGTCCCTTGTAAACTGTACTTTGCATTAATTCAAATTTATCTTTTATAGTTTTTACTTCATCCTTACTGTCTAAAAAGTTTAGGCTAAACTTTTGGGACTGGTATAAAATGTTAAGTCTATTTTTTCAAAAATCATAAAGCATTCTATATACTGACTATGAAGCGTTTACCAAGCAAGTATGTCAAAACTCCGGATACAAATGGAATTTTTATAATAAAAATAGTCAATACTCTAAATATTGTTTTATAGTATCCAACTTCTTGCCTGATTACACTATATTTCTATGCAACCTCTTCCATAATCTTTAAAATTTGTTCTATACAATAAATTGTTTCAACATCCTTTTTGTTATTTTTATAGTCGCAAATAATCATTAGAAAAACTAAAATCATTAAAACAATAAATATGCCGAGACTTATATCAAAAACTTGCATTTTCAATTTCGAATTCGAATTCGAATCCGAAAATATGGTATATACTGCAATTGCCACGCCTAAATATATTGGAACAATAATATTACACGCTATAGTTTTCAAATCAAACTTTGCAGGTTTTTGACATTTCTTCATTTTCAGTTCTAATAATATTCTATAATCTTCAATCTGTTTTTTATCCAATAAACTGATTTTATCTATTATCTTTTGCTTCCAATAACTATATGGTTCTTTTTCTTTTATTACTTTTTTAAATTCCTTTATGGATTTTTTATAGTCAAACTTTGAATCATTATACATTGAATTTTTCATATATTTATTTTTGTATTTTGTATTTTTCCCTACATTGTATATATTTTTACTATTATTACCTACTTTAAAATAAGTTAAAAATTCATAGATAATTACGGTTGCCATACTTCCTATAATAAATGAAACTAATTTGTTGCAATGATAAGGAACATAATATATGCATATTATACATAATACTGCCATTATAATATATAATATTATATCTTTATATTGCCGTATTAATCTGCTTAAAATAAATAATATAAACGTTCCTCCCAAATACACCACTAAAAGTATAAATGAAATTAGTATTATACTTCCTATAGATCCTATCCCAAGTAAATTAACTACATCACTTTTTTCCACATTTTTATTAACTATTATTAAAATAAAATATGTACCAATAATTACTAAGAATTGAGAAAACAAAATTCCTAATGGTTTTAATATTGCCTTCTTAGTACATTCAAATGCCTGCTTAACCTTAAAATTATCTTTTGAATTAGAATTTTCAATATTATATTTTACAATTGCCAAACATGCTATAAACAAGATTATTAATGCATCGCATATTATGCATATTTCCTTATAACGATCATTAACTAATAACAGCAAATTTGCAGAAATACCATATAATATAGTTAATCCTTCCACTACAAAATCTAAAAATCTCAATTTGACATTTTGTTTCATAATTCTCTCACTTAATAAATTATATAGTTTCAATATAATCAGCTCACCTATTCGAATTATACACATTAATATGTTTACAAAATAATATTAAAACCCTATATACCAATTTAAAAATTTAAAATGGTCAGACACCTTGTGTTTTATATTTCTCTATCTTTTCTTTATAGAAAATAAAATATTTAATTTTTTCAATATCATCTTTCTCTTTATAAATATAAAAATCCCGCACAGAACTATTATAGAATATCTAATCACTGGATGTTCATATGTACTCATCAAAATGAATCCCGCAATTAAAAACAATATAGTTACTAATATTAGCTTTCTTGTATTATATGGTTTTACTTTATCCAAATACTTATTACAAATTTTTGTCATTAAAACATAATGAAAAATATCAAAAGCAATATAGCATATTAATGTTGTATACGCAGCCGCAATATATCCAAACATTTTTATTCCAATATAATTTAATACAATATTTAAAATTGCTCCTCCTATACTTGCCAACATAATCATAGTTGTTCTTTCATAATAAAACGCAAATTTAGCAAATAAGTCATAACTATATAAAAATAATACGCCCATCGCAACTGGAGGAATACAGTATATAGCTTCATAGTATGATTTTGGTGCAAATATTCTAACAGCTTCTGGTGCAAACGCTATTAAAAGCATATTTACTACTATTACGACCGCTATTGATAAATATGCTACTGGCGCAATATCGCCTATCTTTTTTTCTTTAATTTTCTGATACATCCATGGACTAATAGTTTGTCCCAATGCATTATTAAATAATGTCATTATCATAGCTAATGAATATGCCAAACTATATATTCCAGCCGCATCCGATCCAACCATATCATTTATCATTATGCGGTCTGAATTATTAAGTATCATTTGAGACAAATAGTGTGGTATAAGTGGTAAATTATATGACAGTGCATATATCCAAAATTGTTTTGAAAAAAACTTTTTTCCTCTTATTATTTGTACTACACCACACCACGTATATCCAATGACTTCAACTAAAACCAACCCTAGGATTCTCATTGTAACCTTATCATCCGAATGAGTAACTAATAAAATTCCTAACACTGGTTTTGCAATCGAAACAACTAATGTAATCACCACTAAGGCACGATATTTGTAATTTACTCTTTGTTCGGCTGCCCAAAACCCAAATGCGGATGATGTCCAAATCATTACTAACATTGCAAGCATCAATGTTGTAGACATAGAAAAAAGATTATTCCAAAATTCCTTAAACACTAAATATATTACAGTCCATAATACTACTAATGTCAGTGTCAATCCTTGTAATGATGATGAAAAGATTTTTCTTTGCCTATCATATTTTACTAATCCTTGCGTATAAACACCACTGGATAAACTCAATGAAACAAATATGAAAGCTATACTATACCATGAATTAAAGACATTAAATTCACCATACTCCGCAGTGCTTAACAGCCTTGTAAAAATAGGAGTCGTAATCATAGAAATGCCTTTTTGTAGAAATGAGCAAATCAAGAACCAAAATGATGCTTTTACCTGTACTGGAAATGATTTATATTTCAAAATTATTTTTTTCATACATTCAAATTCCTTAATTATTTAAAATAATTTCCACCTTATTACCTAAATCTTTAAATTCGGTTTTATATTCTTTACTTAGCACCTTTAGTCTTTCTACTATTCCATTCTTCGTACATTCATCTGCCAAATATGGATATCCCTTAGATTTACCATTTTTCTGTTCGAAGCCTAATTCAATAGGATAAAAATAAAGCTTTATAATTTTTCCATCTGTTAACTCAGCAATTGGAATTATAGATTTATAATTCATCTCATCAAACTCTAATCCAGTTGTTTTATTTCTGCTTCTAAGATTCCATAATTCTTCACTACTAATATCTGTAGTTACACCAAATTTTTCTGTAAAATCAGCCGACCAATATTTTAAATATTCATCCGCAAACAAAAAATTTCCTAGCGAATAAAATATTGGTTTATTCTTATATATTTCTATTCCCTTTAATTGATGAGTTCCTGTCCCAATAAAAATTGTAACACCTGCCTCTATACATTGATGCGCAAATTCTATAAAATAATCATCAGGCGTATCATCCGTTTCTCCCTTTATATCATGTGAATGGGCATTCATTATAATATAATTTGCGCCATGTTTCTTAGCTTGTTCTACACTTGCTATAATTCGATTAAGATCATCTTTATTACAGTATGTTTTCTTTTCTGCCTTTTCTGCTTCAACAATCTGTACTCTTCCAAGCCTATGAATTTTAGGATCTAATGTATGAATTCCCATTTTAACAGATTTTAAAAATCGAGCATTCAATGCTGTTTGTTCAGCAATTTCATCAATTGCTCTCAACTGTTCTGATGTCGCATAAATTACTTCTGAATGTCTAAGCATATTCACTCCAGGTCTTCCTGGCATATCATATGTACTATATCCCGCTCTAGAAGCATCATCCCCTGATGCAGTGCAACTTATAAACGCAACTACATCTCCATTTATCTTTTTATATACAGCTTTTTCTGCCCTGTGTAAATCCTCTCCTGAACCAGAATGAATTATTTGATTTTTATCCAAAATTTCATTTGTAATCTTCAATCCACTATATGAATAATCCATAGTATGATTATTTGCCGTATTCAGATATGTATAACCAAATTTTTTTACAATTTCAAAATCATCCTCATCTATTGTAAGCCATTCCCCACCACAATATGTCGATGCAAAAGATTTATTTCCAGATACAACCATCTCTAAATTGCCCGAAACCAAATCACACTTATCTAACAATTCTATAACTTTATTATTGTCAAAATAATTATTTTTAGGTTCTGAAGTTGCTATACAATCTCCAGTAAAAGCCATTTTTAACATTTAATAATTTCCCTCAAATTTCCATAATATTCAAAAAAGTTTCTAATGACCATAATAACCATTTCTGATCTCCAGTCATATTTTTGGCACAATTTGGAATAAACTCTTCTCTTGTTGGTCCTTTCCAATTTCGAAGCCATTGATCTGTAGCTCTAGGCATAGGTATCTTATCTGGCACTTTAAAGTCTTTATATAATCTTTCAAAGATTTCTCTTATCATGTATTTATTTTCGCCTTTTCTTATTCTATCAAGATCAAGCGTTTTATTTAAATATGTATCTGCAAAAGGAGCAACAAACCCTATTTTAGCCGTTTGACAGGCATTAACATACGAATTTACAGATTCAATAATATCAAATTTAGCCAAATAATTTGGTACATCTACCAATCCGTTATCCATAATATAAGGCAAAATTCCCGAAAAATCCACTTTAGGATTTTTTAATGCGACCCAAGGTTTTAAGTAAGCATATCTTTCTACAAACTCACCAACTGTCCAATCCTTTGAAAGTATATTACTTAGTCCACCATAATTTACATCTGCTGTTTCTCCATAAATTATTCGCTCTATTCCATCCTCTTTTGCTCTAAGTCCAGCCATGTATATTTGCACTTCTATAGAATGCAATGGTGAATTTTTGTGTTTCATTAATATCGGAGCATATCTTTTCATATCGTCCCATGTAATTTCAATAATTCTATGCTCTAAACCACATTCTTTAGCATAAGCTGCCGCTCTTTCTGTCTCATCAGTAGTTGGCATATCTCCAGCCGTACATCTGAAAGTATAAGCAATTGATCCTTTTGGCATAAATTTTGCGAGTATTGCAGAATCAATTCCGCCTGATAATGCTAAAGCAGCTTTTCCATCATTTGTTGCTTCTTTAACACTTTTTTTCAAATGTTCTTCCAATTCTAAACTACTATTTATACCAATTTTATTCCAACTTTCAGGTATGGAATTTGGAATACATCCTCTTTTAAATTCTTTATTGCGATCTAGAACTCGTCTATATAACAAAAAAGAACTCATACAATATTCTTTATCGACTACCATTTATTCACCTCTTACAGCCTTTAATGCCTTAGTTATTTTTGTAGATGAAATGCCTTTCGTATATGGAAAATATACAATTTTTATTCCCTCTTTTTTAAACTCTTCTTCATATTTGTTCCATTTTTCAGTTCCGTACCAATCATCACCAACAAATAAAATTGTAGCACCTAATTTCTTGCAAGCAGCCAGTTTATCCATATCATATTGTGGAATCACAGCATCAACATATTTTATGGATCTAACTATTTCTGCTCTATCCTCATATGGTATCATTGCATGTTTTCCTTTGTAAGCAACAAGATCATCGACTGTAACTCCTACAACTAATTTGTCGCACATTCCTTTTGCATTCTTCAATAAATTCAAATGTCCAATATGAAATAAATCATAAACTCCACATGTATATCCTATTGTCATATCCTTAGTTCTCCTCTAAACAATTAATTCTTATCCAATTCCATAATCTTTCCGAGTTCTTATCATCTTGATATTTAAATGTCAAATCACACATTTTTTTTCTCTCTTTTTCGTATTTGATTTTTTCATTATCCATATTGACTATAAAATCAAACAATTGATCTATATCATATATTTTCGTTCCCGGCATATAGTCCAATGGATTTTCCATATTGAATCCTCTATTATACTTATCCATGTCCCCTAAAAGGAACCCAATTGGCCTATCCAGCATCAAATACTCATAAAACACAGATGAATAATCAGTCAATAAACAATCTGCGTTCTCCAACAGTTCATTAGTCTGTGCATTAATTTTTCTTAAATCAGAATCATTTATATAAAAAATATTTCTAAAATTCACAACATTTAAAAAAGACATATCTTGTAAATGATGTACTTTTATAAGCATAACAGAATTATTTTTTTCTAAAAAAGTATCTAATTTCTTCATATCATCCAAAGTATGTACTACATTAATAGCAAATGGATCTACATTATCACCATCGGTCCAATATTTAGTTTGTTTAAATGTCTCCATCGAAAGAATAATTTTCTGTCCCTCATAATTAGGAATTAACTTTTTCACACAATCTTTATGCCTAAATAGCAAATCAATACGTGGTTGACCTATGACAAGTAAATTTTCTTCTGGTATAAGAAAAGCCCCTTTTCTTTTTTCCTTAACATCGTCACTACAAACTAAAACATAGTCAGAAATTTTTATTGGATCACTTGTATCTTTTTTTATTTGTGATGCTGAATGTGTCGTATGTATAACAATTTGATTCTTTCTCCATTTAGTTAACCAATATGGATGTGAAAATACAAATATATGCGAAGTTGCAATATAGAAGTCTGCTTGTAAATTAATGAACTTATATCGGGATATAAACTTTACATTATTTATTTTAGGATATTCCGAAGGATTATGCACAAACCATATTATCTTTATATAATCATTAATCCTGTTTTTTATCAAATAATCATAAAATGCCTTTATGTTATCTGTAAAATCCCCTTCACTTTCCAAAATCAACGTATATTTCTTGATAGATGTGAATGTTGACAAAAATGTAATGAAGAATTTATCAATTTTACTTCCTATTTTTTTTAATATAGTTTTCATTATTTACTCCAACATATTTATTCTTTTTAAATATATACCTTCCCAAATATAGTAATCCTATATTGAAAAAAATGTATGTTCCCAATGATTCTACTAATGACATTAGTACCATTACAAAAATCAAAAAAAACATTCTATAATCATTTTTTTTCATAGCATCATACATAATTTTTATTTGGCCACCGGTAAACAAAATATACGCTATTATTCCATTTAAAACAAGTACTCTAAAAAAGCCGATATCTAAATACCAATGGACGATTTCTTCATATAACTCAGGCATATAATTTCCAAATAAATGAATACCATAGTCCCTGTAATAATGCATTCCTTGCCATAATCTTCCGTTTAATATTGCATCTACTCCTAACAATTGTTCTTTATGGTTTAAAAAAAGTATTGGGAGTATAGTAAACATAAAAATCAAAACAACTCCAAATATAAAATATATGTATACTATAGTTTTCTTTTTGGTAACAGTCTTATATCCTATCAATGCAATTGTTATCAGTGTAAATACTAATAATCCCGTCCTGCTCAATGAAACACAATATACCAATATATTAAATACTTCTAGTGCAATAATTTTTGCTACTGATATATTATCTATCCTATTAACAATATATAGTATCATGATAACTAAAATATATTGATGTAATATATTAGGATGCGTAAATCCCATTCCATTTCCGCCTCTAGCAGATAATGTTTCTGCTGAATCTATTAAGGAGAAATGAACCAATACTATATATGATAAAATAATAATAGCACTTACCCACGATAAAATTTTTACCGTATAATCCTGCAGTCCATTTATGTCTATCGATTTTACTGCACTAATACTAATAGCCATCCACATAAATCTATTATCACTAGTATTTATCCAGATTATAAGTCCAATACATAATGTCACTAATATGAACATATATTCTCTCGCTGAATGTCTATCTATCACTATTTTTAACAGAAATATTGATATCCCAACAATTGTAACTATACTTGTCGTATACTTTTCCAAAATAGAATTACTAAAAGCTGTATGAATAATCATCAACGTCCACGCAAAATAAAATAATACTTTACCTATTTTTACTTTCGATCTCATTATCATTTTCTTATACCTATTCTATCTAATATCCCCTTAAAACCCTGATCTTCATATATATCACTAATCGCTCCTAGCTTAAAATATATCTTACATATTAATTCAGCTATTTTATTTGGAAACAAACGATAAATTTTTGTGCTCTTTGTTTGTCTTTGTTTTTGTTTCTTTGTCAACCAAGATGCTGCATACCAATGAATACAATATGTTTCTCTCGTTATTTGTAATTCTCCACTTCTATAATCTAAAGGACAAAAATATTGTTTTGGATATATAATCAAATTATCTAAATACTGTATATTCACATCTTTCTTTAAATTATACCTCGTTTTTAAAATTTCTGTTGTTCTTGCCACAATAGTAAATTTTGAAGTGTTTTTACCATTAATAACAAAATGTTCATTTTCATATGTATCCATTATATCTTTTACATACTTTGCCCCCTTCTCAGCACACATTATTAATCCTGGATTTATTAATGGACAATCTACTCCATTATTGTTTTCAACCCCCATAAAATTTCCATGATCCACTAAAGTCTGCAAATCTTTAATTATTTCTACATCTGTATCTAAATATATTCCACCATATTCATATAATATTTTAAGTCTAGCATAATCTGCCACAAATGCCCACTTATGCTCATTATACGCTTCCTCAACGTATGGACAACAGTGAATATCGAAATTGTTCTCATTCCATTCTATTAACTGATAATCAGGAAGAAATTTTTTCCAACTATTAATGCATTCTATGATTTTATTGCTTTTACTGCCTGCACCAAACCAACAATAATGTATAATTTTAGGTACCATATATCTTATCCTTTAATCTTTCTAATAAACAAACAATATATTCTTTCAGCATATAAATATAAGTACATCTGAATCTTTTTCACATAACTTATACTATGTGAACCTAAAATTTTCAGTTGACACTCTCTGATCATATCTTTTGTATCGCTCCACAGCTTTTGAGTTTTTATACCATAAATAATTTCTTGATTAATAACTCTAAGCCTATAATCAATCGCTCCTATACATATGTTTTTAAAAGCATTTGGATATTTTTCTTTAACATATTCGCATACCTCATTTACAGCATCAACCATATCATATAAGTGATTATTAAAAGCTTTCTTTTGAAAATTCACACTATTTATAGACCCATTTCTCTGAACATAATGATATAGGGCAATAGGATCATATACAATTTTATTTGCCTTTGAAATCACTTTATAAATTGTATTTATATCTTCAAAGTGTTTCCCCACTGGAAATTTAACATTATTAAACAACTCTATCTTGTACAATTTGTTGCATGCGATAACCCCTATATCATTTTTATCAAATAAAACTTCAATCGCCTGCTCTGCTGTATACTCTTGCAACATATTTTTATTTGCTATAATAATATTCTTATTTTCATATATCATATCATATGCACATACAGAAATATCTGCATTATATTGCTCTATGTTATATGCTAAAGTTTCAATCATTTCTTTAGATATATAATCATCACTATCAATAAACGAAACAAAATCTCCTTTTGCAACCTCTAATCCTTTATTACGTGCATCGGATAATCCACCATTTTCTTTATGAATAACTTTTACTCTTTTTTCACACTTAGCAATATTATCACAAATGTTTCCACTTGCATCTGTCGAGCCATCATCAACAAGAATAATTTCTAATTTTGTATATGTCTGATTTATAATACTTCTAACACATTTCTCAACGTACTTTTCAACATTATAAACCGGAACAATCACAGAGATTAAACTATCCATTATATTTTTTTCCTCTTAGTTTATTTGCTTTTGCCATAATATTTCCATATGGAATTTTTAAATATGATCTGCTTGACAAATATCCTGCTTTCCAATCACTATTTAAAAAAGCTCTTATATTGTATTTGATTTTTCCTTTTTTATAATCAATTAACTTTCTATCAATAGTATCATTAAAATATATTTTTCCAAATCTTTCAGCATCCATTTTATTTGGATTTATAGCAAAATTTATAATTCCCGATGCTACTAAATCAGGTGACACATTTTCTATTGATATTTCCAATCGATGCGCAAGTTCAACATATTCTTTTATAAACTTTAATGCACCATCTTGTAATTCATCAATATCTACATTTTTTTTATAATTTCCATTAAATTCAGGAGAAATCCTGCCATTTACTTTTTTATATGATTCTGTAGACGAATGATTTGCCGAAAAAAATGTTTCATATACGCCTCTTGTATACGGAATCATATTGTGATTAAACAGATGTGAAAATTCAAAATATGAACTCATATCTTCTGAATCACAAAGTTCTTCTAATCCTAAATACATTCCCTTTATATTCACATTATCACTTAATATATCCATAAGCGCTTTTTGTATAGTACCATGCCATCCTATATCAACGATAATATTTTTTCCATTTTTAAAAACTTCCGAACAATATTCTTCTAAATATTTCCTCTGTTCTATTCCATTATCAATAACTATTTGTGTATATTTACTGATAATTTCATCATACATTCCATTATATAAATCTTTTCTATCTACAATAACATTTAAATTTTCTTCTAAATCTGCAGTGCTAATTCCAAGTCTTTTAAGAACATCCCTCAGACTTTCTTTTCGCCTAAATTTATATAGTTTTAAAATTTCATGCATTGACTTACATTTAGATACAAGCCCAGCAATTGCACTTTTTCTAGATATGTACATATAATTAGTATGGATACTTTCCTTTGAATATAGCATTTCAAATACTTTTTTTACTATATATCCATCCCTCGCCAAAAAAACCACATTGTCGATTTTTTCATTTATCATTTCTTTTCTTATCCATGTAGAAAAGCCTAATAATATGGGGCCTAATATTGAATATCCTATATCATAAAAATAATTAATATCATTAACCGGATGATTATTAATCAATCCAATTAATATCTCATCCGATAAATTTTTAATATTTCTGATATTATAATATTTATTACAATATGGCCTATACATTATGGATTTCATTCCACTTAATCTAGGTTTTAAAAAATCTCCCTTACAATTATCTCCAATATGTAAGACATTTCTGCTATTTAATTTTTTTTCTACTTTGTTAAATAAATCTCCCTTCGCCTTAGTTGCCCTACATTCTCCAGATATGAAAATAAAAGAAAAATCCTCATAACCTAGTTTTATAAGATTTTTTTTTATAAATTCAGACCCTAAGTACATATCTGACGTAAGAATTATCTCATAACCGTCGTTCTTTACTTTTTCTGAAGTTTCTATAATTATAGGATTCAAATCTATAATATTTTCCTCAACATACAATTCTATTTGCTTTAATTTTTCTGCAATTTCTTCACCATACTTTCCGCTTAGTTCTGAATAAATATTATCTAATAGAAATACCCCTTCTGATGTTCTTTTCCAAAGTTCTATTTCTGCTGAAACTCTATTTAAAGCATAATCTTCTATTCTATTTCCATATTTCTTTTCATAAATATTCATTACCAGTTCAAAAATTGTATTGTGATTGTAAATTTTTCTCTGAACCAATGTATCAAATATATCATATGAAACATATTTAATACTTTTTTTCTTTTTTATTGCCTTTATAATATCATTTGTTGCTTTATAATCTTTATTCATAAAAAATCATTCTCTTATTTTCTAAAAATAGAATTATATCTTTCTGCTATAAATTTCCAACTATATGCATCATTTATCCTCTTTTTAGCCATGTCACCTAATTTTGTTATTTCTTCCGGCGTCATACTCTCTGTTCTATTTATCAATTCAGACAGATTTCCACTTTCAAGAGTCCAATATAAAGCTGAAGACTCTGCAACCTCCCTATTAAAACCAATATCATATAATAGATTCAATTTTGTACTTCCAAGTGCCTCTAATAAAGACGGATTCGTTCCCCCTACAGAATGCCCATGAATATATGCAAATGCCTTTTCCCTTATCTTGCATAACAATTCTTGATTATATACAGTACCAACAAACTTTATTCTCTTATCATTACTATATCCTAATTTTTCATCAAGCGTTCTAAGCATAGCTGGATTATCAGTTGAAATAATAACCAAATCTTTCTTCGTATTACTTCTCATAAATTCTCTTATGACTGTTTCATAATTATTTTCAGGAACACACCTGCCAATCATAACAAAAAAGGGTTCTTCTATATTGTGTAACCGTAACCATGCTCTATACTCTTCGTTATCATCCTTCATTACACTTGGATTTGTTTCTGCACCATATGCAATATAAGTTGTTTTTGGATTATATTTTTTATATTCCTTATTTATATATTCTTCTATATTTATACTGTCACAAACTACTAAATCAGAATTTTTTATCATCAATCGTTCAGATTCTTTCCAGTATTTTCTAATAGGTGCAGACCATTTTGCACGTTTCCATTCATGTCCATCAGGATTCACATATACTTTTCCCCCTAATTTATGAATTTTATTGACGTATTTTCTAATAAATGGTCCTATTCTACAAGCTAATATGTATACTATAGGTTGTTTAATTTTTTCTTTTTCTATAATATTGCAGAACAATTTTAAAGCTGCTATATCATAATATATAGCTTGTGCTGACTTCATCCATTCTGGCACATGAATTAAATAACAATTTGCATTACAATATGTAAACAAACAATCATTTTTGCGTACTGCAC